>ENA-OURV01000895-OURV01000895.1-human-gut-metagenome-genome-assembly--contig:-NODE-895-length-24976-cov-5.816821_pt1 | contig 24976 bp, 19 predicted proteins | sample MGYA00242141_ERZ509072 | MGnify/ENA primary metagenome ERZ509072 (study PRJEB26280, sample SAMEA2338763) | human gut metagenome | biome: human gut; feature: human-associated habitat; material: faeces... | reverse complement strand
TTCCTTGAATGCCGCATCGTAACGTGGCGGCGCTTCATGTTTTCGTTCTTTCATTCCGAACCCTCCGTCTCCTTTCTATTTTATCACATTCTTTTTTGTCAAACAAATCGGGTATGGGGGCAAAATTATCCACACTCGGATACTATCTGCAGCGTTGGGGATTCAGCGTTCAGCGACCTGTAAAGCGTGCATACAAGCAGGATCAGGAGAAAATCGACAAGTGGCTGAATGAGGAATTTCCCGGCATCACAGAGCGTGCAAACGCTGAAAATGCAGAGATTTTCTTTGGCGATGAAACCAATATTCAGAACACTTGTAACTATATGAGAGGATACGCGCCGAAAGGGCAAACGCCTGTTGTAAGAACAGAATCACAAAAATTCAAGATCAATATGCTTTCAGCTGTTTCCAAAAGAGGCAAGTTGAGATTTGTGCTGTACAAAGATAATATGAATTCCGATAAACTGATCGATTTTATGAGGAGACTCGTGCATGACGGCACGAAGAAAGTGTTTCTTATTCTTGATAATTTGCGAGTGCATCACTCAAAAAAGGTACAGGCGTGGCTGGATAAGCATAAAGAAGAAATAGAAGTATTCTATCTCCCGCCTTATGCACCTGAATATAATCCTGATGAATTGGTGAACAGTGATCTGAAACGTTCCGTAGGAAAGAAAGCCTCTCCGAATTCAAAAGAAGAATTGGAGCATAATGTCCGTTCACATTTGAAATCATTACAGCTCAATCCTTCTAAAATCAGTTCTTTCTTTCATGCACCATATACGAAATATGCTGCTTGATTTTGGCAAGGTTTAATTGGGGGGACAATAATATGTATCATAATTATCTCCTCCTTCGCAAAAGTCGAAGAAGAACGCCTCTTTCTCCTTATCCGATGCCGTAATCCGTGCTTCGTCATAGATCTGCTGTACCAACTCCTTGCCATTAAGATAATCTGCGCCCTCGGCTTCAACGAGGATTCCGTCGCTACCTTTTCCATCAAGGAAGAGAACGCAATGGGCGTTGTTTTCCTCACAGTACATCAGATCTCTGTTCTCGATGATTTCGGTAGCATCCTCAAGGGACTGATCTCTCATCTGCTCGAACCTCTTGCCGTAGAGGGTAATGACTTTCTCCACTTCAATCTGCATCGGCTCATAGCTGTAAGCCTTGTGATTCAGCGGAGCGTTGAATGTGATTTTCTTCATAGGCATCATCTCTCTTTCTTTTTAATAGTATAGGGAAAATAAAAAATGCCGAATCAATCGAGGTTCTTAACCTCAATCAATTCGGCATAACAAACAAGAAACCGCTTCAAACTTTGTGAAAGATTTTCGCTATCAAAAAGAGCAGATCTCGGAAATTTCTTTCCAAATTCGTTCTCAAATATCCTAAATTTTCAAAAATTCCCGTTCGAGTCCTGTTTTACAGCTGAAAAGGCGAAATGTCATCTACGGTTTTCATATAAATTTTTTCGGCTTCGGATACGCAAAAAGTCCGATAAATCGGACTTTTTTGGTCTGTCATCTATTTTGTATAACAGAGATGGTCGGGATGACAGGATTCGAACCTGCGAAATCTCTCGCTCCCAAAGCGAGCGCGATACCAAACTTCGCCACATCCCGATATTCGGTTTTCAGTGTATTCCGATGTCGCCAGGATCCTATCAGTCGTTGTCGTTCTTGACTTCTCGGAAAACCAACAATTCGCATGTTACAAGGAGTTCTAAGACTATAAGGAAAAGGAATGGATGTTGCCCCAAACCAGATACTCTACCAATTGCAGCATGCTTCATCATTTATAGTATACCACATGCAGCAAGGCTTGTCAAGATACTCCCCTGTAGCACTATAATGCAAAGTTGTTTGACAAACATGCAATTGTGACAATCCCACACAAAGTATGCAGGATATTACCTTGACTTTTCCTGCATTCTGCGCTATACTGAAACCCATCCATACAGAAAGAAGGTTCTCTATGTCTATTCAAACCATCCCTCTCACCGTCCCCTATGAAAAAGCGGGACTGGATGTGGCAGGACTGCATCCCACCCTCACCGCCGTGACCCTGGACTACAGCAAGGAGATTGGTCAGAAGCAGCACAGCGCCGTGATTCTCTGTCCAGGCGGCGGCTATGAATTCTGCTCCGACCGGGAAGCAGAGCCGGTTGCCATGCGGCTTGCAGGCTACGGCATCCAGGCATTCGTCCTGCGGTACAGCGTGGTACATAAACCATTCCCCACCGCTCTGCTGGAGCTTGCCGCAGCCGTCAGCTATGTGCGCAGCCATGCAGAGGAGTACGACATCCACCCGGATCGGATCGCTGTCTGCGGCTTTTCCGCCGGAGGGCATCTTGCCGCAAGCCTGGGCGTGTTCTGGAGCAGCAACCTGATCACCGGCGTATTCGGAGATCCGGCAGGCTGTCGTCCCAACGGGCTGATCCTGTCCTATCCGGTGATCACCGCCGGGCAGTATCAGCACGCAGGCTCCATTGACAACATCATCGGAGAAAACGCCTCCCCGGAGCAGCGGCAGCTGGTATCCCTGGAAACCCAGATCACCCCGGATGTTCCCCCCACCTTCCTGTGGCACTGTGCGGATGACGGACTGGTTCCCGTACAGAACAGCCTGCTGTTCCTGGAGGGGCTGAGCCTGGCAGGGGTATCCTACGAAGCTCACATTTACCCCAGCGGCGGTCACGGGCTTGCCCTGGCAGATCAGACCACTGCCATGGGCACCTGGCATCTGAACCCGGACTGTGCTGAATGGTTTGACCTGGCGGTCAGATGGATCAACCGGACACTGGGTACGCCCAGGCTGGCAGACGCATGAAAAAACGGGCACTGGAATTCCAGTGTCCGTTTTTTGCAAGGGCTGTACCCGATTATCTTCTCACCCGGCTGCGGCGGTGGTGATCCTTCTTTTCCGTATACATCTGTTCATCCGCCAGGGCGATCCACTCATCCACCGTGGAATTGTAATCCGGCACGCCTACATGGAAGCCGCTGCTCATTTCGATCCGGTAGCATCTGCCGGAGGTGCGGTTGTATTCATTCAGCTTGCTTTGCAGGGTATGCACAATGGTAATGGGGTGCATGGACTCCTGGAATCTGCCTGCCATGACAAATTCATCTCCGCCGAACCGTGCCACCACGCAGGTATCCGAGGAAAAGCCGTCCAGGAATCGGGCAAAGGCACGGATGGCGCTGTCCCCCTCCTGATGCCCGTAGGTATCATTGATCTCCTTGAGCCCGTCCAGATCCAGGGAAATGGACATAAACTGTGCCCCCTCCTCTGCGCAGGCGGCAAAGAGCTTAACGGCATGATTGTAAAAGCCCCGGCGGTTCATCAGTTCCGTCATAGGATCCCGCACAGTTGCACACTGCAGCCGGTCGATCATTTTTTGCAGTTGCACCCGGATTCTGGCATTTTCCAGTACCACGCTGACGCTGCATACCAGATTGCTCAGCAGGGACAGGTCCATGACAATATCGGAGTATTCAACGGCGATATAGCCAATGATCCGATCCTGGAAGTGCATGGGTACAAAGAGAATGGCGCCGCAGCTTTCCACCTCATAATCGTAATTGGGCAGCAGATCCAGCCGGCTGAAATCATACGCCTGCTCCAGAATGTGATCCCGGCAGCACACCAGGGTGCGGATGGTGTTGGAGAAGCCCTTCACCGGATAGGGGCTGGCACCGGTCATGCCAAACAACTCCCGGTAGAAGCCATCACTCACGCAGAACCAGCACTTTCCAGTCCAGAACTGCTGTGCCACTTCTCCCAGTCTGTCTACAACGCCCTGCGCCGTTTCCTCCGCCGTAATGGATTCCACAGAGCCGTTGACCCATTTCAGATAATGCTGCATCTGCTCCAGCTTCTGGTACAGTTCTTCCTTGACCTCACTGTTTACCGCACCGGAAAAGGATGCGCAGCCGCAGGATTCCTGGAAGTGGGGAATACAACCCACATGCTCCTGTCCAGAGGACTCCTGCTGCCCTGCCAGTACCTGCGCCAGACGCTCCACTGCCAGTCTGCCTGCGGCATCCAGATCCGGCTGCGCCGTGGTGATGGAAGGGCAGAAGTTCAGCGCCTTGCTGACCCCATCCAGCCCGGATACACATACATCCTGCGGCACCCGGAATCCAAGCTGCTCCAGTGCCCGGACTGCGCCGATCGCCATTTCATCGTTGGCGCATACGAACGCTTCCGGCATTTCCCCTTGCTCACTGTAGTATTTGAGAACCGCCCGGTACGCAGGCTCATCCCAGAAGCTGCCGATCAATTCCCGGCTTGGCTCTACCGGAATACCGCATTCCCGCAGCACCCGCTCATATGCCTCCCGGCGGATACGGGAAACCAGATATTCCTCCTCTCCGCCCAGGTAGTTGATCTTAGTAAAGCCGTGAGCCTCTACAAAATGGCGGGTCATCATTTCCACCGCATTGTCATAATTGATGGTGATGTTGTAGCAATCCTGCTCCGCTCCGTCCACGCACACTACAGGCAAGCCCTCCTCCTGGGCACGGTGCTTCAGGTCCTGCACCAGCTCCGGATCCTGCAGCGTGATATTAAACAGGATCAGTCCGTCAAACTGGGAGAAGTTCACCAGCTCATAAATGCTTCTGTCCCCTTCCTGGCTCTTCTTTCCGCTCCATTCGTCCGCAAAGGAATAAAACACATTCAGCTTAAAATCATGACTGTTACAAGCTTTGGTGATACTTTTGAGCAGGGGCGTCTGATACTCGTTCCCCAATCCCCCGATGCATGCTGCGATACGTATACTGCGCTTTGACATACTGCGAAACCTCCCATACTCTTTGCAGATCTCCCGGCAGGACAGCACCACTGCATTGTCCCGTTCTGCATGCTTCTTTTTATTATAACATATATAAGCTGATTCGTCAATAAATAGACAGGCTCAAAAGAATATTGTTTTGTATATTGACGTACAATGCCGATTCCGGTATACTTACAATATAGGCAATACCGCACAAAGCCCGCCTGTCGGCTTTGCGCAGCATCTGCTGCACAATCTTTGTGCGGTGTTGCCTATAATTGAAAACAAAGGCAACCCTCACATGCCCTGTGGGATGCTGCCAGCCCTCTACAGAAAGGAAACAATATGAAAAAGATCAAATGGATCCCCCTGCTGCTGACCGCTCTGTGCAGTGCTTCTGCGGTTTCCTGCGGCAAAAACGACGCCTCCGGCGACATGCGGGATATTTCCACCGCCCAGGTGGTCAAGGAAATGGGCGTGGGCTGGAATCTGGGGAACACCCTGGAGGCATGCGGCAGTTGGATCACCGGCTCCTCCGTGGAAAACTATGAAACCGCCTGGGGAAACCCGGTCACCACAAAGGAAATGATCGACGGCATTTCCGGTGCCGGATTCAAATCCGTCCGGATCCCGGTGGCGTGGAGCAATATGATGGCAGAGGATTACACCATCGACGCCTCCCTCATCTCCCGGGTCAAGGAGGTCGCCGGCTATGTACTGGACAACGATATGTACGCCATTATCAACATCCACTGGGATGGTGGCTGGATCTCCAAGGCGGATGAAGGCCATGACGGCACGCTGGAAAAATACAAAGCCGTATGGAAGCAGGTGACTGCGGAATTTTCCGACTACAGCGACAAGCTGATCTTTGAATCCCTCAACGAGGAGGGCGTTTATGAAAACACCTGGAACCGCTACAGCAATGTGGGAGACAAGGAAAAGGCTTTCGGCCTGCTCAACGAGCTGAACCAGACCTTTGTGGATCTGGTGCGGGAATCCGGCGGCAACAATGCAAAACGGCATCTGCTGATCGCCGGCTATGCAACGGACGTGGATCTGACCTGTGACCCGGCGTTCAAGATGCCTGCGGATCCCCAGAACCGCTGCGCCGTCAGCGTGCATTACTACACCCCCTCCACCTTTGCCATTCTGACGGAGGATGCTGACTGGGGCAAGGCAAGAAGCACCTGGGGCAATACTAAGGAGATCAATGAACTGAACGGATATATGGATAAGCTGAAGACCACCTTTGTGGACAAGGGCGTGCCGGTCATCATCGGGGAATTCGGTACCACGACCACCAATAAGGAGCCGGAAAGCGTCCGGCTGTACCTCCGCTCCGTGGCACAGGCAGCATGGGACCGGGGCATGTGCCCGATGCTTTGGGACAACGGAGAGCATTACGACCGCTCCACATGCAAGTTCCGGGACGAGGAGCTACTCCGGGCCTTACAGACGGTCATGCAGTCCCAGCGTGCCTAAACGATCACCCATAGAAATCAAACAGGCAGTATGCTTGACGCATACTGCCTGTTTTTTATTTCAGTGCATCCAGCATCTTCTGTACGATCTGATGGGTGGCGATCTCGCCGCTGACCCGGTTCTCGATCACCACGCAAAAGGCGATGGGGAAATCCGGATCGTCCACAAAGCCAACCAGCAGGGAATTTTCCTCCTTGCCCCCGTTCACCTGGGCAGTGCCGCTCTTGACGGCAATGTCATAGCCCTTGATCTTTCCGGCAGCGACATAATGATTCTTACCGTTGTCCAGCATGATCTTCCGGGTCTCCTGGGCGGCAGCCACAGAAAACAGCTGCCCCGTATACTCGGTGGAAGCGGTTTTTGTCACCTTGCCGGACACGTTGGTCACGGTGTCAATCAGATGGGGTCTGGTGGACACCCCTGTCCCGTTTGCAACTGCACTCTGCCACATCATCAGCTGACAGGGACTCACCAGCGTCTCTCCCTGTCCCATGCAGCCCCACTGGGTATCAAAATCATGGATATCCTGCAAGGTAGTGGAGGCAGTCTCGCTGAGGATCCCGTCAATGCTGATGGTCTGCTTCTGATCTCCGTTCACCGCATAACCCATGCTCCGGTACACGGAAATGATCCGATCCAGCGGCATGCCGGAACGCTCCAGCAGTTGGGCAAAGAAGGGGTTGCAGCTGTTGGCAAAGCCCTGGAAGATATTCTGCTTGCCATGGCCGCTGGATTTATGGCAGTTGATGGACTGCCGGTTGTCATTCAGATAGCTGCCGGTGCAGGAATAGGACAGGGATTCCAGTTGCTCCGCACCCAGGATCTCCGTTGCGGCGATCACTGTGGAAACCTTCTGGGTGGAGCCGGGCACTGTGCCGTAAAATGCCTTGCACAGCAGACTGCCCTCCGGAAAGTTGGCAATGTCCCCATACCCCTTTGCTACATCCACACAGGGCTTGCTCACATTCACCAGGATCTCCCCGGTCTTATAGTTATAGGCAATGGCAATGCCATCCTTTTTCCCAAAGGCACTGTAGGTGGCTTTGTTGGCTGCGTGATCCAGGGTAGTGTGAATGGCGGTTTTGCCTGTCTGCCGCATGCCGGTGGTAAAGCTGTAGTTGGTGAGGGATTCCAGATTCCGTGCCACCAGAGTATTGGTCATCTGCCCGCTGGTATCCCCGATCAGGCTGCCGACGTCGGCAAAATGTCCGCTTTCATAGCCCTCGTAGCCGTTGATGCCATCAAAGAGCACGTCCCCCTCCCGGTCATACACCATACCATAGCAGGGCTTGCCGGACTGGGAAATGTAAAAGGATGCCTCCAGCTGGATCCGTACCACCAGTACGATCATCCCTGTCAGAAACAGCAGAAGCATCAGCGTGATAAGCCGTCTGCCGCGTAAGATACTTTTCATGCCGTCGCCTTTCTTTTCTTTTTCAATGCAGGCTTCTTTTTCTTTGGCACCTTCACCTCAGAATGGAACAGGGGGGACTGGGTTGCCTTCAGCAATCCCACCAGAAAGCCGCTGGTGAGCATGGAGCTGCCTCCCTGGGAGATGAAGGGAATTGTGACCCCGGTAAAGGGGATCAGATTACAGGAACCGAAAATGTTCAGGGTCATCTGCACCACGAACACTGCTACCACTCCGTTGACGATGCAGGCGTGATAATAGGAACGGGGGGTATTGGTCAGACAGGTGCAGAGGATCAGCAGAATGGTGAAGATGGAAAGCAGCGCCATCAGCAGTCCCCACTCCTCACAGATGGTGGAAAACACAATGTCCGTATTGGAGGCAGCTACCTTATGCAGGGTACCCTGACCGGGGCCCTTGCCGAACCAGCCCCCCTCCGCAATGGCGATCAGCGCCTTGCACTGCTGATAACCGCTGCCGCTGGGATCCTTCCAGATGTCCGTATGCAGACGCTCCAGTACATAGGCCGGGGCGATTTTCACTGCCACTGCCGCCAGCACTGCACCGCCGGCACACAGCCCGGCAATGAGCTTTTTGGACAGCTTTGCCCGGGGATAGCAGATCCGGCAGATCAAGCCGCAGCCTGCCACAGCCAGGAAGGTAGGCAGACTGCCCAGATCCCGGCACCACCACTGAAGCAGCACGATCAGCACTGTACAGCCGTACACATACCAGTTATCCCGGACGATCATGAAGCCCATGGTTTTCTTTTTATTCTGCTGGGCGGAGATGGAGGTAGCGCATAGCAGGACGAATACGGGCTTTAGAAATTCCGAGGGCTGGAGGGTGATGAACCCCAGGTCGATCCAGATGCCCCGGCTGCCGGTGAACAGCAGGATGGACAGCATCAGCAAGCCAAATAACACATAATAAATGGGTTTGCGCCGCTCCGTGACCACAGCGTCCCGGGTCAGCAGATAGGCAATCTGGCAGAACACAAACGCTCCCACTGCCATCAGGTAATGCTTGAACGCAAAGCCCACGCCTCCGAAGCAGGACTGGAAGATCACGCTCATGTTCAGCAGCAGCACCAGGGCGAAATCCGCCGTATAAGTAGCCTGCCGCATGAGCCGCAGTACGCAGAAGTAGATCAGATCCGTGCCCAGTACAATGGCTGCCAGCAATCCCACATCTGTCACAGCCTCGTAATTGCCCCGGAACAGAATGATCGCCAGCAGGGACATATGGGACAGCAGGATCAGCAGGATCAACCCGAGGTAGGATATTCCGTTTTTATACATCACGCACTCCTTTTCCGCAGGCACAGGGTAGTTGCCCCGATCCGGATCCGGTCATTTTCGTGGAGCCGCACAGAGGAGATCCGCTTGCCGTTTACATAAGTCCCCCCGGCGGAGTTCAGATCCGTGATCCGCCATACCCCATCGCACACTGTCAGCAGTGCATGATACCGGGAGGCGGTGGCATCCTTCAGCTGAATATCGGCGGCACCGTGTCTGCCAATGAGGATCTCCTCCGCCCCCAGAGGGTACCGACGCTTGCTGTCCGCCAGCTCCATCCGGGCGCTGACCTTTTCCCAGACCCGTTCCGTCACACGACGTTCCCGCCCGGTCATCAACATTAGCACCAGGGCGCATATATCTACGATCACCAGAGCCAGGGCGCAAAGCAGCTCCCCGCTCATAGGAAAATTCATCCATTCTTCTGGCACACCAGTCATCCCTTTCTATGTCCGTGATTTTGCGGCAGCACCGCACGAAACTGTGCGGCATTGCCTGATATCTGCATCCCTCCCAGTATACTATATTCCCCGGCGGATGTCAACGCCCGGAGAACTGCAAAAAGCCGGGCATTCCCCGGCTTCTGCGTGTTTATTGGTTTGTCAGCATGCGCCGCAGGATGCACAGGTCGGCACTGTCGATCACGCCGTCCCCGGTCAGCTCCGCAGCCTGCCAGTTTGTCAGGGTACCGGCACCCATGAGCCATTTTTGCAGCAGCACCACGTCTGCCACAGTGCATGCCCCATCCTGATTCAGATCCCCTGCCACCGGCGTATCCCCGGTTTTGTATACCACATCGTACATGGTCTGTGCCCAGAGCTGCCGCATACCGTCATAGCCCTGCTCACTGGGATGCACCCCATCGGCACTGAGCAGATCTGGATGCTCCCGGAAATAAGCTTCAAAATCCGGGCCCTTTACTACATCCGGGTAGTTCTCATAGATTTTGTCCACCATGGCGTTGTATGCCGCCAGATTGTCCCCTACCCCCGGCTCCGTGGCATAGGGGATCCTGGGCACCACCGGGATCTTGCCTGTCGCCAGCACCTGCTCCACCATGCTGGCAGTATTGGCATAGTACTGCGCCGCACCGGTCTGGTTGCCCCAGGCATCGTTGGTGCCGTAAGCAATGCTCACATACTTCCCTGGAAACATCTCCAGCCACCGTTCCATATTTGCAGCACCCTCCACGCTGCGAATACCGCCGATGCCGCCGTTTTCCTGAATGGGGTAATAGGTGCTGTCGATCTGATGCACATACTCCGCAAAGCCGGTTCCATAGCAGTTCATCATGCCGCAGGCGGTAATGGAATCCCCGTAGAAGATCCAGCTGTCGGATACGCCCTCTGCTGTGGTATGCACATCCATGTTGATGGAGATATAGCCTCCCTCTTTGCCGTCACTACCGGTCACATGGAGCCGAATCCAGTTGCAGCCGGTCATATCCACCACATGCTGCCGGGAATGCAGGGTGTTCTCGGTTACAGTGGCTCGCACCTCCCAGCCCTCCTCCGGATAGGTACCGCCGGGAGCGCTGTTCACCTCAACCGTGTAATCCGAGGGCATGCCATTGGGACTGCCGTTGAGGATCGTGTAATCAAACTGCCCCGTAGCATTGTACCACACCAGCGTCACGCTTTTCCGCTGCGCCTCCGGTACGGCTGACAGGTCATAGGCAAGGTAATCCGGTGCTGTGGCATTCCAGAAGGAATAGTAGAACTTGTCGTTGCCGGATGCGGCTGCTCCTGTGCCGGCGGTGGAATATGCCGGCACCTCCCGGCTGATGACCGGGTTGGCAGTAACTGCTCCATAGGCGGTGAAATGCGCTGGGTAAGCCAGTACGCTGCTGCATACAAGCGCCGCTGACAAAACACCCAGCATGGTTCTCTTACGTCTGTGTTTCATGGTTCATCCTCCTGAAATGATTTTGATCTTAAATTTAAGCTGTTCTTTTTACTAATGAAAGCATACCACAGATCCAACCAAAAGTCAATGCCCGTGAATTGACTTCCCACCCGGGCTATGCTATACTGAAAGTAGCTTTGGGCAGACGCAAGCACTGCCCGTTACGGAGGGAACCATGACCCAGACACATACACAAATCGCCGTCATCGGCGGCGGTGCATCCGGCATGACCGCCGCATACACGGCTGCCCGGGCAGGGACACAGGTCACCCTGCTGGAGCGGCTGCCCCGGGTGGGGAAAAAGCTGCTGCTCACCGGCAACGGCAGATGCAATCTCGGCAACATCCACCGGGAACTGAACCACTATCACGGCTCCCTGCCCCAGGCAACGCAGATCCTTGCCCAAACCGAACCGGAAGCCTTTTTCCGCAGGCTTGGGGTCTGCTGCCGGACGGATCCGGAGGGGCGCATATACCCTATGAGCAACACTGCCGCATCGGTACTGGACGGACTGCGCTTTGCCTGCGACGATCAGGGGGTACAGACCTGCTGTGATGCCCAGGTGACCGGCATGCGCCAGGACAAGGGCGGATTTCTTCTCACCACGCCCCAGGGGGTTCTGCATGCAGAACGGGTGATCTTTTCCGCCGGGGGCTATGCTGCCCCCAACTGCGGCACGGACGGCACCGCCATGGCACTGCTCCGGGGACTGGGGCATCCGGTACATACACCCCAGCCGGCTCTGTGTCCCATCCGGACGGATCCGGCAGCAGTCAAGGCTTTAAAGGGCATTCGGGTGCATGCAGCAGTCAGTGCCATACTGGGCAGCAAATGCCTGCGGCAGGAAACCGGCGAATTGCAATTTGCGGACGGCACCCTATCCGGCATCTGCGTCTTTCAACTGTCCGGGCTTGCCGCCCAATACGGCTGCAAATTGACCGTTTCCGTGGATCTGCTGCCGGAATGGAGCCGGGAGGAGGCATACTCCACGCTGTCCGAACTCCACACAAAGCGCAGAAAGCTGTCCCTGGAGGAGCTGCTCACGGGCATGCTGCCCAAGCGGCTGGGACAGGTTCTCCTGCGGCGGATCACGGATGCTCCTCTGACGGAGCCTGCCTCCCGTCTGTCCCCTGGGCAATTGCAGCAAACCGCACAGTTGCTGAAGGCTCTGCCCTTCCCCGTCACCGGCACCGCCCCCTGGCAGGCTGCCCAGGTCACCATGGGGGGCATTCCTGGCAGTGCTCTGACGGACACCCTGGAATCCCGGATCTGCCCCGGTTTGTACATCACCGGAGAAGCAACGGATCTGTACGGAGACTGCGGCGGCTACAATCTCATGTGGGCGTGGGCGTCCGGCATCTGCGCCGGGAAAGCCGCTGCCGGATCTTTGCACAGAAAGGAGCACAACTCGTGATTCTGATACGCAACGTGACCCTGCCCCTGTCCTACACCCAGAAAACCCTGACAGATCTGGCGGCACAGCGGCTGCATACGGACAGAAAGCAGCTCCAGAGCGTCACCCTGTTCCGCCGGTCAGTGGATGCCCGGAAAAAGCAGGCAGTTCATTTCACCGCCTCCCTGTTGGTCAACGCCCATCAGGAGGCCGCTCTGCTGGCAGCATGCAAAACCGACAAGGACGTGCTGCCCTATACTCCCTACCAGTACCATGTTCCGGCAAACCCCGGCAAGGTGCAGTCCCCGGTGGTCATCGGCAGCGGTCCGGCAGGTCTCTTTGCCGCCTATGTGCTGGCTCTTGCCGGCACCAGACCCATCCTGCTGGAACGGGGCTATGATGTGGACACCCGGACTGCGGCTGTACGCCGATTCTGGGAGACTGGCGTTCTGGATCCGGACTGCAATGTCCAGTTTGGAGAAGGAGGCGCAGGCACCTTTTCTGACGGAAAGCTGAACACCGGTACCAAGGATCCCCGGATCCGGTTCGTGCTGGAAACCTTTGCGGCATGCGGTGCCCCCGGCGAGATCCTCTGGCAAGCCAAGCCCCACATCGGCACGGATCGGCTTGCTCCCACGGTGCGGAATCTCCGACAGCGGATCTTAGGACTGGGCGGAACGGTACATTTCGGCGCATGCGTCACCGGTCTGGAGCAAAAGAATGGAAGGCTAAGGGCAATCCGGTATATCCAGGGAGGGGAAACCGTGCTCCTGCCGACGGAGCATGCCATTCTCGCCATCGGTCACAGTGCCCGGGACACCTTTTCCATGCTCTGGAGCATGGGGATCCCCATGACGCAGAAAAGCTTTGCAGTGGGCATGCGGATCGAGCATCTGCAAAGCCGGATGAACCAGACACTGTACGGAAAATTCGCCCACCATCCCGCTCTGGGGGCGGCGGATTACAAGCTGGTGACCCACCTGCCGGAGGGACGCAGTGTGTACACCTTCTGCATGTGTCCCGGGGGACAGGTGGTGGCCGCCGCCTCCGAGCCGGAACATGTGGTGACCAACGGCATGAGCTGCTTTGCCCGGGACGGGAAGAACGCCAACAGCGCCCTGCTGGTGGGGGTGCAGCCGGAGGATTTCGGCAGTGATCATCCCCTTGCCGGGGTGGAATTCCAGCGCCGGATCGAACATCAGGCATACCTGGTGGCAGGCAGAACCTACATGGCGCCTGCCATTACCGTGGGGGATTTTCTGCTGAACCGGACGCCAAAGGCATACGGGGCGGTACAGCCCACCTACGCACCAGGCACGGTGCTGCTGCCTCCGGAGGCATATCTGCCCCCGTTCGTCTGCCGCTCCCTGCGGCTGGCACTGCCCCGGCTGGGACGGCTGCTGCCGGGCTTCGATGATCCGGAAGCACTGCTCACCGGGCCGGAGACCCGAAGCTCCTCCCCTGTCCGGATCCTCCGACAGGAAAACCTTCAATCCGCCGGACTTGCCGGGCTGTATCCCTGCGGCGAGGGGGCAGGCTATGCCGGGGGCATCACCTCCGCAGCCGTGGACGGGATCCGCTGTGCAGAAGCGATACTGGGCAGCATGGCATAGCATGCGTCAGAATTTGCTCAAAACGTCAAGCGCATGCCGGACAGATCTGGTATACTAAAGATACGATACCGGTATCCATTCATCAACAGGGGATGATCGCTTGAAGAACTTTGAAGTGCTGACCGAAGCCCTTGCATACATCGAACAGAACCTGGAGGAGGAATTCACCCAGCAGGATGTGGCAAACGCCTGCTATGTGTCTCTGTCCGGGCTGCAAAAGCTGTTTCGCTATGCGGTGCATTTCAGCGTGGGGGAATATATCAGCAAACGGCGTCTGACCCATGCGGCAAGACTGCTGTGCAGTACGGAACGCAGCGTCACGGAGATCGCTTTGCAGTTTCAGTACCATTCCCCAGAAGTATTTGCCCGGGCATTTTCAAGGCTCTGGGGCGTGAACCCCTCCGTATTCCGGAGCAGCCGGCGATTTACTGATTTGTATCCTCGTCTGCTCCTCAACCAGACCGGAGGTACTGATATGCCAAACCAACGTTTTGATATTTCTGAATTGTACGATTTTCTCGGAAGCCGCCAGGATTGTTACATCATCTGCTTTGACACGGTGCGACTGATGGAAACCAATGACACATACGGCAGAGAGGCAGGGGATCTGCTGATCCGCACCTCCTTGGAACGGATCGAGCAGGAACAGGGAGAAAACATGCTGCTGGTGCGTGTGGGGGGCGATGAATATGCTCTGGTCACGGATATCCGGCAGCCACAGGAGGCAGAGCAGCTGATGCAGCGTGTGCTTGCCCACAACGGAGAGCCGGTGCACTTTCGCCAGGGGCTGGAGCTGCCTTTGAGCCTCCGGGGCGGTCTGACCAAATTTGAAGGCGACTGCATGAAATACAGCGAGCTGTTTGACCAGATCAAGCATACCATCAATCAGTCCCGCAGATAACAGGGCAAAATGCTGACAGAATACCGGTCCGATCCGGACGGCAAAGGCGCTCAGGCAGTTGTAAGCGTATAAACACAAAACCCGAAAGCACGATGCTTTCGGGTTTTCTTATGGCAACACGCACGAAGCATGTGCAGTGTTTCCTTATGCTTCCTTCTGATTCAGAGTACCGTTGCTCAATGCCTTTAAATAAGCATTGATGAATCCGTCCAGATCCCCGTCCATCACGGCAGAAATATTGCCGTTTTCAAAGCCGGTACGGTGATCCTTCGCCAGGGTGTAGGGCATGAACACATAGGAGCGGATCTGGGCGCCCCACGCAATTTCCTTCTGCACGCCCTTAATGTCCGAAATCTTCTCCAGGTGCTCCCGTTCCTTGATTTCCACCAGCTTGGAGCGGAGCATTTTCATAGCAAAATCTCGGTTCTGAAACTGGCTTCGCTGTGTCTGACAGGAAACCACAATGCCCGTGGGAATGTGGGTCAGACGCACTGCAGAGCTGGTTTTGTTGATGTGCTGACCGCCGGCGCCGCTGGAACGGAATACGTCCATCTTCACATCCTCCGGTCGGATGTCCACTTCCATGCTGTCGTCAATTTCCGGCATAACCTCCAGTGCCGCAAAGGAGGTATGCCGTCTGCCGGATGCGTCAAAGGGGGAAACCCGCACCAGACGATGCACCCCTGCCTCCGACTTCAAGAAGCCATAAGCGTTCTGTCCTTCCACCAGCATGGAAGCGCTTTTCAGTCCAGCCTCGTCCCCGTCCAGATAATCCAGCAGGCTGACCTTGAAGTCATGCCGCTCCGCCCAGCGGTTGTACATCCGGTACAGCATCTGCGCCCAGTCCTGCGCCTCCGTGCCACCGGCGCCTGCATGGAACGTAAGGATCGCATTTGAGCTGTCATATTCCCCGGTCAGCAGGGTTGACAGCTTCTCCGCCTCCAACTCCTCCTTGAAGGACTCCACATCCTGCAGGATCTCCTCGTTGGAGCTGTCGTCATCCTCCTCCATGCAAAGATCGATCAGCGCAATGGTATCCTCCAGCTTCTGATTTAAGTGGCGGAATTTGTCCACCGTATTCTCCAGCTTGCGGATCTTCTGCATTACCTTCTGGGACTTTTCCGCGTCATCCCAGAATCCATCGTATGTGACCTGAATCCGCAGATCATCCAGCTCGGACTGGGCGCGGGCAACCTGCAGCACATCCCCAAGCTCCTTGAGCTGGGGGCGATATCCAACAAGCTCTACTCGTAACTCATCCAGTAAAACCATAAAAAACCATCCTTTTTCTCAATTGAAACTACTCAAAGCAACTCACTTTATATTATACTACAAAATCATTGAAACTGCAAATCTTTTCTTGAATTTTTTCGAAACTGTGGTATAATAGATACAAGTATTTCTGAACCCATCAGAATACGTCGTACACAACAGGTCTTTAGAAAGGAGAGCATCGGGCAGAGCCCGGTGAGAGTAAATGGATTATACCAACAAATTATGTACAAAATGCGGGAAGCCCTTCCAACCGGAGGATGACGTGGTGGTATGCCCGGAGTGCGGCTCCCCCTACCACCGTGCATGCTGGGAGGAGGCTGGCGGATGCATCAATACCGCTTTGCATCAGTCCGGCGGCAGCTGGCAGGCTCAACAGGACGCTCAAAACCAGCAGCGCAAGGAATGCCCCCGCTGCCACTATCAGAACCTTCCGGACGCAGCCTTCTGTTCCGGCTGCGGCATGCCGCTCCAACCAACCGACACACCGGAATCCGGCGAACCCCATGTGGAAATGGCTGGGGTACGCATTGATCCGGATCAGCCCCTGCTGGGATTAAACCCGGAGGAGGATCTGGGCGGCGTCACCGTAGCAGAGATGGGAGATTTCGTAGGTTCCAACCAGCTGTACTATCTTTCCCTGTTCACCGCCATGAAGCGAACCGGCAAGAAAATTTCCTTTAACGCCATGGCGCTGCTTTTCCCCCATATTTTCTTCGTGAACCGAAAAATGTGGCTATGGACGCTGCTCTCCCTGGTGGTGCAGTTTGTTCTGGGGATCCCCGCCGCACTGCTGCTGATGGGACAAATGGAAGGCTTCTCCCTGATTGCAAACCTGTTCCACACCAATACAATGCTCTTTCAACTGCTGGTAAGCGGCTGTTCTCTGCTGGATCTGGCGTTCTCGGTGTTCATGTGCCTGTATGCCAATTACCTGTACCGACAGCATGCCATCCGAAAAATCACGCGACTCCGTGCCCGGAATTATCCCCTGCCCCAGTATCGGGAAGCCATAAAGCGTGCAGGCGGCACCTGTCTGCCCCTGGCGATCGCCTTTGTACTGATCTGGATCATTATGCAGTTTTACAGCACTGGTATGATGTAAGCATTCCCATACATCAAAAAGCGCAGAAGATATCTTCTGCGCTTTCTGTTTGCCCGGATACAAAAAGGGAAGGCGTTATGCCTTCCCTTCTTATTTTTTTAATTAGCCGTTGATCTTGGTAACAACGCCGGAACCTACGGTTCTGCCGCCCTCACGGATAGCGAAACGCAGACCTTCCTCGATAGCGATCGGGGTGATCAGCTCAACGTCCATCTCAACGTTGTCGCCAGGTGTGCACATCTCAACGCCCTCGGGCAGGGAGATGATACCGGTAACGTCAGTTGTTCTGAAGTAGAACTGGGGTCTGTAGTTGTTGAAGAACGGTGTATGACGGCCGCCCTCTTCCTTCTTCAGGATATAAACCTGGCCCTTGAACTTGGTGTGGGGATGAATGGAGCCGGGCTTGCAGAGAACCTGACCTCTTTCAACCTGGTCTCTTGTGATACCACGGAGCAGAGCACCGATGTTGTCGCCAGCCTCAGCGTAGTCCAGGGTCTTACGGAACATCTCAATACCGGTAACAACGGTGCTGAGCTTCTCGTCAGACAGACCAACGATTTCAACAGTCTCGTTCAGGTTCAGCTTTCCTCTTTCCACTCTACCGGTTACAACGGTACCACGGCCGGAAATGGTCATAGTATCCTCGATCGGCATCAGGAAAGGCTTCGCATCGTCACGCTCCGGGCTGGGAATGTATTCGTCTACAGCATCCATCAGATCCAGAATCGGCTTGTAAGCAGGATTGCTCAGATCATCGGGAGCTTCCAGTGCAGCCAGAGCAGAACCGATGATGATCGGAGTGTCATCGCCGGGGAAGTCGTAGGAAGACAGCAGATCTCTGATGTCCATCTCAACCAGCTCAAGCAGCTCAGGATCGTCAACCTGGTCAGCCTTGTTCATGAATACAACGATTGCCGGAACGCCTACCTGACGAGCCAGCAGGATGTGCTCACGGGTCTGAGCCATCGGGCCGTCGGAAGCTGCAACTACGAGGATCGCACCATCCATCTGAGCTGCGCCGGTGATCATGTTCTTAACATAGTCAGCGTGGCCGGGGCAGTCAACGTGTGCGTAGTGACGCTTGTCAGTCTCGTACTCAACGTGAGCGGTATTGATTGTAATACCACGCTCTCTCTCCTCAGGAGCCTTATCGATCATATCGTAAGCCTCATACTGAGCCTGACCCTTCAGTGCCAGGGTCTTGGTGATTGCAGCGGTAAGTGTGGTCTTACCATGGTCAACGTGACCGATTGTGCCGATGTTAACATGGGGCTTGGTTCTTTCAAATTTAGCCTTTGCCATTGGAATTTCCTCCTCGTTTCTAGTATTGGTTTGTGCAAATCTGATAACTCTATTTTATCAGATATTACAGGTAAATGCAAGTGATTTCGGAAATTTTATTCCTTATCCTTGTTACGCTCGTGCATGATCTTCTCCGCAATGGACTTCGGAACTTCCAGATAGCTGTGGGGTTCCATAGAGTACTGACCACGACCCTGTGTCTTGGAACGCAGGTCATTGGAGTAGCCGAACATTTCGGACAGCGGAACGAGTGCATTGATCTGCTGTGCGCCGGGTCTTGCTTCCATGCCGAGGATCTGACCACGGCGGGAGTTCAGGTCACCGATTACATCGCCCATGTATTCCTCAGGCACGATTACAACGACCTTCATGATCGGTTCCATCAGAACCGGGTTTGCCTTACGCATAGCTTCCTTGAACGCCATGGAACCAGCGATCTTAAATGCCATTTCAGAGGAGTCAACTTCGTGGTAAGAACCGTCATACAGACGAACCTTTACGTCAACTACCTGATAGCCTGCCAGAACACCGGACTGCATAGCGCCCCGGATACCCTGATCGACAGCCGGGATGTATTCCTTCGGAATTGCACCGCCGACAACATCATTGATGAACTCATAACCCTTGCCGGGCTCGTTGGGCTCGATCTGGATCTTAACGTGACCGTACTGACCCTTACCACCGGACTGTCTTGCATACTTGTGATCCACGTCAGCCTTGCCCTTGATTGCTTCCTTGTAGGAAACCTGGGGCGCACCAACGTTTGCCTCTACCTTGAATTCACGGAACAGTCTGTCCACAATGATTTCCAGGTGGAGCTCACCCATGCCGGCAATGATGGTCTGACCGGTTTCCTCGTCCGTCCAGGTTCTGAAGGTAGGATCTTCTTCTGCCAGCTTGGACAGTGCAATACCCATCTTCTCCTGACCAGCCTTGGTCTTGGGCTCAATCGCCAGATTGATAACCGGATCCGGGAATTCCATAGACTCCAGGATTACCGGGTGCTTTTCGTCACACAGGGTGTCACCTGTGGTAGTATTCTTCAGACCAACTGCAGCAGCGATATCCCCTGCGTAAACAGTTTCGATATCCTTTCTGTGGTTGGAGTGCATCTGCAGAATACGACCCAATCTCTCCCGGTTGTCCTTGGTAGCGTTCAGCACGGTTGTACCAGCGTCAACGGTACCGGAGTATACGCGGAAGAAACACAGCTTACCAACGAAGGGATCCGTTGCAATCTTGAATGCAAGTGCTGCAAAGGGCTCCTCGTCGGAAGAAGGTCTTTCAACCTCTTCACCGGTCTCCGGATTTACACCCTTGATCGGGGGCACGTCCAGCGGAGACGGCATATAGTCAACAATTGCATCCAGAAGCTTCTGAACGCCCTTGTTCTTGTAGGAAGTACCGCACACAACCGGAACAAATGTGTTTGCCAGTGTGCCTTCACGGATGCATCTCTTGATCTCGTCAATGCTCAGCTCTTCGCCGCTCAGATACTTCTCAAGCAGATCGTCGTCCTGCTCAGCAGCACTCTCGATCATAGCATCGTGGTATTCCTGTGCCTTGTCCATCATGTCAGCAGGAATGTCCTCTACTCTGATGTCCTTTCCAAGGTCATCGTAGTACACATATGCCTTCATCTCAACAAGGTCAATCAGTCCCTTAAAATCGGATTCAGCACCAATGGGCAGCTGAATCGGAACAGCGTTGCAGTGCAGTCTAGTCTTCATCATGTCAACTACGTTGTAGAAGTTGGCACCCATGATGTCCATCTTGTTTACATACGCCATTCTCGGAACGTGGTACTTATCAGCCTGACGCCAAACGGTCTCAGACTGCGGCTCAACACCGCCCTTCGCACAGAAAACTGTTACAGAGCCGTCGAGCACTCTCAAGGAACGCTCAACCTCTACGGTAAAGTCAACGTGACCGGGGGTATCGATGATATTGATTCTGTGGCCAGCCCAGTGCGCAGTGGTTGCAGCGGAGGTAATGGTGATACCTCTCTCCTTCTCCTGCTCCATCCAGTCCATTGTCGCATCGCCTTCGTGGGTCTCACCGATCTTATGTGTGATACCTGTGTAGAACAGGATACGCTCGGTGGTGGTAGTCTTGCCTGCGTCAATGTGAGCCATTATACCAATATTTCTTGTCTGTTCCAAAGAACAATCTCTAGGCATAATTCTCCTCCTAATCTTAGCGCATCAGACCCATTACCAACGGTAATGTGCAAATGCCTTATTAGCCTCTGCCATCTTATGCGTATCGTCACGCTTCTTGCAAGCACCGCCGGTGCCGTTGAGTGCGTCCATGATCTCGCCTGCCAGCTTTTCCTTCATGGTCTTTTCGTTTCTCAGTCTGGCATACTTGGTCATCCATCTCAGACCCAGTGTCTGACGACGCTCCGGGCGAACCTCCATCGGAACCTGATAGGTTGCACCGCCCATTCTGCGTGCCTTTACTTCCAGAACCGGCATGATATTCTCCATTGCCTGTTCAAAAGCTTCCAGTGCGTCCTTGCCTGTTTTTTCAGCGACGATGTCAAATGCCTCGTAAACGATCTTCTGCGCAACACCCTTCTTGCCGTCCAGCATGATGTTGTTGATCAAACGGGTGACAAGCTTGGAGTTGTATACAGGATCCTGCAGTACATCTCGCTTTGCGATATTACCTCTTCTTGGCATTTCGCTTCCCTCCTTCACATAGATTCATGAATTCATAGGTACTCGTTCACACATTGCATGTGTTGACCGTCAAGACCAATGCAGAGGTATATCTGCCCCAAGGGCTTCTATATCATCTCCACATTATATCCTGTGGTTGGTTGAATCCTACTTCTTAGCTGCCTTCGGCTGCTTTGCGCCGTACTTGGAACGAGCCTGTGCTCTGTTTGCAACGCCCTGTGCATCCAATGTACCGCGGATGATGTGGTAACGCACACCGGGGAGATCCTTTACACGTCCGCCACGGATCAGAACCACGCTGTGTTCCTGCAGGTTATGACCGATACCCGGAATGTAAGCAGTTACCTCGTAGCCATTTGTCAGACGTACTCTGGCGATCTTTCTCATAGCAGAGTTCGGCTTCTTCGGTGTGGAAGTTCTGACAGCAGTGCAAACACCACGCTTCTGCGGGGAGCTCTGGTTGATGGCGGTCTTCTTCTTCGCATTGTAGCCCTTCTGGAGAGCCGGAGCGGTAGACTTCACCTCCGCAACTGTTCTGCCCTTACGTACCAGCTGATTAAAGGTTGGCATAGTTTTCCTCCTTTTCTTCAATATTTATGCCTGCAACATTAGAGTGCCGCATACTAGATTATTATATACCTCCATTTCCGGTTTGTCAAGCCTCTTGTAGAAAAATTCCCGCTGATCCGGTCATTTTTCTGTAGTTTTCTGTGCTTTTCGCCGCATCAGCAGCATCACCAGTGCGATTCCAGCACTTCCAGCCAGCACAATGCCGCCAAACAGGAGTCGTTTTGTACCCATGGACATGGAACTGACTTCTGTATCGGATTTCTCCGCCCCCATGGGCGCAGTCAAGGAAATCCCTTCCTTTTCTGCATAGGCTTTTGCCGCAGAGCTTTCCGTGCTGATCCGGAACTGCTCCTCCAGAGCAAAGCCCTCCTCCCCGGATACATAGGTATAGCCCATACACCGGCTGCCAAGGCTCGTGACCGAATCCGGCACTGCCAGATACAGCAGCTTGTCACAGGAGGCAAAGGCGTAGTCCCCGATCTCCTCCAATCCCTGGGGCAGAATCACACTGGTCAAGCTGCCGCAGTGATAAAAGCCCATGGTGCCGATCTTCCGCACCCCCTGGGGCAGGGTGATGCTCCGGAGATTCTCACAGCCATAAAAGGCGGCACGGCGAATCTCCTGCACCCCATCCGGCAGAATCACCGATGTAACCGCTGTTTGCTCAAAAGCGGATTCCCCGATGACCGTCACCCCGTCCGGCACCTGCGCCTGGGTACCGCTGCCCTTGAAGCGATACAGGGTACTGCCGATGACCACGCAGCCATCCGGCTGCTTCTGAAACCAAAGGGTATTCCGCAAAGCGTCTGCACGAATGATCATGTTGCTCTGCTCCGGAAAGGCAATCTCCTTTAACGCCGTACAGTTGTCGAACGCCCCCTCCCGGATGTACATTACAGAATCTGGAATGGTCACCGATTCCAGCACCGTGCAGTTAGCAAAGGCGGAATCCCCGATGCTGTGCACTGTATCCGGAATCTCGTAGGCTGTTCCCTCCCCCCGGTATGCCAGCAGGATCCCGTCTCCCACGATCAGCACGTCCTGGCTCCGATCCTCCAGCCAGGGGGTTCCGCTGAAGGCGGCGGTTTCGATCTCCGTCACCGTGTCCGGAATCTCCACCTGCTTCAGCAGGATGCAGTCTTCAAAGGCAGAAGCGCCGATGGTTTCCAATCCCTTTGGCAGAGTCGCTTCTGTCAGATAGCCGCAATCCCGGAAGCAGTTGTCTCCGATATAGGTCACCCCTGCCGGCAGAGTCACGCTTTCCGCATAGCACTCGGCAAAGGCACCTGCGGCAAGCTCCGTCACCGGGGCGCCCCCAAGCGTATCCGGGATGGTCAGCACCGTGTCCGCTTCATTCCAGCTATAATGGAGAATGGACGCTTTTCCATCCTGGATCTCATAGGTATATCTGCCGCTGTCATCGGTTTCCGCCCGGCATACAGCACCCATACAGACTGCTGCCGCCATGCCTGCCGCCAGACCCACGATCCATCCGATCCGCTTCATAGGCTCCTCCAAAAAAATCCCCGGAACGCCGCCGCTTGTTGCAGCATTCTGCGCTCCGGGGAGTGATGATGATACGAACTGCTTACAGCATGGTAGCGGAGTTGCTTGCCGCTGCTGCATGCTCCAGATAGCCCTCGTTCTTGACTACCTGTACCTTGTTGTAAATATCCATACCGGTGCCGGCAGGTACCAGCTTACCGATGATAACATTTTCCTTCAGACCCAGCAGGTGATCGCTCTTACCCCGGATTGCTGCATCTGTCAGCGCCTTTGTGGTTTCCTGGAAGGAAGCGGCGGACAGGAAGCTCTCCGAACTGGAGGATGCCTTGGTAATACCCTGGAGCACCGGAGTGGTGGTAATCAGAGACAGGGTCTCCTCGCCGTTGTTGATCCGCTCCTGCAGCTCCTCGTTGATCTGTGCGACCTCCTTGGAGTCTACCAGTGCGCCGGGGAGCAGATAGCTGCTGCCGGAATCCTCAACCTTGATCTTCCGGAGCATCTGCCGCACGATTACTTCAATGTGCTTATCGTTGATATCAACACCCTGGAGCCGGTATACCTTCTGTACCTCGTCGATGATATAGTTCTGCACTGCCTGAGGACCCAGAATATTCAGAATATCGGTGGGGTAGATATTGCCCTCTGTGAGCTTCTCGCCCTTTTCGATATCCTGACCCGGACGAACACGGATCTTGAAGTTGTAGGGGATCATATAGGTTTCGCTTTCGCCGGTTTCCAGATTGGTCAGAACCACGTTCCGGGTCTTGTTGACCTCCTCGATCTGTACACGGCCGCTCATTCTTGCAATGATGGCTGCATTCTTGGGACGTCTGCCCTCGAACAATTCCTCGACACGGGGAAGACCCTGTGTGATATCCTCCGCAGAAGCGATACCGCCCGTATGGAAGGTACGCATGGTCAGCTGGGTACCGGGCTCACCGATGGACTGTGCAGCGATGATACCAACCGCTTCACCCACATTGACCAGGTTGCCGTTTGCCAGGTTTGCACCGTAGCACTTTGCGCATACACCCTGCTTTGCCTTGCAGCGCAGCACGGAACGGATCTTGATGGTCTCCACGCCGGATTCCACAACACGCTTTGCATCGGCGGAATTCATCAGCTTGTTCTTGGAAACGATCAGCTCGCCCTTGTCGTCCCGCAGATCCTCTACCAGGTATCTGCCCACCAGACGCTCTGCCAGCGGCTCGATCATTTCGTTTCCGTTGCGGATCTCATAAACCTCAATACCGTCATCTGCGTGGCAGTCATGCTCCCGGATGATCACATCCTGGGAAACGTCTACCAGACGACGGGTCAGATAACCGGAGTCCGCAGTACGCAGTGCGGTATCCGCCAGACCCTTCCGGGCGCCTCGGGAGGAAATGAAGTATTCCAGAATGTTCAGACCTTCCCGGTAGTTGGCTCTGATCGGCATCTCGATGGTAGCACCGGAGGTGTTGGCGATCAGGCCACGCATGCCCGCTAGCTGACGGATCTGGTTGATACTACCACGGGCACCGGAGTCCGCCATCATGAAGATGGGGTTGTACTGATCCAGATTCTTCTTCAGCGCAGTGGTTACATCGTCCGTTGCCTGGTTCCAGATCTGAATGAACTGCTTGGACTTTTCCTGCTGAGAAATATAGCCATATTCATACTCTGTGGTAATCTGCTCGATCTTCTTGTCCGCTTCCGCCAGAATTTCCTTCTTCTGGGGCGGGATCTCCGCATCGCAGACTGCTACA
>ENA-OURV01000883-OURV01000883.1-human-gut-metagenome-genome-assembly--contig:-NODE-883-length-25096-cov-2.778403_pt1 | contig 25096 bp, 18 predicted proteins | sample MGYA00242141_ERZ509072 | MGnify/ENA primary metagenome ERZ509072 (study PRJEB26280, sample SAMEA2338763) | human gut metagenome | biome: human gut; feature: human-associated habitat; material: faeces... | reverse complement strand
GTCTACGTGTCGCCCGACGAGGACCAGGAAGACGTAACGGACGAGATGACCAAGTATGACCTGGTCGCTATCCCCGTCTGCGACGAGAACCGCCACATCCTGGGTATCGTAACCTTCGACGACGCCATGGACGTTATCGCCGAGGAGCATCAGGAGGACCTGCAGATCGCCGGTGTCGGCTCGGGCGATAGCGCGTCGGACGACTCGACGAACGTGCTCAGCTGGTTCGTGCATCGTCAGTACTGGGTTGTTGTATGGGGCATCGCATCGTGCATCATGGCGACCGTGCTGGGAACGGCGCTCGGCTCCGCGCATCTGGTGGTGTTCCCCATGTGCGCCATGCCGCTCGTGCTGCTGGCGGCCTCGCGCATGGTGTCGTTCGTCAAGAACTACTTCCTAGAGTATGACGGTCACGACGACGAGCCCAAGCCGTATCTGGGGTTCTTCTTCCAGAGCACGGGCATGGGCCTGATTCTGTCACTCGTGACCTACCTGTGCGCCCAGCTGGTGCGCACCGCTGCGTTCCTCGATGCGCCCATGTTTGAGGAGCAGCTCTTTACCGGGTGCTTTAATATCGCTGCCATTATTTGCCTGGTTGGCAACATGAGCGCCGTGATTTACCTGATGGTGCTGTTCTGGCGTGACGAGCATGACCTCAACACGTCGGGCACCGCCATGAACGTCATTGCCGTCATGATCTCGTGTGTGGCGTATTGCATCGCCGCGGTGCTGCTCGCCATGTCAGTCATGGGTTAGGTGGTCGCGTGCAAAATACCAAGCAAAAGTCGGGCACCAAGCAAAAGCTGACCATCGCGGCCATCTTTGGCGCTATGGGTCCCGGTCTGCTGGCGGCGCTTTCGGGCAATGACGCCGGCGGCATTGCAACGTATTCCAGCGCGGGCGCCAGCTATGGCTACAAGATGCTCTGGATGCTTCCCGTCATGACTGTGCTGCTCATCGTGACGCAGGAGACCGCGGCGCGCTGCGGCTGCGTCACGGGTAAGGGCCTGGCATCGCTCATTCGCGAGCGCTTTGGCGTGCGCAAGAGTGTACTTGCTATGGCGGCGCTGTTGATCGCCAACACGGCTGTGACCATTTCGGAGTTTGCGGGCATCGCCAGCGGTCTTGCTCTCTTTGGCGTGCCGGCGAGCATCTCGGTGCCGTTGGTGGCGCTGCTGGTATGGATGCTTACCATGTCGGGTAGTTTCCAGCGCATCGAGAAGATTCTGCTGCTGGTGAGCTGCGTGTTCGTGACCTATATCGTCGCCGCGTTTATGGCTGGCCCCAACTGGGGTGAGGTCGCGGTCGACCTGGTCGTGCCTAACATTCAAAATGACCCCAGCTACGTGTCGCTCGTGGTCGCAACGATCGGTACCACCATCGCGCCGTGGATGATTTTCTTGGCGCAGAACAACGTGGTCGATAAGAACGCGGGCGAGGACGATATCGTGCTGCAGCGCATCGATACCGTGAGCGGCTCGCTTGCTGCCGATGTCATTGCCGGCTTTATTATCATCACGACCGGTACGGTGTTGTTCCCGGCGGGTATTCAGATTAGCGATGCCGCCGATGCTGCCCGCGCGCTGGAGCCTATTGCGGGTCAGTGGTCTACGGTACTGTTTGCCTCGGGCCTGGTCGCGGCGAGCTTCTTGGCTGCCTGCGTGCTGCCGGGCGTTACGTCGAGCGCTATCTGCGAGGCATTTGGCTGGGAGCGCGGTGCCGACCGCAGCTGGGACGAGGCCCCGGTCTATCGCGGCATCATTACGGCCATCATCGGTATCTCTGCCGTGCTGGTGCTTATGCCCGGTGTCGATCTGTTCCAGATTATGATGACCTCGCAGGTCATCAATGGCGTGCTACTGCCCGTGGTTCTGGTGTTCCAAGTGGTTATCGCCGCCGACCGTCACATTATGGGTGCCAACCGCAACGGCCGCGTGTGGAACGTGCTCACGTGGGCGACCATTGGTGTGATTACGGTGCTGACGGTTGTTATGTTTGTCCTGCAGGCGATGGGCTACAGCGCTTAGCGCCCACTTTTGCTTCCGAACAGGCCGTAGCGATGGACTGCGGCCTGTTTTTTGCCCGCTATAGGGCATTAGTTATATGGCAGTGGACAAAAAATGCCAAATATGAGTACTGTTGCTGCGTTGGTCACATATGTTTGCACATAATAATGGGCTCCTAATGAGAGTACTTCTCGTTAGGAGCCCATTTTATTGAACATTTGGGGAGTTATGTCAGCTCGTGCAGCTGGTCGTCACGCCTATAAGCATCAAAAATGCCCCAAATCGCTGCTACTAAAAAGGTAACAGTACTCATATTTGATGTTTTTTGACCAGGGCTATCTACAAACCCCCTAGGCCACTCATTGGGGACAGACTTAAATGACTAGTTGTTGGGGATCAGTCATTGGGGACGTTCTTAAATGACCGGGTGTGGCTGCTTGGGCTAGGCTGTTAGGTCGAGTTCGTAGAGAAAGCTTTCGCGCGGCATGTCGTGACGACGCTCTTCGCGGTTGGCGCGGTGCGTGGCCGTGCGCTTAAAGCCGTGCAGCTCGTAGAACTTCCACGAGCAGTTAGAGTCGGTGTACAAGTGCGCCCTTGTCGCCCCGCGTGAGGACAGGTACGAGACCGCGGCATCGAGCAAAACCGAGCCAACGCCCAAGCCATGGACATCGGGATCGACGGCGAGCAGCGTGACCTCGTTGTCGTGCGGCAACGGGCTGCTCTCGAGCAGGCGGTTGTTGGTTCGGATGGTTGCGCGCACAAACGAGAGATACTCGGCGCAGACATCGGGCTCCAGCTCGCGCATCTGCGAAAGCAGCGCGCGTTCGGTATCCATCCAATGTTCCTTAACGGTGGCGCCGGAGCTCTGTCCCGCACGCGCGAGCGAAATGCCACGCGCCTGACCGTCGATTACGGCAACCTGCGAAAACGTCGATGACGAAAGGCAATAGGCGAGGTCGCACGCGGCCTCAAGGCGGTTGTACTCATCGTTATCCGAATTGTTATGCCAAAGCTGCTGCAGAATCAGCGCGATGGCGTCGAAGTCTTCGGTATCAAACGGTCGGTAGAGAACCCGCGAGACCATGGTGCCTCTTTCTTTTGCGGATGCATATCGAGCACAGTTCTACCACGCTATTGGCATCTAATTATGGTGCCCCTGTGTTCCATGAACTCACCGTGCCCGGTGCCGTGCCCATCTCCTCTGCTCGCAAACTTTTTCTGCACATGCGCCCGTTGCGGGGTGCATCGATGTGCTTGATGCGCTACATTGAATCAGTATTTTCAATGCCGCTGCGCGAGCGCTGCAGATCGACGTATCACCGACTCACAGAGCACGGCGGCGTACCAGACAGGAGGACTGCATGGGATCTGATGTGAAGATCGCACGCGCGTTGATCTCGGTTACCGATAAAACGGGTGTCGTCGATTTCGCACGGACGCTGGTCGATGACTTTGGCGTCGAGATCATCTCTACGGGCGGCACGGCTCGTGCCATCGAGGACGCGGGCGTTCCCGTAACCCCCATCGAGGAGTTCACGGGTTATCCCGAGATGATGGACGGCCGCGTTAAGACCCTGCACCCCAAGGTTCACGGCGCGCTGCTGGCCCGCCGCGATTCCGAGCAGCACATGCAGGAGGCGGCTCAGCATGGCATTAAGCTGATCGACCTGGTCGTCGTCAACCTGTACGAGTTCGAGAAGACCGTCGCTAACCCCGAGGTCACCTTCGCGGATGCCATCGAGCACATCGACATCGGTGGTCCCTCCATGCTGCGCTCTGCCGCCAAGAACGCCACGAGCGTTACCGTCATCTCCGACCCGGCCGACTATGATGCCGTCCTGGCTGAGATGCACGAGACCGGTGGCTGCACCACGCTTTCCACCCGTCGTCGCCTGCAGGTGAAGGTCTACCAGACCACCGCCGCCTACGACACGGCCATCTCCCGTTGGCTTGCCGCCCAGGCAAGCGACGTGGCGGACACTTCTGCCAAGCTCGAGATCTCGCTGGAGAAGGTCGACGACCTGCGCTATGGCGAGAATCCTCAGCAGAAGGCTACGGTCTACCGCTTTGCCGAGGGCTGCGAGAACACCGCGAGCTCGCAGTTCCCGCTCGTTGGCTCCGAGCAGATCCAGGGCAAGCCGCTCAGCTACAACAACTATCTGGATGCCGATGCCGCTTGGAACCTGGTCCGCGAGTTCGACGAGCCGGCCTGCGTGATCCTCAAGCACCAGAACCCCTGCGGTTCTGCCGTTGCCGAGGACATCACGGTTGCCTACGACCGCGCCTTCGCCTGCGATCCCAAGAGCGCCTTCGGCGGCATCATCGCCTTCAACTGCGAAGTCTCCAAAGAAACTGCTGAGAAGATTGCCAAACAGTTCGCTGAAGTCATCATTGCGCCTGAGTTCTCTCAGGGTGCTTTAGACATTCTTCTGCAGAAGAAGAACCTTCGTCTGCTCACCGTTGCTATGGGCCACGCCCGCAACGACTTGGATATGAAGCGCATCGGCGGCGGTCTGCTGGTTCAGACACCCGATACACAGTGCGTCAGCGAAAAGGACCTCAAGGTTGTGACGAAACTCGCTCCGACCAGCGCTCAGATTTCCGACATGATGTTTGCTTGGAAGATCGCTAAGTTCATTAAGTCCAATACGATCGTTTTTGTACGCGACGGGATGACATTAGGTGTCGGCGCCGGTCAGATGAGCCGCGTGGATTCTGCTCGTATCGCTTCGATTAAGGCCAAAGAGGCCGGTCTCTCCTTGGAGGGCAGCGTTGCCGCCTCGGACGCCTTCTTCCCGTTCAGAGACGGTTTGGATGTCATCATCGATGCTGGTGCAACCGCTGTTATCCAGCCGGGCGGATCGATTCGCGACGAAGAAGTGATCGCAGCGGCCAATGAACGTGGCATCACCATGGTCTTTACCGGTGAACGTCACTTCCGCCACTAATTAAAATCCCTAATTCGAGCCGAAATCGCTGCAAATGCGCTTTCGGCTCAATTATTGATACAAAATTCAGATTATTTAGTCATCGGATCGCGGTCCGAGACTTTTTAGCACATTAAGATAAACTCAATGTGCTTGTTAGTTTTATGGAGATGAGGGAGCGTATGGTCAGACGTGACTTGGGCTTGGATCGACGCGTGTTTCTTAAGGCCGTCGGCTTGGCAGGAATCGCAGCAGCCGAACCGGCGTTTGCACAGCTTTTTGTGAATATTCAAGGTGTCGGGGCAAACCAATTTCCAATCGCTATTCAGCCGTTTTTCGGTAATAGCGAAGCGCCTGAAAATATTGCCGAAATTATCGGCAACGATTTGGTCCGCAGCGGTTTTTTCCGACTAGTTTCCTGTGATGCCGCTACGGCACTCGACAAAGATCCCGATTGGAAAGCTTTAGGCACAGCCGGCGTCGGCGCATTTGCCGACGGCTCCGTGACACGCGCTGCCGACGGACGCTATGAAATCAAGTTCCGTCTCTTTGATCCGGTGAAAAAGCAGGAAACCGATGAGGCTTCCTATATTTCCCCGAAAGATGACCTGCGTCTTTATGCCCATAAGATTGCAGACCGAATCTTTGAACGTCTGACCGGAGAAAAAGGCGATTTTGCGACACGCATCGCTTATGTTTCTCAACAGGGCAAAAACAACTATGCCATCATGGTCGCAGACAGCGACGGCTACAACCCTCAGGTTGCCCTTCGCATCAGACATCCGATCATTTCCATCGATTGGTCTCCTAACGGCAGACAGATTGCTTATACCTCCTTTGAGACCGGTAAGCCGACCGTTTGGATTCATGATTTGAGCACGGGCAAACGTCGTCAGGTCGCTGCTTTCCGCGGCAACAACAGTGCGCCGGCCTTTAGCCCTGACGGCGGCACGCTGGCCGTGGCTCTGTCGAAGGACGGCGGCACGAAGATTTATTTGCTGGATACCAACGGACAGAATCTCAGACAGTTCACTACCGGCAGCAGCATTGATACTGAGCCGGCATTCTCTCCCGACGGCAAATATATTTACTTCACAAGCGACCGCGGCGGCAACCCGCAGATTTACAGAAAACCTGTGGTGGGCGGTTCGGCCGAGCGTATCAGCTTCGGAAATGCCTATGCCATTAGCCCGGCGGTAAGTCCGAAAAACGACCAAGTCGCCTATATCGTTCGCACAGGCGGCCACTTCAAGCTGGTTCAGCAGGATTTGGCTACCGGCAACGTCATTCCGCTTTCCGAAATCGGAAAGAACGAATCGCCGAGCTACTCGCCGAACGGCAACATGATTATTTACGCCTCCGAGGTTGGAGGTAAGGGTGTTCTGTCCACTGTCTCCACGGACGGAAGCACTCGTTCCCGACTCTCGGGTACCAGTGGAGACATTCGCGAACCCTCTTGGGGTCCCACCATTAAATAAAAGGACGAAGAAGATGATCTCTTCAAGATTTGCTATTTGCGCAGCCGCAGCAGCTGTCGCTCTTTCGCTCTCGGCTTGCTCTACAGTAGATCTGGATAAGGATAAAGCCGGTTCTATCACTGACGGAACTTCAGTTGAAGAAGCTCTGAGCTCTAAGACCGGTCCGCTCGCTAACCGCGAAGTTCACTTTGATTTTGACAGCTATACCGTCTCTCCCGACCAGATGCCGGTCGTGACCAATCACGCTCAGTTTCTGGCTGCTCACAAGAACCTGAACGTTCGTCTGGAAGGCAATACCGACGAACGCGGCGGACGTGAATACAACCTGGCCCTGGGTCAGAAGAGAGCTGAAGCCGTCAAAGAACGTATGACACTCTTGGGCGTTTCTCCTCAGCAAATCGAAACGATCAGCTACGGTAAAGAAAAACCCAAAGCCGAAGGTCATGACGAAGCGGCTTACTACGAAAACCGCAGAGTTGATATCCACTACATGCTCAATAAGTAATTTACATGAAAAGAATCGCGCTGGTGCTCCTTGGCACCGTTCTGTTGTCCGTCAATACATCGGCATGGGCGCTCTTCGGAGACGATGAAGCCCGCAAAGCAATTCTGGAGCTTCGCGATCAGCTGAAGTCTCAGCAGGAAGTGCAGATGTCGCTGTATGACCGACTGGAAAAACTGACGAAGGAAGTTCAGACGCTCCGCGGCAAAGTGGAGGATCTGACTAATTCCGTCGGTAAGGAAAAACAAAACGCCGAGACCATTTATGACGATCTTTCGAATCGTCTGAATGAAATGGATCCTAAGGCCAAGGCAGCAGCAGCCGCTTCTGATCGGGAGATTTCCGCAAAGCAGGAACTTGACCGCTGCTTGTCCGTCTTTCAAAAGGGCGACGCCAACCAAGCGATTAAATGCTTCTCAGGCATGACACAGAAGTACAGCAAGACAAAGGTTTATCCCGATGCCCTGTACTGGCTTGGCAGCAGCTACTACATGAAAGGCAATTTTGCGCAGACGATCGCCACCGAGCAGCGTCTGATTTCCGGCTACAGCAAACATGCCAAAGTTCCGGAAGCCTACCTGTTGGTCGGTATGGCCCAGATGGATTCCAAGAAAACTGCGGAAGCCAAGGCTACTTTCGATAAGCTCATCAAGCTTTATCCGAAGAGCAGCGCGGCAGGACTTGCTAAAAAGCAGATGTAATCAATCACTGGATTGATAATCGAGGACCTTCGGGTCCTTTTTTATTCCCCAAATTCGTGATCGTGCAGGAAGGAATGGCTTTTAGCTTATTAAGCTAAAGAACATCAAGAAAAATTCGGAACTCGGCGGAGTATCCCTAAAGGAGGGATCGTGTCCTTTACGCGTAAATGTTGGTTTTATTTGGTATGTCTGTTTACGGGGCTCTGCACCGGAGCGGTAGGCGGATACTTCCAGTTCTTCCTGCATAAAGCAGACCATCTGCGGATGGAGTTAACGACGTGGGCCCATTCCGTCAGTTTTTGGGAAGGATTTGGTGCGGTTCTGCTCGTGTGCGTAGCCTGCGCTGTTATCGGACGATTCTTAGTTCGTTTTGCTCCGACGGCCGGCGGCAGCGGTATTCAGTATGTTGAGGCCGCTTGGCGCGAGGAGGTTGAGCCGGCACGCTTTAAGATCTTATTGGTTAAGTTCTTCGGCGGTATTTTGACGCTTGGCAGCGGCATGGCCCTCGGACGCGAAGGTCCGACAGTCCAAATGGGCGCCTCAATCGGTGCAACGATTGCCCGCATCCTGAAATTCTCGAAAGAAGAGCTTCGTTTTCTCACTATTGCGTCTGCTGGTACCGGCTTGGGTGTGGCTTTTTCGTCTCCGCTCGGCGGAGCGATGTTCACCTTCGAGGAAGTCACGAAAGATATCCGGATGAACCTTGTGATTCCGACGCTGATCTGCGTTTTTGCCGGATGTACGGTGTCGATGACGATCCTTGGTATGCAGCCCGACTACAACGTCATCAACCGAACCTTCATGATTCCGGGTGTCAAAGAATCCATCGCTTTCATATTGTTCGGAATCTTTATCGGCGTGATGGGACCGCTCTACAACAAGATGGTTCTTATTCTTCTGAACACGAATGCGTACTTCACCAAGGTCATTCCTGAAGTGAAGGCCGGAATCATCGGCATCGTCGTTGCACTGCTGGTTTACTTTGCTCCGGGACTTGCCGGCGGCGGAGATCAGCTTGGCACTGAGATGCTGAACTATACGTTCCCCATTGCAACAGTGTTGGTCATCGGATTGATACGCTGGTTCTTTGCGCCTCTTTGCTACGCGACAGGCGTACCCGGCGGCTTGTTCTCTCCGCTTCTTTTGATGGGCGGAATCTTAGGTCACGTTTTTGCGTGGACGCTGAATCTCATCGGATTTGATTTAAACCCGATGGCTTTCTGCGCCGTCGGAATGAGCGCTTTCTTTGCCTCCACGATTTGCGCGCCGATTACCGGCGTTCTGCTGATTCTTGAAATGACCGCATGCTGGGATTTAACGCTTCCCATGCTCATCGGTTCTGCGCTTGCCTTCTTTACGGCTCAAGTCCTTAAGAGCCAGCCGATTTACACGGCTCTGCGCCTGCGGATTCCCGAGGTCAAGCAAATGCAGCAGCAAGGTGTCGACGTATTTCAGCCGCCTGCTATTCCTGAAAAGTTGTCGTAGCGCGGTTTGACCTGATAAGCTGTACTTTGGTTCGAGGGAGGGCTTGTCCCTCTCTTTCGGCAGGAGTCTGACGCGGCTGTTATCGGCAATTCGCTCCGTTCTGTCGAACTTTCTGTTTTTCGGAAAAATAAAAAATGAAAAATATCAGTGTGGGAACGGAAGCTCTGGATGATCCGTTCGTCAATCAAGGAACAGCCTTTAGTCGGGAAGCCAGAATAAAACGGAAACTCCGCGGACTGCTTCCTCCGAGAGTGACGACGCTGGAGCATCAGGCCAAGCGGGCTCTGGAGAGAATTCACCAGGCAGAAGAACCGCTTCAGAAATACGAAATCCTTTCGCTGATCCGCCACAGGAACGCAACTCTCTTTTATTACCTCCTCGAAAATAATATCGAGGAGCTGATGCCTATTGTCTATACACCGACGGTCGGCAAAGCCTGTCAGGAATTCGATCGAATCTACACTGAGCCGGAGGGCCTTTACGTCACGATTGAAGATAAAGGCTCGGTTCAGGAAGTGATCAATAATTGGCCGCACGATGATGTCGACATGATTGTCGTGACGGACGGGGAACGCATTCTCGGATTAGGTGACCTCGGCGCCGGCGGAATGGGCATTCCGATCGGAAAACTTTCCCTTTATACGGCTTGTGCCGGGCTCAATCCCGCGCGCTCTTTGCCGGTGCTCTTAGATGTGGGGACCAATAATCAAGGTTTGCTGCACGATCCGCTTTATCTCGGTCTTCAGCAGCTGAGGGTCGACGGCGAGGAGTATTACGCCTTTGTCCGAGAATTCATTGAAGCCGCTAAAGCACGCTGGCCTCATGTGATAATCCAATTCGAAGACTTTGCCAATCGGCACGCCTTTGCACTGTTGGATCAATGGAAGGACAAGACCGCTTGTTTCAATGACGATATTCAAGGGACGGCGGCCGTTGCGGTGGCAGGTTTCTACGCTGCGGCAAGGGTAAAGGGGAGTTCCCTTTCGGAGGAAAAATTCCTTTTCTTAGGCGCCGGTGAGGCTGCAGGCGGCATCGCGGATCTGCTGGTCGAAGCCATGATGAAGGAAGGCCTGACGCAGGAACAAGCCGTCGATAGGATTTTCCTTTTTGACTCTCACGGTCTGGTGACAAAAGATCGGGAAGGGCTGACGCCGCTGAAGCAGAAATTTGCCCACGAGCAGGAACCTCAAAGCACTTTCTTAGATGCCATTGGTGAAGTGAAGCCTACGGCGATTGTGGGCTGTGCGGCTCAGGCAGGCTCCTTTAATGCCTATGTGCTCAGCGCAATGCAAGAATCAATGAGCGCCCCATCATCTTTGCCTTGTCGAATCCGACCTCTCGATCCGAATGCACGGCAAGAGAGGCCTATACCTACACAGAAGGAAAATGTCTTTTTGCTTCCGGCAGTCCTTTCCCGCAGGTTGAAGTGAACGGAAAGACGTTTATTCCTCGTCAGAGCAACAACTCTTATGTTTTCCCCGGAATCGGTCTCGGATTAGTTGTCTCATCGCCCCGGATTGTTCCACAAAGCGTTTTTTTGAGTGCTGCAGAAGCGCTCTCTAAGATTGTCTCGGAAGACGACCTGGAGAACGGCAGCTTGTTCCCGTCGCTCACAAAGATTCGCGAAGTCTCTCAGTCCATCGCGGCTGCGGTTGCCGAGCAATGTTTCACAGCGGGCGTTGCCGGCGTGCCGAAACCCGATGATTTATCCAAAGCGATTCAGGAGGCGATGTACAAGCCTGTCTACGATCGGATCTGATCGATAAGAAAAACCTTCAGGACTGCGGAAGGAGAAACCGCATTCCCGAAGGTCAAGACTTTGAAGTACTCTCAGATCACAAAAGAAGAAAATTCATTAAAAAGTGTGGTTCATACCCACGAATGTAGTCCACGGATTTTTTCCCATGTTGGTGGTCGGTGCCGATGAGGTGCCGCCTCCGCCGTTGATCGTGTAATTCACGTTCTTTTCGTTGTTGAGATAGGCAGCGCCGGCGTAAAGTGTGGTGCGCTTGCTCAGCGGATAGTCGTAGCGAGCCGAGACGTTCCACGCATTGGCCGAATCAGTTGTATTGTTCTTCAAATATGCAAAGCCGTTTAACAGGCTGCCGCTGAACAACGGAGTCTTTGTTGACACGCTGTACACCATGATGTTTGGGTTGGTATCTCGAACTGCGGCCTTGGAGCCGTTCTTATAGACCAGGTTGCCGTAAAGCTTGGTGAATCCGAAGTCGTAGCTCGCTCCTAAGTTATACAGTGCAGCATGCGCATTCGGATCCTTGAGATTATTCGGAGCTTCTGCCGCCAGGTTTTGATAGGTGTAAGTAAAGCCGATACCGAAGGCGCCTTTGCGATAGACGGCTTGAGCTGCATAGCTGTTGCCGTACTTATTCGACATTTCGCTTTCGGAGTTCAGCTTATTCTGCTCCCCTAACGAAACCATGGCGGATAGCTTTAAGCCGCCGAAGCTGGGACTCTCATAGACAAAAGAATTGTCTCTGCGAGTCAGATTGTCGACACCGGATGCGCCGTTAATGCCGGGAATATGATTATTCGGCAGGTAAGGCGCAGGGGCCATAAAGTTGTTGATCGTACTGCCTAAGCTGCAGGCAAAAGCGTCAAACTGCGCGATGCCGCCGAAGTTCAGCGTGTACTGGCGACCGAAAGAAAACGTACCCCAATCCGTATTTCTAATTCCGAGAACGGCTTCTCTTTGGAACGCCCAGCCCTCCGGCTGAGCGGCGGTAGTGTTGGTGCCGTTATCGACAAAGAAACCGTTTTCCAGGCGGAAGAAGACACTGGTTCCGCCTCCTAGGTCTTCCGTTCCTTTGATGCCGACACGCGATCCTCCTTTACCGCCGCTACCTAAGTCGACAACTGTGCCGTTTCCGCCGTTGTAAAGCTGGACATACGCATCCACCATCCCGTAGATCGAGACGTCGGAAGCGTAAACGCTTCCGCAGAAGCTGCATGCGAGCGCAGCAATTATTTTTGTTGATTTCATAAGGTATTCCTCCCTTTTTTGTGCCATTTGATCTATTTCACTTTGAAGTTGAATTTATGGCACTGTGCGCAATAGTCTTCCGGCGGCTCATGCATCAGATGGCAGTTAACGCAGTCTCCGTTATGTGGCGCGTTATGAGGATTGGCGCCGGGAAGATCTTTCGTTTTTTCAATAAGCGCTGCTTTCGGATGGCACTGTGTGCAGGTTTCTTCTGTCGGAAGATTCGGATTCTTGAGGTCGGTTCCGTGACAGGTCTGGCATGCGACGCCTTTGGCGACGTGCTTATCGGCACCCATCTTCGGGGCGTCGGCTGCGAAGGCCGAGCAGGAAAACATCGCGGCAAGGAGTCCGATCCCGAGTAATTTTGTCAGTGAATTCAATGGGGTCATGTTGGTTCTCCTTCCGAAGCCTCCGGTCGGAGGCTTCGGACTAGGGAAGAGAATTAGCAGCCGGCCCAGCCGTTAGCGGTGCGAGCGGCGATACGACCGAAGATGATGCAGTCGGCAACAGCAACGGTTCCGAGACGGACCATGCCGTGTACGCCGCCGGTGGCTTCGCCTGCTGCGTACAGACCGGCAATCGGATTGCCCTTGACGTCGAGAACCTGGGCTTTTTCGTTGATTTCAAGACCGCCCATGGTGTGGTGAACACGCGGCCACAAACGAATGGCGTAGAACGGTCCCTTGGTGTTGAGGACAGCGTCTTTGAAGAACATGCAGTCGAATTCTGGATCCTTCATGGCCTTCATGTAGCCGTTGAATTTTTCATTTTCTTTCTCAAGGGTGGAGTAGTCCAGCTTGTAGAAGTCAGCCAGAGACTTGAGATCGTCGAACTTGCGGATGACACCGTTCTTAAGGGCAGTTTCAAACTGTTCGGGCTTCATGTTCTTGCCGACGACCTTGTTCATCATGTTGGCTTCGCAGGTATAGATGATGGCCGGTTTGCCGAGGGCAACGATGGCATCAGCACGAACTTTGCGGTTGCCGGTTTCTTTAATGAAGCGCTTGCTGGTGGTCGGGTTGATCATGGGGCCATAGCCGACCATGGATTCCACGGCGAGCGGAGCGAGACCGAAGCCGTTTTCGTCAGGAGAGGTCCACGGTCCTAACTGGATCCAGTCCATATGAATGGTGTTGGCGCCTAAAGCCTGAGCCTCCTGAATCATTTCGCCGGTTGCGCCCGGATGGTTCGTGGAACCGAAAGCGTCGGTCAGACGCGGGTCATGGCTGGTACGCATCTTGACGTTCTGGCTGAAACCGCCGGAGGCAATCAGCACACCCTTAGTAGCGCGGATGTAGACGACTCGGCCACTGTCAGGGCGATTGAAACGATGATTGATGCGGGCCTTAACACCGACGACGCAGCCCTTATCGTTGACGATCAGGTCATCCACAATGGTTCTCAGCTGAATCTTGATGCCGAATTCTTTGCATTTTGCAAGCATCGGATTGATGAATCCGGCGCCGCTGTTTTCCATCACGGCATGACTGCGAGGAACGGAGTGACCGCCGTGGTAAGTGACGGCTTTGAACTTGACGCCGACTTCGTCACGAAGCCATTTATAGTTGGAAACGGATTCGTCGGCGATTCTTCTGGCAAGTTCTTTATGGGCAAGACCGCCGCCGGCTTTCAGAATGTCGGAGTAAAGAAGATCGGCATTGTCTTTAATACCGGCCTTTTCCTGCATATCCGTTCCGGCTGCTGCGATGGCGCCGCCGTTGATGATGGAGTTGCCGCCGGCAGAGGGCATCTTGTCAACAACAAGAATGTCTTTCATGCCGAGATAGTGGCTTTCAAGGGCAGCGCCCAGGCCGGCGAAACCGGTACCGATAACCAGAAGACTGCAGGTCTCATCCCATTTTTCAGGAACTTTGGTTGAAGCATGGGCTACGCTTCCGAAAACGAGTCCGGCGCTCAGAGCGCAAGTGGTTTCCATAAAGGTTCTGCGGGTGAATGTCATTTAAAAATCCTCCTTGATGATGTTGTCGGCTCTTCATAACCGATAAAAAAAGTTTAAAAACTGAAGGATTTCTTAACTACCCAAAGGGTTTGGTGGATGCTTCGAGGGTTTACGAGGGTATAGAAAAATGACAAATAACTAATACGTTAGGCTGAAAATTTAATGAAAACGTATGAACCGCCTGCTTTTGAGGCAGGCGGCGGATAAAGAAGGGATAGAACAAATCAGAAAATTAATACCAAGGATTGGTGAGCGGAGGGAGCGCTTCCATCAGCTCCCTGAAGGTATTCGGATAGGCATACTCACTGCTTTCCTCCGCAGAACGCATCCACTGATAGGCGTCATCCACGAAATCTGCAGGGAAAGTGACGAAATCGCCGTCCCGAACCCAGGCGCCTTCTTCTTTCCAGCGTTTTAAGGCATTGTCCGTGGAGACGGGCGATGCATTTGCGACAAGACAGCGGTTATTTCGTGTCAGAGGAATAGGACACTTGATAAAGCCGTCGGCAGAGAGCTTGCCGTAATGAATCGCCCATGTCACCACAAAAGCCTTCAGACGAAGGTCCACAGGGGAAAACGCCATCAGCGCAAAACCGACCCGGTCCGAGAGCGTGCAACTTTCCAATAATCGGATGGTATAGGCAAACAGTTCCGGATCCGTAGAAAGGACAGGCAGCAAAAGATCCTTCGGGCATATGACGACTTGGGCCTTCGTTAAAGCGAAATAGGTTCCCAGAGAGGGACGGCGTGTTAAGAAATTGAGGTTGCCGCAGGCAAAATGGCCCGGCGTAGAGATGGCGGCAGCCTTCGGACCGGAGACTGCATTGCCGAAGTTGCGTGCCGTTACACCCTGTTGAACGAGAACAATATCGGAAACTTTTCTGCCCTGCGGATAGAGAATCTCCTGCCTTTCCAGTTCACGAACGGTTCCAAGCTTGGTGATCAGGTCTCGCAGTCTTTTACCGACCGGCGGATGCAGCCAGGGTGTCACAGGAACAGCACAGCCTTTTTTCTTTTCGTCGATGCTGTAATCGCGTCCTGTGCTGATTGCGGCCAGCCATTCCGTGGATACGTTTCCCATCCTTGTCTCCGAGGGTTATTTTGTTTTCGTAAAGATATACCACGATAGAAGAGCTTCTGTCCAGACAAGAACAGTTTCTAATTTTTCGGACGCAAAAACGAAAAGCCCGTCGCTGCGGACGGGCTCGCTAGAAGGACGAACTACTTATGTTCAACAATCCGAATTTCTTCTCTCGGATTCGGGTTCGGTTCCTCTTTCTTGTAGATTGCCTCACGGGCTAATTGAAGCGCGGTTTCCATGTCAGGGCACATATATTTGCCGAGACGCTGGGCTAAGCCTAGACGCCTCATTTGGCGCAGCGGATGCTCGCTCGCACCGACCACAATCAGGATTTTGCCGTGTTTCACGAGGTTTCGCTGGAAGGACTCGATGATGTCAAGTGCACTGTTGTCGATCGACAGCAAATCCGTGAAATCGAAGATCACGACATCCGGTGCATCAGGTGCGGAGATATGCTTCGGATCGGTGACGATTTCCAGCTTGGAAACGGAACCGAAGAAAAGCGCGCCTTCCATTGCCCACGCTTCAATTTGCTTCGGAGCATCGAAGGGAAGCGTTTTGGGAATCACTCGAGTGAGCGTGTTCATGCGATAGAGGAAGAACAGGGCCGCAGTGAGCAGACCGATCTCAACGGCAACGGTCAGGTCGAAGATCACCGTCAGGAAGAACGTGACCAGCAGCGTTGCCTTATAAGACATGGTGAACTGTCTGAGGCGAACAAATTCATGCCAATTGCCCATGTTAAAGGCCATGAACAAAAGGATGGCAGAAAGCGCACACAGAGGGACGTTCATTGCCAAGGGAGCAGCTACCAGGATAATGACCAAAAGGGTCAGACTGTGGATCATGCCGGCCATCGGAGTGACGGCCCCGCTCTTGATGTTGGTGACGGTACGAGCAATGGTGCCGGTTGACGGCAGACCGCCGAAGAAAGGCACGATGCAGTTTGCAATGCCTTGTCCCATCAGTTCCTGATTGGGGTCATGGCGTTCGTCCGTCATTGCATCGGCAACGCGGGCACAAAGCAGGGATTCGATAGCGCCTAACAAGGCCAATGTGATTGCCGGTCCGAGCAGCTGCTTGACATTGCCCCAGCTGATGTCTGGAACTTCGAACTTCGGGAGTCCTTGCGGAATGCCGCCGAACTTGGAGCCGATGGTTTCAACCGGAAGGTTAAACAGAGAAACCAGCGCGGTCATAACGATCAGCACGACAACGGTACTCGGAATTCTGGCAAGCCACCTTCTCCAGGGTGCACCGCCGATTGTCCAGGAACGAGGCCAGACAAAGACGATGATTAAGGAGGCAAGACCTAAGCCGACAGCATAAGGGTTGACGGTATTGATGGCGCCGGCGAGCGTCTCGATCTGATGGAAAAAGTCAGCCGGCATCTTGGCAATGTTCAGGCCTAAGAAGTCCTTGATCTGAGAAAGACCGATGAGCACAGCGATACCGTTGGTAAAGCCGATAACGATCGAGACCGGAATAAATCGAATGAAGCTCCCGATCTTAAAGAGCCCCATTAGGAATAGGAATATGCCCGAGAAGAATGTGGCAATGAGCAAGTTGCCGACGCCGTACTGAGCAATGATGCCGTAGACGATAACAATGAAGGCACCGGCCGGACCGCCGATCTGGACTTTGCATCCGCCTAAAAGAGAAATTAAAAATCCTGCGATGATCGCGGTGTAAATACCGGATTCCGGCGTCATGCCGGAAGCAATGGCAAAAGCCATCGCAAGAGGAAGTGCCACAACACCGACAGTGAGGCCTGCGGAGAGGTCACTTGTGAAAGTGGAGAAAGAATAATTTTTTAAAATGCAAAGAGAGGCTGGCTCGAATCGTGCTAACGGGAAACGATGCAGGGCCTCTACGATGTGAGATCTCGCGCTCATTTATCTTGGATCGAATACAGTGGATAACTTACGGCAGTAAGGCTGCCGAGGCAAAAATAAACTTATTTAGAACTTGGGTTCTGAAGCTAAGTGCCTAGATTATCCTCCCAATATCTCACATTTGAGCGTAAAGCTTCAACTATTTTCCAAAAATAAAGGTTTATCTGTAGCTGAAAAAAAGAACCCTCGGCGTTCGGACCGAGGGTTTTACTAAAGATCGTGATTAGTGCAGACGCATACCCGGCTTAGCACCCGGGAACGGTTCAAGCAGATAAAGACCCGAAGGTGTGTCTGCTCCGTCGGAGGCGGAAAGCAGCATGCCCTGAGAGAAACTGCCCATCATCTTGCGCGGCTCTAAGTTGGCGACAACCACGGTGAGCTTGCCGATCAGATCTTCCGGTTTGTAGTAAGCGGCGATGCCGGAGAAGATGTTGCGTGGTTCTTTTTCACCGATATCAATCGTAAGCTGAAGGAGCTTGCGGCTCTTTTCAACTTTCTTGCAGTCCAGGATCTTGCCGATTCTGAGGTCGACCTTGGCGAAGTCGTCAAAAGTGATATTCGGAGCCAGGGGTTCGAAGACGAATTCTTCGGATTCGGCTTCTGCCTTCTTCTCTTCTTTGGCAGGCTCGGAAGCAGCCTTCGCTGCCTTAGAGCTCAGTTCGAAGAGCTGCTGAACTTGTTTTTCATCAACACGCTTCATGAGGTGCTTGAAGGGGTTGATCGGTTTGTCGGAAGATAAAGCGTTGTCAACAGAGTTCCATGTCAGCTCGCCGCAGTTGAGGAACGTTTCGACGTTTTCTGCGGTGCGGGGAAGAACCGGCTTCAGGAACAGCGTCAGCAGACGGAAGGCTTCAAGCGTCACGGAGCAGACAGCGTGTAGCTCTGCAGCTCTCTCGGGCTGTTTAGCCAATTCCCAAGGCTGTTTTTGGTCGACGTATTCGTTGACTTTGTTGGCAAGCTCCATCACGGCGCGGAGGGCTTTGCCGTATTCACGACCTTCGAAAGAAGCATTGATATCAGGAGCGGCGGCCTTGATTTCGGCAATCAGACTGCTTTCTGCAATGGCCGGATCCGAGACGCGGCCCTCGAAACGCTTGACGAGGAAGCCTGCGGAACGGCTGGCAATGTTGACGTACTTGCCGACTAAGTCGGAGTTGGTACGGGAAATGAAGTCGGCAGAGCTGAAGTCTACGTCTTCGACCTTGGAATTGAGCTTGTAGGCGAAGTAGTAGCGCAGCCACTCCGGATCCATGCCGAGTTCAAGATAAACCAGGGGATCAAGACCAGTGCCGCGGCTCTTGCTCATCTTCTGACCGTCTACGGTAACGAAGCCGTGAGCCCAAACGTGATCCGGCACACGGAAAGGTTTGCCGGAGAAGTGCAGCATGGCAGGCCAGAAAAGCGTATGGAAGTAGGCGATGTCCTTACCGATGATGTGAATCTGCTCGGTTGTAGATGTTTCCAGCAGAGCTTCGAAATTGATGCCCTTGGATTCGCAGTATGCCTTCAGACTGGCGAGGTAGCCGATCGGGGCATCCAGCCAAACGTAGAAGAATTTGCCCGGCTCATCGGGGATTTCAATGCCGAAATAAGGAGCGTCGCGAGAGATGTCCCAGTCGCTCAGATCTCCGTCCTTGCCCAGCCATTCGGCTGTTTTTGCAACGATCTGAGACTGAAGACGAGGCGTGCCGTCGGGGGCAGTACTGCGTGTCCACTGACGCAGGAACTCTACGCAGTTGGGATCGGACAGTTTGAAGAAAAAGTGTTTGGACTTACGCAGTTCAAGCTTGCTTCCGGAGAGTGCGGAGTAGGGATTGATCAGGTCGGTCGGACGATAGACGGAAGCGCAGACTTCGCAGGAATCGCCGTACTGGTCAGGTGCGCCGCACTTGGGGCAGGTGCCTTTGATAAAGCGGTCGGCAAGGAACATCTGACGAACCGGGTCGTAATACTGCTCGATTTCTTTAGAGTAAATCAGACCGGCTTTTTTCAGGCGCTTGTAGATGTCCTGCGCGAGCTCGGTATTCTCTTTACTGTCGGTGGAATGCCAGTGGTCGAAGCGGATAAAGAATCCGTCAAGGTACTTGGCGCGGCCGGCAGAGATTTCGGCGACATATTCCTGGGGCGTGACGCCTTTTTTCTGAGCCGAAATCATAATCGGAGCACCGTGGGCATCGTCTGCACCGACAAAGTGAACGGTTGATCCGCACATCCGCTGATGACGGACCCAAATGTCGGCCTGGATATATTCCATGATGTGTCCGAAATGGAAGTTTCCATTGGCGTACGGCAGTGCCGTCGTCAAGAAGATAGTGCGATTAGTCATGACTTTTTCTAGAATGCTTTTGAAAAGAAATAATTTTAGCGGATCAGGAACTCGTAAGCAGTAGTTACGAACTATCTGATATCCTAGGACGAACTTGGAAAGAGGCTCCCACGCCTGCCGAGTCCAACAGTAAGGAGAACACAATGCAGGAAAAAATCAGAGAGGTTCTCTCTGGCGTCATTGACCCGAATACGGGCAAAGACTTAGTTTCTTCTAAGGCTTTGAAGAAAGTTACTACAGAAGACGGAAAAACAACCGTCCAGATCGAATTAGATTATCCGGCCAAAACACAGGGATCCGTCATTGAAGAGATGGTCCGCGCTAAATTGGTCGAAGCCGGCATCCCCGCCGATGTCAAAATCAGCCAAAACATCATCGCTCACGAAGTACAGAGAGGCGTTAAAGTTTTTGACTCTGTCCGCAACATCATTGCCGTCTCCAGCGGCAAGGGCGGCGTAGGCAAAAGCACTGTGTCTGCGAACTTAGCACTTGCCCTTCAGCAGGAAGGCGCCAAAGTCGGCCTGCTGGATGCCGACGTTTACGGTCCGAGCCAGCCGACTATGCTCGGCATCACTGATAAACCTTACTCCGTTGACGGTAAGACTCTTGAACCGATGGTTGCTCACGGTCTGCAGGTCGCTTCCGTCGGCGTGCTCATCGATCCGGATCAGCCGATGATTTGGAGAGGTCCGCTGGCAGTTTCCGCACTCCAGCAGCTTCTGAAACAGACCAATTGGAAAGACTTGGACTACCTCATCGTTGATATGCCCCCGGGAACCGGCGACATTCAGCTCTCTTTGTCTCAGGAAGTTCCTTTGACAGGCGCCGTAGTGGTAACGACTCCGCAGGACATCGCTCTGATGGACGCTCGTAAGGGTCTCGTGATGTTCGAAAAAGTGAACGTTCCCATCCTCGGCATCATCGAGAATATGGCTACTCATATCTGCTCGAAGTGCGGCCATGAAGAACATATCTTCGGCGAAGGCGGCGCAGCCAAGATGGCTGCGCAGTACGGTGTTGAACTTTTAGGCGAACTCCCGCTCGACATTAACATTCGTCTGAGCATGGACAAGGGCGAACCGATCGTGATTTCAGATCCCGACGGAAAAGTCGCACAAGCCTACAGGGAAATTGCACGTAAATTAGCCGTTGCAGTCTCTAAGAAGAACAAAGACTACAGCGCGAAGATGCCCTCCATTAAGGTATCCGATACCTAAAAGAGATTGAAAAAGGAAATCCGCCGTCAGCTCAAAGCTTTCGGCGGATTTTCCTATCTAGGAACCCGGTAAACCGAGAAATTAGTCAAAGTGCGGTGTTTCAACGCCGAGCACTTTGTGCAGTTTCGGGCTCGTGGTCGTGTACTGCAGGAGAACGCGTTTTTCCGGATACACGTATTCGGAAGCAGCGAAAGCAGCCAGCGCGCATTCATGGAAACCGGACAGGATCAGTTTCTTTTTGCCCGGATAAATGTTGATATCGCCGACGGCAAAAACGCCCGGGATGTTGGTTTCGAAGCGGGCAGTGTCCACAACGATCTGTTTTCTTTCGAGCGTCAGGCCCCAATCCGCAATCGGTCCGAGTTTCGGCTGCAAGCCGAAGAAAACGAGCAGGTGTTCAGCAGGAATGCGGCGAGTGACGCCGTCGGCGCCGGTGACCTTAACTTCGGTCATCTGGCCGTTTTCTTCCGTAAAGCCGGTAACCTGACCGACTTCAAACTGCATTTCCCAGTTGTCGCAAAGCTCTTTCATCTTGCTAACAGAGGCAGGCGCAGCTCTGAAGCCTTCTCTGCGGTGGACCAGTACAACGCTTTCGGCCTTGCTGACGAGGTTTAGACACCAGTCAAGGGCGGAGTCTCCGCCGCCGCAAATAACGATGTTCTTGCCTTCAAAAATCTCAGGATTCTTGACGCGGTAGTGGAGCTGTTTGCCTTCGAACTGTTCAATGTGCGGAACTTTGAGCGTGCGAGACTGGAAGCTGCCCACACCGGCTGCAATGAAGACAGCCTTAGCTAAGAATTCGGTGCCTTTGGAGGTTTTAACGTAGAGACGTCCGTCGTCAAGCTTCTTAAGAACCTGAGCTTCCTCACCGTAGTGGAAGGTCGGTTTGAACGGTTCAATCTGCTTGAGCAGGTTTTCCGTCAGCTCTTTGGCGGTGCAGACGGGAACTGCCGGAATGTCGTAAATCGGTTTGTCGGGGTAGAGCTCAACGCACTGACCGCCCGGATGGTTTAAAGAATCCAAAACATGGGCTTTCATTTCCAGAAGGCCCAATTCAAAAACCTGGAAAAGTCCGACGGGACCGGCGCCGATGATGACGGCATCAGTTTCAATCGGATTGTTCATCTTTATTTCTTCAGTCAATTTATAACCTTAGATCTCAAAAAGTTAATTCTGACCATTTTCTCACTAAATGAGCGCGCTTTAAGCCCGAAAAAAGTAACTTTTGACAACGATAGTGCCGGCGAACGACCGTCAGTGCCCGATGTCGGCTGTCAAAATGACTAATTGGAATGCTTTCGGTCAAAGTCTTCGTCTCGACGAAGTTCTCTGAGTCGAGCATCAATTTCGCTCATGGTGTAGAAGTCTCCGTCATTGGCCTTTTGGGCAAGCGAAAGCTGCTGAATGGCGGCAACACGCTGACCTTGCAGCGCGTACATTTCACCGATCGCCTGGTGACTCTGGCTTACTTTACCTAGTGCTTCGTAGGCTTGGCCGAGGAAGGACTGGTACTCAACCGTCGACTTTGATAACGCGTGCTGCCGGCGCAAGAAGTTCAGAAGGTCGTTGTATTTCTTATCCCTGAGCAGCAAGTCACCGTAATTGAGAACAAGCATCGTAGATAAAGGCGATTTTTGCTGAGCGCTCTTTGCGAGCTGAAGTCCTCGTGAGCGGTTTTCCGGAGAAGATTCAAACACGAGATTTGAATGCAGCTTGTTGATGATGGCGGAGTTTCCGCCTGCCATCTTCTGAGCGATTTCAATCTGCTTGAGTGCCTCGGCCTTGTTTTTCATTCTTTGGGCGGCCACGGCTAAACCGTAGTGGGCCCCGATCGCCTGATAACCGGTCGCAGTTTTCAGCTCATTTCTGAAATAGTCGGCAGCATCCGACCATCCTTGATAGCGGTTGGACTGGAGAACGCGAAGACGCGCACGGATCAGGAAGAAGTCCAAGGAGTCTTTGTGATTTCTTTTGCCGGCCATGCGCGAGCGGTTCTGAGCTTCGCTCATACGATCAATGGTCAGCGGGTGTGTGCGCAGGTAAGCAGGTGCAGCACGCGAGCCTTCATACGCGCGGTTATTAAAGTCTAGACGTTCGAAGAAGTTTTCCATGCCCTTCGGATCGAATCCAGCACGGACCAAAGAATTAAAGCCCACGCGGTCGGCTTCACGTTCGGCGTCGCGGGAGAACGATAAATAATTCTGTGCCAAGGCTGCCTGAGTGCCGATGACCGAGGCTGCCGCGCCGTCCGCAGAACCGGCTCGGGCAGCCAAAATGGCGACGAGCAGAGAGCCTAAGGTCGCTGCCCAATTGCCTTTTTGGTTTTCAATCATTCGGGCGATATGGCGCTGAGTGACGTGTCCGATTTCGTGAGAAAGGACGGAAGCGAGCTCGCTTTCACTGGAAGCGGCTGTGACAAGACCGGTATGAACGGCAATGAAACCTCCGGGCAGTGCGAACGCATTGATGGAGGGATCGCGGATCGGGAAAAAGAAAAAGGAATAACTGGATCCCGGACCGGCAGACACGAGCTTGTAGCCGAGACGCATCAGATAGTCGATGGTCTCAGGGTCATTCAGATAGGTAGGATCGGAGCGAACTTCGACCATGATCTCCTCTCCGAGCTGACGTTCCTGCATCGGAGATAGGGCCGAACCACCTGCCGCACCGAGATTCGGTAGATTGTAGTTCTGGGCGTACGTTCCTGCGGCCGAGCTTTCTGGGGGCACTCCTGTGCTGTCGACCCATGGGGGACCGTTGTCGGATCTCTTAACGGGCATGAAACGGGCGTTTGCTTCACTGACGTCGATCCGGCTTTCCTCCGTCAGGTCAGAGCACTTTTGCCTGCCCTGAATAATCGCGTGAAATATGAATAACAACACTTCTGCCGCTATCGAAACCCTTCTCTACCGCAACGGTCTTTCTGAAAAAGACATTCAGGACGCCTTTGCGCTTTTCAGCGGTTACAACATTGACTACGCTGATTTCTACTTCCAGCGCTCTGTTTCAGAAGGCTATGTGCTTGAAGAAAGCATCGTTAAGACGGGCCATTACAACACGGACATAGGCGTTGGCGTTCGGGCCGTCTGCGGTGAGAAATCGGCTCTCGCCTACTCAGAAGAAATCTCCCGTGACTCTTTATTTGAGGCGGTCAGAACCGTACGAGCTATTGCGCAGGCTACTAACAATCAAATTACAGTCAATGTCACACCTAAGGACGGTCCGAAAGTTCTTTACCGTGCTGTTGATCCGATTGAAGCGGCAGACACTGACGCCAAGATCAAACTGCTTCAGTCCTTAGATAAACACGCCCGCAGCCGGTCTTCTTTCGTCACTCAAGTGACGACTTCCGTCGGCGCCTCGCATGACACGATTTTGATCGCCAAAATGGACGGCACTTTAATCGGCGACGTGCGCCCGCTGGTACGTGTGAACTTAGGCGTTATCGCTGAAAAGGACGGCAAAAAAGAACAAGGTCAAGCCGGAGGCGGCGGAAGATTTTCGTTAGATCGTTATAACGAGGAAATTATTGAGCAGTATGCCCGAGAGGCCGTCGATGGCGCAGTGCGCAACTTAGATGCGCGGCCGGCTCCGGCCGGCAGCCTCCCCGTCGTCTTGGGAAACGGCTGGCCCGGCGTATTGATTCATGAGGCAGTCGGACACGGCTTGGAAGCTGACTTTATTCGAAAGGGAACGAGCGTCTTTACCGACAAGATCGGTCAAAGAGTAGCCTCTCCGCTGGTCACGGTCGTTGACGACGGCACCATTGCCGGACGCCGAGGATCCCTGACCATCGATGACGAGGGCAACGAAACGCACTGCACCACGCTTATCGACGAAGGCATTCTTCGCGGCTTCATGCACGATGAGACCAGCGCTCGCCTCATGAAGCAAAAGACGACCGGCAATGGGCGCCGAGAGAGTTTTGCTTATCTGCCGATGCCTCGAATGACCAACACTTATTTGCTTCAGGGCGAATCCGATCCTCAGGAAATCATTTCTTCCGTGGACTACGGCATTTATGCGTCCAACTTCGGAGGGGGCCAGGTCGACATCACGAACGGCAACTTCGTTTTCAGCATGAGTGAGGCTTGGCTGATCGAAAAGGGCAAGCTAACCGACCCAATCAAGGGCGCCACACTAACCGGCAATGGCGCAGATGCTTTGACAAAAATCGTCATGGTCGGCAATGATCTTGAATTAGACAGAGGCTGCGGTACCTGCGGAAAGAATGGTCAGCAGGTTCCAACCGGTGTCGGCATGCCGACACTCCGCATTGACGGACTCACCGTCGGCGGCACTGCTAACTGATACAGCCGATTCAGGAGATTGTTTGCAGACAACGAGACATTCTGACTTCGGAACCACAATCCGAAGTCAAAAGATATTCTCGTTTTGTCCTCTTTTTCTTGCACCCAATTAGGCGCAGAATCGAGAAAAAACCTCAACCTCAAGTCTGCAGCTGTCAACTACCTCGGCCTGACGGCCGAGGCTTGAAAAAGCCTCTAGTTGACTAG
>ENA-OURV01000882-OURV01000882.1-human-gut-metagenome-genome-assembly--contig:-NODE-882-length-25103-cov-3.866656_pt1 | contig 25103 bp, 17 predicted proteins | sample MGYA00242141_ERZ509072 | MGnify/ENA primary metagenome ERZ509072 (study PRJEB26280, sample SAMEA2338763) | human gut metagenome | biome: human gut; feature: human-associated habitat; material: faeces... | reverse complement strand
GCTCGGGCTGGTGCCCGTCGGGCAGCTGATATTAGGGTTCGCCTCCGAGCATTTCACGGCTGTCGTCGCCGTACGCGCTTGTGCCGTGATTGCCATGGTCCTGATGGTGTTGTTTGCTTTCCTCTTTTCAATCTCTAAAGCGGAAGAAACGGTGGGACCGGACTAATCCGTCCACCAGTCGTAGATGTTTTCAAAGAGCTTAGCTTTAACGTAGACGTTGCGGCCGCTCTTATACAAGAGTCCTTTACTGATCCAATCGGAGAAGATTCGGCTCACTGAGACACGAGTCAGATTGACGACGGCTCCGTACTGCTCATTGGTCAAATCCAACGGAATTCGGTTCCACTCGGTATCCGAGATCGGGACGTCATAGTTGATCAAGAGCACTTTGAGAAAGCGTCTCAAACGCTCTGCCGGCTCCAGCGTGAAATTAGCAACCATTGCTTCAATAGAGCATTCCTGCTTACGCGTTACATGCGCGGCTTCCTTGGCGGCAAACTCACTGTTATTTTTCATCAGGTCGGTTAAAACATGCGGCTGCATAATCAGCACCTCGCACGGGCCGATCGCTCGAGTCGTGACATTAACCCGATCTCCGGTGATGACGGAAAGGTCGCATGCTGAGCATCCGGGAATCAATAAACTCAAAACGCTCGGATGACTTTTGTAACGATCTGCAACATAGTAAGCAGCGGCTCCTCTTGTGATGAGGTAGAGCTTTGACGGCTCACCTTTGCCCTTTGGATAGTTGTTTACATCTGCAATAAGTTTGTCACCTAATGCTATTGCATCTGAGATGATTCCGGCAACGGTCTCTTTGTCCTTATTATTGTTAAGGTAAAGATAAACCCAACAGTCTGAAATAACCTCGTTAACAAGATAAACTATATCCTTTTTAACAGTTCTTAAATTATTCATATCTCTTTTAATTAAGTAAATTCAACATTTTTATTACTATATAAAAAGTGCAATTCTAAAGCTCTCTTTCCCCTCTCTACTTTCTATACTTTCAAAAATCGCCAACGCTAAAGCCAACGCCAAAGCTTAAAAAACTTTTGCGGTAGGTTCAACGCCAAGGCCCGGCTTATCGCTTAAGGTAATCTTGCCGTCTACAATCTTCATTCCGCTAAAGCAGTCGTTGGCAATAAGCAGGTTGCCGTCCAAGTCTGCCCACTGTGTCTTAGGTGCAATCTGAGCACCTGCAGAGATAGCGCAAGAGGTCTCTGTCATGCAGCCAACCATAAGCTTCATATCAAGAGCCTGTGCCAATGAAACCATCTCGCGTGCCTCACGCAGACCGGTACACTTCATAAGCTTTATGTTAATACCGGTATATGCACCATGAAGTTTCTTAATATCTGTGAGCCTCTGGCAAGCCTCATCTGCAATGATAGGAAGCGGGCTGCGCTCAGTAAGCCATGCAGTCTGGTCTAACATAAGCTTAGGCATTGGCTGCTCAATCATATTTACGTTACGCTCGTTGAGCCAGTTGATCATATCCAAAGCATAATGTTTATCTTTCCAGCCCTGATTTGCATCAACACAGATAACGGTATCTGTTACAGAACGTATTGTGTTAATCATCATCTTGTCCGTAGCCTCATCCCTTCCAAGCTTAACCTTTATAACCTTGTATGGAGACGCCTCTTTTGTCTTCTCCTTAACAACCTCTTCTGTATCCAAACCAACTGTGAATGAGGTATTAGGGCAGGTCGTAGGGTCAAAGCCCCAGATCTTCCACCAAGGCTGGCCAATCATCTTTCCAACCAAATCGTGCAGAGCAATATCAACGGCCGCTTTGGCAGCAGTGTTGTTTATTGCAATGGCGTCTACGTAGGCCATTATATCCTCAATAAGAAAAGGTGAACTGAACTGTGAAAGATTTACCTTCTTAAGAAACTCAATTACAGAAGCCTGTGTCTCGCCAAGGTATGGAGGCATAGCAGCTTCGCCGTAACCTGTATATCCATCGTAGGTTATTTTGGTAAGGACAATAGGTGTGGTTGTCCTTGACGAATTGGCAATGGTAAACACATGTCTCATCTGAGCATCGTAAGGAACAAAAGAGAGTTCCATCTTTTTGCTGCCATTCACCCTCTTTGCATTTGAAGGATTCTTCTGCGCAAAGATCTGCGAAGGGCTTAAAATAGCGGCAGCTGCTGTAAGCAGACCGGCCTGTTTAAGGAAATTACGTCTGTTATTCATAACTGTTATCTCTATTTAGCCTGTTGAGGCATACCGTATACCGAATTTTTAATAGTCTCTATACCCATCCCCTTATCCTCGTTTCCAAGTATTCTCTGAGCACGTACAAGGCGGGTAGAACCGCTGTAGTAGTCCTCTTCGTTTGGAAGCAGACTGTTAATATGTACAAAGCCAGCAGAGTGGATGAACTGTCCGTTCTCAATGTAGATTCCAACATGGGTTATGCGCTCTTTCTTCTCTGCAGTTGCTTTTCTTCCAAAGAAGACAAGGTCTCCCTTCTTAAGGTTCTGCAGTGCATCCATTGTGTAAAGAGAATCGTTGACATATTTTGTAATATCTACATCCTCACCTGTATAGCACTGCTGGGAAGCATCACGGGCAAGGATAATTCCGTTAAGGTAGTATACAGATTTTGTAAAGCCGCTGCAGTCCACAGCCTTAATAGATGTTGCACCCCACATATATGGAACACCCATAAACTGTCTTGCTGTTTCAATAATGGTCTCCGCTGTTGCGTTACGGGAATTAATCCATTTAGTATAATCCATTACGGAACTGTTGCTTACAAAACCTTTGCGTCCGTCGGGAAGTGAAACGGCTCTGTAGCTGCCCTGAACTCCCAAGTCCAACATAACATCTCCCCAAACGGCATCGCTTACAGGATTCTTGCCTCCCGGAGTCTCCATTACAGAGATATATTTGTCTGTTACAACAATCTTTGGAGCTGCTGTATAGCTATCAAACTCCTCTTTGGTCATCTTTGCAATACCGGTGCCTCTCACCCAAGCAATATACCCCTCCGGAGTTACGGCTCTCACCCATCCGTCTGTCTCCATAAGAAGTTTGAGCGGCGCACCCATCATTGTCTGTGTGGCAGCCTCGGCATCATAATCAGGGCCTGTGCGGAAGTTTATTACCGAAAGAGTGGTAACACCATATATCTTCTCTCCCATTGCCGCAGCAGGAAGAACCTCCAAACTGTCTAAAGCTTTAATGCCGGCATCAGCCATCCCCTTAAGCAACTGCTCTTTGGCTGCAGTATTGGTAGTTACACCGCGCAAAACCAAAGCCTCACCCTTGTCGTCCAAGACAGGATCAAAAACCTGAACCCTTTTGTCGGGAATATTATCTGCTTTAACTTTGTCGCAAACCTCTTTGAACTTGGTTGCTGTCTGATTCCCACCGTTTCCTGCACAACCGACAAGTAAAAGCGCCGATACGGAAACCAATAATATTTTTCTCATAGAAATAGGTAAAATTATATTTAGTTAATATACCCACAAAAATACGGAAATAAATTATCTTTGTAACCCTTTTGGGATTTATTTTAATTAACAGAGGTAAAAAATGATATTAGATTCACTAAAAAGTTTTGAAAAGTACCAGACTTTGCAGGAGGGATTCGACAAGGTCTATCAGTTTATACGAAAGAATAATCTGCATACTTTGGAGGAGGGCAAGCATGTAATAGAAGAGGGCAAAATCTGGTGTACAATCTGTAGCGGCGAGCTTAAAGGTTATGATGAGGCTAAGTTGGAAGTGCATGATTCCTACATAGATATACATGTTATCTTAGAGGGTACCGAGACAATAGGCATAAGAGACAGGGCCTGTTGCAAAACAGAAAATTCTAAATATGACGAGGCTAATGACATAGCCTTTACAGATGATGAGCCCGAGAATTATGTCATTTTGGGTCCCGACAATCTGTCCATTGTTTTTCCTGCCGATGCTCATGCTCCGCTTTTGGGTAACGGCCATTACAAAAAGGCCATCTTTAAGGTTTGGATAAACAGAGGAGGTAATTTTGGCAAGATATAGGACATTTGCCGGTTTTTTCAAGGAGAAATATGGAAGCAGACTCCAGAAGATTGTTCTGGATGCCGGCTTCACCTGTCCCAACAGAGACGGTTCCAAGGGGCGCGGAGGGTGTACATACTGCAACAACGATGCTTTTCATCCCAATTATTCTACTCCCGACAAATCCATTTTCAGGCAGATAGAGGAGGGGATAGAGTTCCATCTTAACAGGTACAGGAGCGCCGAGGGATATTTAGCCTATTTTCAGCCATATTCAAATACGTATGCCCCGTTGGACAAACTAAAGAGGGTGTATGAGGAGGCACTGTCGCACCCAAAGGTAAAGGGGCTTGTGATAGGTACACGCCCGGATTGTGTTGATGCCGCAAAATTGGATTATATAGAGCAGTTGTCTAAAGATAAGATTGTTATAATTGAATATGGTATAGAGTCTTGCTATGACAAGACGTTGGAGCGCATTAACCGTTGCCATAATGTGCAGTGCGCGGTAGATGCAGTTAATGAAACAGCCGCGAGGGGCATTATGCAGGGTGCCCATTTCATATTGGGGCTACCCGGAGAGACAGTTGAGGAGATGTTGGCCATACCTCAATTTATAAACAGACTGCCATTGCACAGTATTAAGTTCCATCAGCTCCAGCTTGTTAAGGGTACGGCCATGGAGCGTGAGTTCAAGCGAGTACCCGGTGATTTTGTACAGTGGACGCTTACGGAGTACATAGATTTCTTTATTAAGATACTGGAACAACTTAACCCTCAGTTTTATATAGAACGGTTCGCGGGGGAGGTCCCTCCAAGGTATGTAGAGAGTACTCCGTGGGGATTGGTAAGGAACCCGCAGATACTGCAGATGCTTGAGAAGAGGTTGGAGGAACTTGATACTTTCCAGGGAAGACTGTATAAAAAATTTTAAGAGAGTTTCATTGTCCGAGTCTGTGATTTGTAGGGAGGAAAAACAGCCATAATGAAAATATTGCCAATATATGGCGGATAGTTTTTTATGGTTTTGCTATTATTTCTTATCTTTGTTGGCTAAAAACCACGATATGCAATTTTTAGCTGATAGAATTATTCCGGAAGGTCTCACATTTGATGACGTACTTCTAATACCTGCGAGGTCTGAGGTGCTGCCTCGTGAAGTAAAAATCAATACAAAATTTTCAAGAGATATAGAGTTGCAAAGTCCTATTGTCTCTGCTGCAATGGATACCGTTACAGAGGCAGAGTTGGCTATTGCAATAGCTCGTGCAGGCGGTATAGGCGTTATACACAAGAATATGCCTATAGAAAAGCAGATGGAGCATGTGAGAAGGGTAAAGCGTGCGGAGAACGGAATGATATACGATCCTGTTGTGATTAAGAGTGATGCGCTTGTTTCAGATGCTTTGGCATTGATGAAAAGCAATAAGATTGGCGGTATACCTGTTGTAGATGATAACAAACATCTCATTGGAATTGTTACCAACAGGGATCTTCGTTTTGTAGATGATGTAAAGACCCCTATAAGCAGGGTAATGACAAAGGAGAATCTTGTTACCACAACAAAGGGGACAGATTTGGCGGAGGCTACGCACCTTTTACAGAAATATAGAATAGAGAAGCTGCCTGTTGTAGACAATAACGGGGTTCTTGTGGGGCTTATCACGTATAAGGATATAACCAAGATTAAAGATAATCCAAAAGCAAGCAAAGACAGCAAAGGCCGTCTGCTGGCGGCAGCTGCTGTTGGTGTTGGCGCAGATACCATAAAGAAGATAGAGATGCTCTCATCTGTAGATGTAGATGCGGTTGTTGTAGACACTGCGCACGGGCACTCTGTTTTTGTTCTCAAGACAATAAAGGCAGTAAAGGAGGCATTTCCTCATCTACAGGTTGTTGCCGGAAACGTAGCTACAGGGGAGGCGGCTCTTGCCTTGGCTGAGTGCGGTGTGGATGGAGTAAAGGTTGGTATAGGCCCGGGCTCTATCTGTACAACACGTGTGGTTGCCGGTGTTGGTGTTCCTCAGCTTACAGCGATTATGTTGGCATCCGATGCACTTAAGGGGACCGGTATTCCGGTTATAGCAGATGGTGGAATAAGATATTCCGGTGATATTGTAAAGGCTCTTGCTGCCGGGGCATCAACGATTATGGCCGGATCTTTGTTTGCAGGGGTTGAGGAATCTCCGGGAGAGACTATAATCCTTAACGGAAGAAAGTTTAAATCATACAGAGGAATGGGCTCGTTGGAGGCGATGCAGCAGGGCTCAAAGGACAGATATTTCCAGGATATGGAGGAGGATATAAAGAAACTTGTACCTGAGGGTATTGTCGCTCAAGTTCCATACAAGGGAAATCTTGCAGAGGTGGTATATCAGTTAGAGGGTGGACTGCGAGCCGGTATGGGATATTGCGGTGCTCCGGATATAGAGGCGCTAAGAAGCGCCAAGTTTGTTAAGATAACCTCTGCCGGTGTTATTGAGAACCATCCTCACGATGTTACCATCACCCGCGAGGCGCCTAATTACAGTAGATAATGTAGCTTTGGCGTTGATTGAGTTAAAAGTGTATAGTTTATAGAAAGTTTTAAAGCTATAAACCAATTAACTGCCTTTAAACTATAAACTATAAACCATAAACTTAATAGGCTAAAGCAAAAGCCATAAAAAAAATAAAATATGAAACACTTTGGTCTGTTGCCTATATTTTTAATAATATCAGTACTTGCTTCCTGCACCCTTATAGACAGGTTTGCAGGGAGGGAGGCAATAGCCAAAGTAGGGGATAAGACTCTGTATAAATCTGAAACAGATAAGATTATACCAAAGGGTATAAGCCCGGAAGATAGTGTTGTGTTGGTACGCCGTTATATCAACTCATGGGCTGTGAAGCAGCTCAAAGTCTTAAGGGCGGAACAGGAGTTGCCAAAGCAGGAGTTGGATGTGGAGAGCCAGTTGGAAGATTACAAGAATCAGTTGCTTGCATTCAGGTACGAGAACATGTATATAGCCCAAAGGTTAGATACACTTGTGTCGGAAAATCAGATGAAGGAGTACTATGAGGAGCATAAAGAGATATTTACTGCCACAGAGGGTATAATGAAGGGCAGAATGTTAAAGTTAAGCAATAACTCACCCAATCTAAAGGTCATCTCAAAACAACTTCTAAAGAAAGAATCTGTTTCGGAGACCGGAGACGATGATATGGAGGAGTTTGCAAGATCCTCTTCATACGCATACGACAATTATAACAACGGCTGGGTTGGACTAAATACGGTGGCTAAGGAGGCGGGCGCAGATTTGGACAAGCTGACAGAAACGTTGTCAAAAGGGATGATATATAATCAAAAAGATTCCTTGTACACCACTATGGTACAGAGTTTGGAGTTTGTTGCCCCCGGAAAGATAGCTCCATATGAGTTTTATAAAGAGAAGATCAAAGAGATTATCATAAGCAAAAGAAAACAGGCGATAGAGGCCGCTCTGCAGAAGGATATTCTCAACGATGCGTTGAACAGTAAAATTTTTAAAATTATAGATAATGAAGGTAAATAGATCTGTTGTTCTTTTTGCGCTCCTTGTTCAGGTGCTTTTTTGCGGAAGACTGTCTGCTCAAAGATATGACGGGCTTATAGACAAATCTGTGGCAGTTGTCGGGAATGAGATAATACAGCTCTCTACTTTGGAGGCAGAGGTCCAGATGATGATTGCAAACGGATATATGGGGTCTGAGCACAATCTTAGGTGCAATGTTCTGGAAAACCTTATGGTTCAGAAGCTATACCTTAATCAGGCAAAGTTAGACAGCCTTAGTGCAAAGGAGGAGATGGTGGAGATGATGCTTCAGGAGCGTTTATCCGATATAACAACCCGTCTTGGCGGAGAGAGGGCTACGGAGGAGTACTTTAAGAAACCGCTTCACAAACTCAAACAGGAGTGGAGAGATATTCTTAGGGAGCAGAGCCTCACTCAGCAGATGCAGCAGAAAGTGATGCAGGAGGTTGAGAAGATAACCCCTGGTCAGGTGGAGCAGTTCTACAAAAGGACAGACAAAGATAGCCTTCCTATCATATCAACAGGCTATAAATTGAGCCAGATTTGTATATATCCCGACAAAAAAGATCCGGTTATGAGGGTTAAGGAGCAGTTGCTAAGTTTTAGGGACAGAATCCTTAAAGGGGAGAAGTTTTCAACCCTTGCCACCCTGTATTCAGAGGATCCGGGAAGCGCAGTGAGGGGTGGGGAGCTTAGAATGGCCTCAAAGAACCTCTACTGGCCGGCATTCTCAGATGCTGCAATGGCTCTAAAGCCAGGGCAGATTTCGCAGATAGTTGAGACCCCGGATGGCTTTCATCTCATACAGATGATAGCAAAGGAGGGGGAGATGTTCAATGCAAGACATATATTGCTAAAGCCAAGATTCACAGCTGAAGACAGAAACAAAGCCTTTAAGTTGTTAGATAGCCTCAGGCACAAGATAATGGTAGACAGCCTTGAGTTTGAGACTGCTGCAAGGTACTATTCAATGGATTCAAAGACCGCAACCAACGGTGGTCAGATGGTAGACCAATATTCCGGTTCTATAACATTTGAAAAAGATCAGCTTCAGCCGCAGGACTATGCAGAACTTAAGAATCTTAAAGAGGGTGAGATATCGGAGCCTTTTGAGACATTGGATACAGAGGGAAGAGGCAATACAGTCTATAAGATTATAAGATTGGATAAGATAATTCCATCCCATACGGCAACGTACAAGGATGACTACATAATTATGCAGAACATTGCCGAAGAGCAGCTACGGAAAGATGCCATTGAAAAATTCATAAAGGATAAGATAAAGGTTACTTATATAAGGATAGACGATCTTTTCAAGAACTGTCCGTTTGAGAGAGAAGGCTGGATCAAATGAGAATGAGATTCAAGATAGTCCTGGCGGTAATGTTCTCCTTTGTTGGAGCAATAATCTACGCCGGAGAGAATTTTACGGTACAAACTTTCGGCAATATGTGCAATGCCGAAAGTTTTGCTGTTTCCGGGGATCAGCAAAAGGATAATGACTCCCTTGTAACACTTATTCAGGCAAACTCTGCCAAGTTGGTAGAGATAGATGGCAAACCGTACAGAGAGATTACCGGAGATGCCACATTCCTACATAACAATACATATCTCAAATGCGATGTTGCCTTATGGGATGTAACGGAGAATATAATAAGGGCATACGGAAATGTTCAGGTGATTCAGGAGAACACCTTCCTAACAGGAGATAATATAGACTATATTGTAGACTCCAATCTTGCAAAGGTAACCGGAAATCTTGTAGAACTTTATGATAAAGAACATAATATTCTAAGAACCAATGCAATAGATTACTATACAAAAGACAGTGTGGGGTTCTTTTTTGATGGCGGCGTAATGCAGAGCAGTGATGGGAATATAATGGAGAGTCGTAAGGGATACTATTATGGCAAGGAGAAGAGATTTTCGTTTCAAGGTGCCGTTGAGGTCTTTGTGGATTCAACATTCATTGTGTCTGATATAATAGACTACTATACAGAGACGCAGCTTGTAGAGTTTGGCAAGGCTACAACGGGGTGGAAAGATGAGAATATGCTATTTGCCAACAGAGGAACATACAACAGAGGAACAACCGTTTTTAACCTCACAAAAGATGGATACATAATATCTGCAGAGCAGGAGGTGAGAGGAGATGATATTCTGTATAACAGAACATCGGGCTATGCAGAGATAAACAGAAATGTTCAGATTACAGATACAGTCCAAAGAGTTATTATGCTTGGCGACCTTGCAATATTGGAGCGTCAGCCATATACAAATATAATCCTTACAAAGAAACCTGCAATTGCAATGTATTCTGTAGAGAATGGTAGAAGAGACACCCTATTTATGAGAGCGGATACGCTCAAATATTATAAAAAGCCGCTCTCCATGATAGATAGTGTAACTATTGCCGCATCTGCAGAGAGAAGAAGACTTATTAATTTAGATCCGCTAATAGATATAGATAAACAGGCTGCGCTTATGAACCCTAACAGAAAGAGGGATAATTCGTTAAAGCCGCCTGTAAAAAAAGAGGAGACATCATCAGGGGCCGGCGGCGGCCTTGAGATTGAGCAGGTGGGTGTTGCAAAAGAGATTGCAGACAGTGTGTCTGTGCATATTACAGATAGTACAACTTTACAAACTGCAGATAGTGTAAAGATGCATCGGGCAGAGATGAAGTTTTCAGACAGTCTCAAAATACAGCCGTCCGACAGCCTTAGTGCGTTGATATCAGACAGCTTGAGCATTGCAGACAGTACTGTAATAGAGAAAGATACTGCCCTTGTAACATTTGTTGAGGCGTACCATAAGTTGCGCTTGTATAGAGGCGATATTCAGGCAGTTGCAGATTCGCTTATATACACAAACTTAGATTCGATAGCCCGGTTTTACGTAAAACCAATCTTGTGGAGCGATATAACCAACCAGATAACATCGGATTCCATGCAGGTACTTGTTGTAGACAACGCACTTAAGAAGGCAAATTTTCTCTCAAATGCCTTTATAGCAACGCAGGAGGATACGGTACACTACAACCAGATAAAAAGTACCGAGATGATGGCTTACTTTGGTAACAACGATATCTATCGCTTCGATGCCCTTGGCGGGGTGACATCTGCTTTTTATCTTCAGGAGGATTCTATATTCACATCCATAAACATAGAGGAGAGCAAGCTGATGACAGCAAGATTCAAAAACAGGGAGTTGCAGCATGTGCGTTCTATATCTGATGTAAAGAGCGATGTGAAGCCTCTTTTCAACCTGCCGCTTTCGGAGCAGAGACTTAGGGGATTTGAATGGTATGATACATTAAGACCCAAAAGCAAAGCTGAAATTACGACAAGAGTGATATGGGGATTAAACGGTGATTATCTGAGGGCAACCCCGTTTCCGGCCTTTAACTATACAAAAAAATATTTTAAAGAGCGCCGAGATTCAATATTTGCATATAAGCATAAGTCAGACTCTCTCATAGCTGCAAAGAGAGCTGCAAAGGTGGCAGAACGTTTGCAGAAGCAGGATAGCTTGGCAACGGCAGACAGTATAAGGCTGTCTATGGCCGATACATTGAATATTAATGAAAAAATAGAACAGAAAGATACCATTGTAGACCAACTTTCTAACAGTAAAGATTCTGTAGGCATGCCGGTGCTGTCTGAAGCGAAGAAGGTCAAAATGTCCAAGAGAGAGCTTAGGGCATACGAGCGCAAACAGGCAAGGCTTGCCAAGAAGCTGAAAAGAGAGGAGAGAAGGAGGCAAAAAGCCATTGCCCGGGAGGAGAGACGCAAACTTAAAGCTCTCTCCCGCGAAAGGAGAAAAGCTGAAAAGAGTTTATAGAAGGCTTTGGCTTTAGCGTTGGCTTTGGCCGTTTTGAAGTAGAGAATGCTTTAGCCTTGGCTATCAAAATTAAATTAGCCAAAGCTAAAGCTGATAAACTGACTCTAAACAATAAACTTTTTAGATTACATCTAAAAGAATAGTGTATAAGGCATCATCAAAACCGTCTTTGTAACTTCTTGAATTGCATAAAATAACAGCATTCTTCCCGTTATTGCCTCTTACCCATAAGACACCTGTGCCGGCAAGATTGCCGCTGTGATACGATGCCCAATGGTTATTCACCGGGTAGTTTACTCTCCACCCTTTAGCATATCTTGAATATGCCGCAGATGGGGTATACATAAGATCTAAGGTTTCTTTCTTCAATATGTCGGGAACTTTTGTACCGTAATCTACACCGCACATTAGTTTCATGAGGTCTGTCCCAGATGCAATAAGTCCGCCGGCTGCAGCAATAACCTCCATATCGTTCCCGTATCCGTTTGTACCGTCTTGAGAGTAATAGACAACCTCATCTGCTCTTTTGCCGGATCTGTCACCTCCTACGTGAATATTTGTAATGCCAAGAGGAGCATGAATCTTCTCTTTAAGGAATAGTTCGTATGGCTGCCCTGAAACCTTCTCTATGACCTTTCCTAAAATGCCGAATCCCAAGTTGTAATACGAGTACTTGGTCCCGGGCTGATATGTCTGTTTTACGTTGCCTATTACATATTTGATTCTCTCGTTCAAGCTCTTGCCGTAAAACCTTTTATCACTTGTGAACATTGGATCGGGGTCTGATTTCCAGCCGGATGTATGCTCTAACAGGTCTTGAATTGTTACTCTGTCTGCTCCGGAAACATAAGGACCGGGGAACTCATCCTTCAAAATGCCGTTCTCTCCAAATACTTTGTCTGTTATTGATAGTCTTCCATCTTCAATCAGTTTCATTACGCACATGGAGGTCTGGCACTTGGACATGCTTGCCAACCGGAATAGGTGGGTAGGCAGTGTCCTTACCCTGTTTTCAACATCGGCATAGCCGTATCCTGCAGAGTATGACAACTCCTCGTTTTCCGTTATGCAGAGGCTGACTCCCGGAATGGAGTAATCCTTCATAAGCTGGTAAACTGAATGATCTATCCTTGTATCTCCCTCCCTTACAAGCAGGGTGTATTCGGTGGTGGTGCCGTCCGGGGCAACAGATATTACAGATGAGTTGTCGGGAAGCGTAGTCTCATCTATCCCTGACAGGATCTCTCTTTGCCCTATAACTAAATGGCTGCCGTTGCCATTGTTGTAGGTTGGCACGAATTTTAACGAGCCCTGCCCTTGCGGGACGGTAATATAGATTATGTTCCCGCATATGACGCCATAACAGGACTGTTTGAGCTGTGGGTTGTTTGATATCTGTATGTCAAAGGATTTTAAAATGTTGTCCGAAGAGAGCGGCTCCTCATCCTTTTTAGAACAACTTACAATAATCAATGCCGCAGTAAATGTTGCAACTGCAATTTTAAATAGGTTAAGGATCTTTTTCATAGTCTACTTTAATTATTGATGTAAAGATAATTATATTTTAATATATGGAAATTTTTTATTATTTTCCTTAATTGGGTTGTTTTTGTTTGAAACAGGTTAAAAAATATCTATTTTTGTTACATAAATCGGAGTAAAAAAATTATACGCTTTAAAATAATTAAATTTATGATATTAGATATCGACCAGCCTTTTCATTCGTTAGAGGAGATAAAGGGGATTCTTAGCCATGATACGCATATCCATCTTGGCGAAAAAGCAAAAGAGAGAATTAACAAGTGCCGTAACTATTTAGACAACAGGATGAAGTCTCAGAAGGAGCCAATCTACGGAATAACAACCGGTTTTGGCTCTCTGTGCAATGTCTCTATTGATAAGGAGCAGTTGAGCCAATTGCAGAAAAACCTTGTAATGTCCCATGCCTGTTCACTTGGTAACGAGGTTCCGGAGGAGATAATAAAGCTTATGTTGGCCTTTAAGATAAAATCCCTTTCATACGGTTATTCTGGTGTGAGATTGGAGACGGTAGAACGCCTTGCAGATTTCTTTAATGCAGGGGTGTATCCAATTGTATATGACCAAGGCTCGCTCGGAGCGTCGGGAGACCTTGCGCCGCTTGCCAATATGTGCCTTCCTCTGTTGGGCTTGGGTGAGGTGAGATATAAAGGTGAGAAGTATACAGGAGAAAAGATCTGTAAAAAGATGGGATGGAAGCCGCTGCAGCTTGCATCAAAAGAGGGATTGGCTCTGCTTAACGGAACTCAATTCATGCTGTCGTTTGCTATTTACAATATCATAAAGGCAGAAAAACTGTCTGCTTTGGCTGACAAGATTGCGGCAATATCCATAGATGCCTTTGATGGAAGGATTGAACCTTTTACAATGGGGGTACACGCCATACGTCCGCATAGGGGCCAGATGGAGACCGCTACTGTTATTTACGACTATCTTAAAGGCAGTGAGATAATTGCAAGGCATAAGGAGCATGTACAGGATCCATACTCGTTCCGTTGTGTTCCTCAGGTTCACGGAGCAAGCAAAGATGCAATAAAGCATATAGAGGAGATTTTTGTAACCGAGATGAACAGTGCAACGGATAATCCCACTATTCTTCCCGACGAGGACAACATTGTCTCTGCAGGAAATTTCCACGGCCAACCGTTGGCTATTAACTCAGACTTCCTTGCAATAGCAGTTGCTGAACTTGGAAGTATTTCTGAAAGAAGAACTTATCAGCTCATAGCGGGAAAGAGGGGGCTTCCGTCATTCCTTGTAGCAAAACCGGGGCTTAATTCGGGATTCATGATTCCGCAGTACGCTCAAGCCAGCATAGTAAGCCAGAACAAGATGCTCTGTATGCCTAACTGCGTGGATACGATAGATTCTTCGCAGGGGCAGGAGGATCATGTAAGTATGGGTGCCAATGCGGTAACAAAATGCTACAGGGTGATAAACAATGTGGAGAAGATATTGGCCATAGAGCTGTTTAATGCGGCGCAGGCATTGGAGTTCAGACGTCCGTTAAAGAGTTCACCTGTTTTGGAGGAGTTTGTTTCTGAGTATAGAAAGTATGTTAACTTCATAGATGTAGATGAGGTTATGTATTCAAAGATAAACGAAACAGTAAAATTCCTGCAGGGTGTTAACCTTTAGACTAAGCTTTGGCGTTAGCTGTTTTTGTGTAAAGAGAGTATAGAAAGCTTTAGCCAAGGCTAAAGCTAAAGCAGATAAACTAAAATAAGATTACCTTAATGAAAAGCAGACTTATCATAAATATAAAGGAGTTGCTTCAGGCCGAGCCTGACAGGTCTATGCGCGGTGTTGCTCCGGAGATAAGGAAAGGGGTGGCTCAGGGTTTTGTTCCGTCTGTAAGGAATGCCTATCTGCTTATAGAGGATGGCAGGATAGCAGACTACGGGCAGATGCATGAACTTGATTTGTCGGGAAGCAGATATAAAAATATAGAAATAAGCGATGTTGCCGGCTCTATTGTCCTTCCGGCATTCTGTGACGCACATACTCACATTGTCTATGCCGGAAGCCGCGAACAGGAGTTTGTTGACAAGATTAATGGCTTAAGTTATAAAGAGATAGCTGCAAGAGGAGGGGGAATACTCAACTCCTCCGCGCTGTTGCACAATACATCTGAAGATGAACTATATCTCTCTGCAATGAAGCGAATAGGGGAGATTAAGGCTCAAGGTACGGGTGCGGTTGAGATAAAGAGCGGCTATGGTCTCAGTGTAGAAGACGAGCTTAAGATGCTCAGAGTCATAAGGCGCATAAAGGAGACTGCCGGAATCCCTGTAAGGTCTACATTCTTGGGAGCGCATGCTTATCCAATGAGATATGTAGATAACAGGCAAGGGTATATAGATGAGATAGTTAATGTAATGATACCTGCTGTTGCGGCAGATGGTTTGGCAGATTATATAGATGCTTTCTGTGAAGACGGCTTCTTCTCTGTTGAGGATTGCAGTCGTATCTTTGAGGCAGGAGTTAAGCATGGGATGCGGGTTAAGGTGCATGCTAATCAGATGGGGATGACAGGAGGTGTTGAGGTTGGCGTAAAGTATAATGCTATAAGCGTAGACCATTTGGAGAGTGCCGGGTATGAACAGATTAAGGTGTTGCAAAGGAACGGAACCATAGCGGGATTGTTGCCTGGGGCTACATTTTTCCTTAATATGGCATATGCCCCTGCGCGCAAGATAATAGATGCCGGAGTCCCGGTTATGTTGGCATCAAACTATAATCCGGGGTCGTGCCCGTCTGGGGATATCCGTTTTGAGATGTCGCTTGCCTGCATTGCGCTAAAGATGAATCCGTACGAGGCGCTTAATGCCTGTACCATAAATGCGGCGTATGCCATGGATCTGCAAGATGAGCTTGGCTCCATTACAATAGGGAAAAGAGCCAATCTTATTATAACAAAACCGGTTACGTCGTTTGATTTTATCCCTTACTCCTTTACATCTCCATGGATTAAAGAGGTTGTTATAAGTTGATATTTTTAATGTATATATAATATGAAGAAAAAGATAATAGAATGTGTTCCAAATTTTAGCGAAGGAAGGAATTTGGATATTATAAAACAGATTACAGATGCTATTGAGAGTGTAGAGGGGGTTGCCCTTTTAGATGTAGATCCAGGTGCTGCAACCAATCGTACTGTTGTAACTTTTGTAGGTGAGCCTGAGCCTGTTATGGAGGCTGCCGTAAGGGCAGGTGCCAAGGCTGCGGAGCTGATAGATATGAGACAGCATCATGGGGAGCACCCAAGAAGCGGAGCCACAGATGTATGCCCTTTTATCCCTGTTTCCAACGTTACAATGGAGGAGTGTGCAGAGTATGCCCGCAAGGTGGCAAAGAGATTTGGAGAGGAGCTTGGAATCCCTGTATATTGTTATGAAAGTGCTGCTTTTACCCCTGAGAGAAGGAATTTGGCTTATTGCAGAAAGGGGGAGTATGAGGCTGTGAGCAAGAAATTGGGAGACCCTGCATGGAAGCCGGATTTTGGTCCCGACAAATTCTCCGAGTTTGTTGCCAAATGCGGAATAACCCAAGTTGGAGCACGAGATTTCCTTGTTGCAATAAACTACAACCTTAATACAACATCTACCCGCCGTGCAAATGCAATTGCCTACGATGTTAGGGAGAGAGGAAGAAAAGCGCGTGAGGGTGGCAAACTTACAGGAAAGGTATTGTTGGACGATAAAGAAAACGAGATCTGGATTCCGGGAACGCTTAAGGCAACAAAGGCTATAGGTTGGTTCATAGAGGAGTATGGTATTGCGCAGGTATCTATGAATATGACAAATATCTCTGTAACTCCGGTTCATGTTGCTTTTGATGAGGTAACTGCCAAGGCTGCTGCAAGAGGTATAAGAGTGACAGGTGCGGAGATTGTGGGCCTTATCCCTAAAAAGGTGCTTATAGATGCCGGTAAGTATTATTTGGAGAAACAGCAGCGTTCTGTTGGTATATCTGAGGATGAGATTATAAAGATTGCTGTAAAATCCATGGGATTGGATGATTTGCGTCCGTTTAATCCAAGAGAGAAGGTAATTGAATTTGTTATGGAGGATAAGATGGCTGCAGGAGCGCAAAAGAGACTTGTAGACCTAACCTGTAAAGGATTTGCGCTTGAAACGGCAAGTGAGTCTCCTGCTCCGGGTGGCGGATCTATCTCTGCATATGTTGGCGCATTGGGAGCATCTCTTGGTACAATGGTTGCAAACCTTTCTGCACACAAACCGGGGTGGGATGACAAATGGAAATATTTCTCGGATTGGGCAGAGAAGGGACAGGAGATCCTTACAGAACTATTGCATCTTGTAGATGAGGATACCAATGCCTTTAACAAGATTATGGCTTGCTTCTCAATGCCAAAAACAACAGACGAGCAGAAAGCTGCACGCTCGGCAGCTCTTCAGGAGGCAACTATCTATGCAACACAGGTGCCGTTTAGGACAATGAAGGTTGCATTCAGCGCATTCCCTATTATTGAGGCAATGGCAAAAGATGGTAATCCAAACTCTGTTTCAGATGCAGGTGTAGGTGCATTGTGTATAAGGACTGCTGTTCATGGGGCATACCTTAATGTTAAGATTAATGCTGCAGGTATAAAGGATAGAAGCATTGCAGACAAGATTTTGGAAGAGGCCGCAGAGATTGTTAAGGCTACGGATGTTAAGGAGGGGGAGATTATTTCTGTTGTTGATACCGTTATAGGTTAAAAATGAATAAAAGAGGCAAGTACTGCAGGTTTGTACTTGTCTCTTTATTCTATTTCTTATTGGCTTTGGCGTTAGCGTTGGCAATTTGAAAAGTAAAGAAAACTAAAGCCAATGCCAAAGCAAATAACTGACGGTTATATTGTTAGTTTTTCCCCCTCACTCTTGGCTACAACAACAGCTCCGCATTGGTCTCCAAAAGAGTTAACAGCTGTTCTTGGCATATCGCAAAGCTGCTGCACTGCAATCACCAATCCTACACCCTCTAACGGCAACCCCGCTGCAGTTAATACAATAGAGAGCATTACCAAACCTGCCATTGGAATTGCTGCTGTTCCTATCGCTGCAAGCAGAGATGAACCAACAATTATAAATTGCTGTGTAAGCGTTAGATCTATTCCGTAAACCTGAGCGATGAAAAGCACGGTTGCGCCCTCATACAGAGCAGTGCCGTTCATATTTATGGTAGCCCCCAATGGGAGTGCGAAGCTCGCAATCTTGTTTGAGACACCGCATTTTTCCTCAATATCCTTTAGCGCAATTGGAAGGGCAGCTCCGGATGAGCATGTGGAGAATGCTGTAAGAATAGGGGCAGACATCTTTTTAATGAACCTCCAAGGATTCTCCTTACCTATAAAATAAATTGTAGCTGGCAGTATGGCAAGCCCTTGTATAAGACATCCGGACCATACAATAATAACATAGAATCCAAGACTACTTAGGATGGTCCCCAATTTCTCCATATCGCCGGCCTCTCTTGCAATCATTGCAGCAACAATTGAGAATACTCCGTATGGCGCGAAATTTATAATGAAAAGGGTAATCTTCATTATCACCTCAAAAAAGGAGTTGAAGAATGTTATAAGCGTTTCACTTGTTTTGGATGATGATTTGGTTATGAATACGCCAAGCAGCAGAGAGAAAAATATTACAGGCAACAACTCCCCTTTGGCCATTGATTCAACAATGTTAGAGGGCACAATATTAATGAGGGTGTCTATAAAAGAGCCATTCTGTACAGGTACGGAATCTACACTCTCTGTTAAAGGTATGTTTGCTCCAACACCGGGCTTAAAAATATTTACTAAAACAACACCTATTATAATTGCAACCAATGTGGTGCATACATAATAGAGTATGGTTTTTCCTGCTATTCTTCCAAGGTCAGATGATTTCCCCATACTGGATACACCTATTACAAGGGATGAGAATACCAATGGGATGATAATCATCTTTAAAGCTCTAAGGAACATGATCCCTATCCACGATACATAATCTATGTAGTCATAGAGAAACAGACCAAACAGGACCCCAAAAACTATGGCAATAAGAATCTGCCATGGAAGGGATATTTTAAAGTGTTTCATATTTCAAGTATTTTATTGGCGTTAGCTTTAGCTTTAGCTTTGGCTAATTTATTTTGATAGCCAACGCTTTTCTCTATACACTATAAACTTTACATGGGGTATATGCCGTAAAGTTCCCGTACACAACCTCTTGCAAGAGAATCTAAACAGGAGATGGATTTTTCCATTGGCAGCCCTGTGTGTGCGTATGCTATTGGAATCTCTGTGCAGGCGCCAACAACAGGCAACTCTTTTATTTTCCATAGCTGTTCAATTATGCCGCGGAACTTTTTTCCTGCAGCATCGTACTCTCCGGCTTTAACCATATCTGTAACATCATGAATATCCACCTGCATATTGGGGTCAGGTATATTGAACTCATATCCAAACTTCTCTGCATGCTGCTGGTACAGACCTGTTTTCATTGTACCTAAGGTTGCTGTTAGCCATGCCCCGTTTGGAGAGACCATTTGTGAGCGGCGAATAGTCTCATCAATTATATGTACAAATGGAAAATCTTTCTCCTCTCTATACTTGTCAATAAAATAGTGGGCTGTGTTACAGGTAGCGCAAAGAATGTCTGCCCCCCAATCCAATAGTTGGTCAATACCGGCTCTTATATACTTTGTAGGGTCCGGTCCTTTACCAAGTAGAAAGGTTGTTCTGTCGGGAGTAATAGTATTTGAATATACAATCATCCTTGGGTGTTCCTGGTCTGTATGCGCGGGAGTTACCTCTGCAAGTACTCTTAAAAAATCTGCTGTTGCTGCAGGTCCCATACCTCCAAGAACGCCAAGAGTCTTATCTGGTCTTTTCATGCCGTTTATAATATGTTGGTTACTTTGAGCAAATATACATATAATGTATGTATATTATAGAAGTTTTGTGAAAAATAAGGAAAAAATAACTCTGTTGTTATATGAGAGCTGTTTGGTTTGTAAATGTATTGAACAGCGTGCTGTGAGGGGCATTTATCTAAATTTGCTGTTTGCTATATTGAGAAAAATAAAGACAAATGAATTAAAAAATGCTTTTTGATTAACGAAAAATGAGATTTGTGTGTTTTTTTGTAACATACTTGTTTTTATTTTGGGGGGTTTGTGGAATTTTTTTTACAATTTGGAAAAGTTTATTTATTGTAAAAACTAATGTATTTTGGGTTTGATTGGAAAAGATTGTTATTAAAAATGTAATTATTCTTTATATTTTAAACTTTTGCTTTTGGGAGTTGTTTAGAAAAATTTTTAATAAAAGGATTCTTGTTTTTTTTTTAGTAAATTTGTTACCACTAAGACAATTTAATTTATTATTAACTCATAAAATTAATCTATGAAAAGAATCTTCCTGCTTATGCTGGGAATGATATGTGTAAACATAGCATTTGCTCAGTTGAAAGTTACCGGAAAGGTGACAGCATCGGATGACGGAAGTCCGCTTCCTTATGCTACTATCTCTATTAAAGGTACAACTACCGGAGCTTATACAGATGATGACGGTAATTATACCATTACAGTTGCTCCTAACGGAGTTCTTGTTTTCTCAACAGTAGGATTCGTTACTCAAGAGATTCAAGTTAACAATCGCTCGGTTATCAACGTTGCTCTTGCTCCTGATGCAATTGCATTGGAGGAGACCATAGTTGTTGCTTATGGTACAGCAAAGAAGGGAACATATACAGGTTCTGCTTCTGTTGTAAAGAAAGAAGCTCTTAAAGATGCTCCTTCTGTATCATTTGAAAATGCTCTTAACGGTAAGGTTGCAGGTCTGCAGGTAACATCAAATTCAGGGCAGGCCGGTACTACTTCAAGTATGAGAATTAGAGGTATAGGCTCTATGAATGCCTCAAATGAACCTTTGTATGTAATAGATGGTGTTCCTGTAACATCTGGAGATGCAGGTCAGATGAGTGACTATATCTACTCTACAAACAACGCTATGAGTACACTTAACCCTAACGACATAGAGAGTATTACAGTATTGAAAGATGCTGCTGCTTCATCTCTTTACGGTTCGCGTGCTGCTAATGGTGTTATAGTTATCACTACAAAGAAAGGTAAATTGGGAAGGCCAACTGTAACTTTAAAGGCTTCTGTTGGTATAACCCCTTCATGGGCTTATAATAACCATGAGGTTGCCAATGCGCAGCAACAGGCTGAGATGTATTATTTGATGTTCTGGAATACAAAGGATAATCCTGCTGATGGAAATGCAACTGCAATAGCTCAAATGAACAAGAGGTTCAAGAAACATGGTTATTATTTTGAGACAACAGATAATACCGTTAACACTCTTACCATTAAAGGTATGACAGATGGTATAGAGAACAGAGAGGGTAAATATTTTGATTGGGATAAAGAGTTGTTCCGTACTGCTATATATCAGACATACGATTTATCTGTAAGTGGTGGAACAGATAATACAAATTACTACTCATCAATAGCTTATACATCAGATAAGGGACGTGTTATAACTAATAAATATGACCGTGTTTCGGGTAGAGTTAATTTAAGCCAGAAGGTTGGTAAACATGTTGAGTTATTGACTCAGGTTAATGTTGCAAGAACAAAGAGAGAGGGTTATAACGATACAAGATCGCTTGGTAGCAACTATTTCCTTCAGTCTAGAAACTTGTTGTGGCCTTTCTACTGGCCAACAGATTATAAAACAGGTGAGTGGTGGACTCCAAGATATGGTAGTTATGCTTATAACCCTGTTTACTATAGGACCCAGTGGGAGAACAGCTCAAAGACAACAAAAGTTTCTGCAAGCGAGAATCTCTCTATTAAGATTCTTCCGGAACTTACATTAAGGAGCATCTTCTCATACGATTATTCTAATGTTCATGATTTTATCTACTATAGTGCAGACCACTTTAGCGGTTCTTCGGACAATGGTTCTGTTACAGATATGAATACCAATGTTTCTAAATGGGTTTCATCTACAACCTTAAATTGGAACAGAGACTTTGCAAAACATAATGTTAATGTTCTTGCAGGTTTTGAGGCAGAGGAGAATAAGACAGAGTTCTCAAGAGCATCCGGTACTAACCTGCCTACAAGTGCTCTTCATACTGTTGCAACAGCAGGTAAATTGGATGCAAATGCATACAGCTGGGGTAATACTATTGCCTCTTTCCTTTCTAAGGCAGAGTATAACTATGATGGAAGATATTATGTTTCCGGCAGTTTTAGACGTGATGGTTCGTCAAGATTGGGTTCAGATAACCGTTGGGGTAACTTCTGGTCTGTTGCAGGTTCTTGGAAGATAAATAATGAGAAGTTCATGAAAGATATTCATTGGATATCTAATTTAAGATTAAGAGCTTCTTATGGTGTTAACGGTACACTTCCTTCAAGTAACTACGGCTGGAGAGCTTTAACAAGCTACAGCTCAAAATATATGACAAATCCGGGTGGTGGTTTGAGCAATGTTGCAGACCCTACACTATCTTGGGAGACAAGCTATACTTATAATGTGGCAGCGGAGTTTGGTTTCTGGGATCAGAGATTCTATGGTACAATAGAGTTCTTTAATAGAGATTCAAAAGATCTGTTGCAGGATGTTCCAATCTCATATACTACAGGTTTCAGCTCAACTCTTAAGAATGTTGGAGAGATTAACAATAAAGGTCTTGAGGTTGAATTAGGCGGCGATATTATTAGGACAAAAGATCTTACTTGGAGTGCAAGCCTTACCGCTTCGTTCATCAAATCTAAAGTTACAAAACTCTACGGTGGCCAGGATATTATCTGGGATGACCCTACAGGTGGTGACGCAAGAGCAAAATATATCTACAGAGAGGGCGAGTCTACTTTGGCACTTTACGGTCTTGAGTGGGCTGGTACCAACAAAGAAAACGGAAAGAATATGTGGTATATTAATCCGAAAGATGATGAGAATTATACAGCAGACCTTGAGATTAAAGGAAGACCTGTAACATATAGCTATAAAAAGGCAAATAAAGTAATCTTGCACGATATGATGCCTAAGGTATTTGGCGGTATCAATACAGATGTTAGCTGGAAAGGGCTTTCTGTTGGGTTGAACTTTACTTATCGTTTTGGAAGCAAGACATATGACGCTGCAGATAGAGATTGTAATGATGATGGTTACTATTTTGAGAGAACAATGTCTAAGACAGCATATAAGGATTCATGGACTCCTACAAACAAGAATGCAAAATATCCTCAACGTCTGGCTATAGATATGGAGGATGTTAACCAGAAGAGTAGCAGACACCTTCATAATGGTGATTATATCAGATTAAAGACTTTGTCTATAGGTTATAACCTTCCAAAGAATTTTGTTAGTAAGGTTGGCTTGTCAAATGCCAGAGTTTATTTTAACGGTTCAAATCTTCTTACATGGGCTGCTCACAAAGAGTATGATCCAGAGGTTAACGAGTACTACACAAGAGGTTGGGAGACACCTATTGGAAAAACATATACATTTGGTGTTGAACTTAGTTTCTAATTCTTAAATTTTAGATAATTATGAAAATTAAAAATATATTTAATTTATTCGTTGTGGCAGCTCTTGCGTTCGTTACAGTTTCATGTGATGATTTCTTGGACAGAGAGCCTTCAAACCAGAGCGATTCAAAAAGTTCTGTTACCTCATTAAGAGATGCTGAGGTTATGATGAACGGTATTATGCGTAAGATGTCGAGTTACGCATATTATGGAAGAAATTTCGTAATGTACGGAGATGTAAAAGGTGGTGATTTGGGTATTACTACTCAAGGTAGAGGCCTTGATGAGATGTATGTATTCAACCATCAACCAGACAGAGGCAGCTATGCAGGTTTCTGGTCTCAGATGTATCACTGTATGACACAGGTAAACAATCTGCTTTCAAATATTGAGACATTGAATTCAGATTCATATAATCAGATAAAGGGAGAGGCTCTTACAGCACGTGCATGTATTTACTTTGACCTTGTTCGTTTGTATGGACAACCTTATAGCATGAACAAATCAGCTTATGGTGTTCCTAATGTTATTGATGTTTTGGATGCTACAGCACAGCCTGAAAGAGCTACAGTTGCTCAGAACTACGATCAGATTCTTAAAGATTTAAAGGAGGGTGCTGCTCTAATGAATAAATCTAAAAAGGATGGTTATTTTAACTATTTTGCCAATAAAGCTCTTGAGGCCAAAGTTAAACTTTATATGGAGGATTATGATGGCGCTCTAACAGCAGCAAAAGAGGTTATTAATTCTGGCAAATATAAACTGTATTCAAACGATAACTGGGAGTCTTCTTGGACTGAACAGTTTGGAAGTGAGTCTATATTAGAGATTGCTATCTATCCGGATGAAGCAGATCTTGGAACCGGTTCTCTTGGTTTCTACCTAATGAGACTTGGTAAGAAGAACGGCGCAATGGGTTGGTTTATGGCAAGTGATTACTTCCTTAACAGATTGGCGGCAGATCCTGATGATGTAAGATGGTCTGTTATGGAGAAAGATGAGATTGCAGAGGATAATGATATTGACAGAAAAGGTAGTTGCGTTAAATATAGTTTAGGCGATAAAGAGGGTACTACAACTGCTGTGAATGTTAAGGTTATCAGATTGTCTGAGGTTTATCTTATAGCTGCTGAGGCTGCTTTGCTTAAGTCTGCTCCAGAAAAGGCTGCTGCTGCTGAATATCTTCAGGCTATTCGTAAACGTTCTCCAAACTTGGAGAAGGCTACAGCTTCTAATATCTCGTTAGATATGATTCTTGATGAGAGAAGTAAAGAGTTGTTTGCAGAGGGCCATAGATTTTTTGATATGATGCGTTGCAATAAGACTATCACTTTCTGTGACGAGATGATTAAGCCTGCTGTAGTTTTAACTCATAGAGCTAAATCAATAGATAGATCGTTCTATAAGACTATTCTACCTATTTCGGAGGATGAGATCAATGCAAACCCTGTATTGGAGAAACAGCAGAATCCAGGATATACAAAGTAGTTCTGATTTAAGATAGATCAATTATAATAATCAGGGGCGTCCGTTCATAAAGGGCGCCTCTTTTTTGTAGTATGCTATGTATGAGGCTTCTTTTTGTTAGTATTTGAAGCGGCAGTGCGTTAGCGTTAACATTGG
>ENA-OURV01000876-OURV01000876.1-human-gut-metagenome-genome-assembly--contig:-NODE-876-length-25174-cov-52.231817_pt1 | contig 25174 bp, 20 predicted proteins | sample MGYA00242141_ERZ509072 | MGnify/ENA primary metagenome ERZ509072 (study PRJEB26280, sample SAMEA2338763) | human gut metagenome | biome: human gut; feature: human-associated habitat; material: faeces... | reverse complement strand
CAGTCGCTATTGCTATATATAAAGGTTCAATACCTGTAGCTCGTCGAATGCTTACGATGTATCATAGATAGAAATATTACCTATAGCATTTATCGTATTCAAAGATGACTGAGGTAGACGAGTAAGATCTCGCTCACAAATATTATACAAATCTATAGGTCTATCTGTAATGGCCGCCGCAGCTATAGCTAAAAGAGTAGATTCGTATTTACTTGCTCCATATGTCTTTGCGTAAATTTGGACTTTATCGGATGTCTTTGAAATAAAAGAAGAATTATTAGATCTATTAGTTTCTCGATTATCATTTCTTTCATCTATCAATTCATCAATACTTTCAAACGCATTGATATCAGCCGGATAATACCTGAGAATATTCAGAAAAACAACTCCTGCCGTCTTTAACAAACGGAAATAAAACAAATGATAATCAGTAAAATAATTACCACGATGGGGCATAAAGTAATAATACAGTTTCTTATTGGGATAACAGTCTGCATAATACAAGTTAATCGCAGTAGGAATACTCTGCACACTTTGATTACGCCCTTCAACTAACACCTCTGAAAGAGAAACAAAACTCTTTATGCCTCCATACTCAATAATAACCAATCTTCCCCTATTATAAGCCGATGTATCACGAATCACACTAAATCTCTCTTGCCCGGTAACTCTGACACAAATATCTTTAAGAATTTCATGAGTCAGAATCCTATCATAAAGACCTGGGGTCTTTTGGGCATCGGGGCGATAAGTTATTATTGCTTCCATTTATCAATAGTTTTTAATTAAAACCTCATGACGATTGTTGTACCTTCCTTGAGTTGTAGCTACATCCACCATATGATATTTATTTTTATTAGTCCACTCAATAATTTCTGTATTTGTGAATTCTCCTACCTCAACAACATATGACAACATAAATTTCGCTTCATGTTCATTTACAGTATCAAGGAATTTACATAATTTCCGTTCATGAGCTAAAGTCCATCCTTCAAACCCTCGTTTCCCATCATTATACACCCCTAAAGTCGAACGATATGGTGGATCTGCATAGATAAAAGTTTGTGGTGTCAATTGTATGTCAAGAAACTCAAAATTTGAGTTCATGAACTCCACATTCTTAGCTTGCAAACTTCTTGTAAATGCTATGAATTTCGAGAGAAGATTCTCATTAAACCAACGAGACCCAGCCGGATTATTGAATCCCCAATTAGTGTTAAATCTTATCTGTTGTTGGAACCCGTAAAGTATAAGGGTATATAGCATACGAGGGTCACGTTTCGCTACAGGAATACTATTATACTTTTCACGCAATTCAAGGAAACCATCTTTATTATCAGGTGAAAGATTATATTTTTTTATTTGCCTTTCTATATACTGCAAATATGAACAAGGGTCGGTATAAAAAGAGCGTATAAGCCCTTCCACAAAAGGATTAATATCATTGTAAATGATTTTTTTTGCATCAATATTTATTCCTACATTAAATCCCCCACCAAATGCATCGACAAAAGTATCAATACCTTTTTGAGGTAACTGGCTCTTTATGAACCCTACCATTTTAGATTTGCTGCCAGTATAATTCAATGGTGATTCTATGACAACTCTGTCTGTCGGCTTTTTTTCTATAAAAAACAAATATTCAAAATGCCCATTTGCTCCTTGACACTTAAAATTATTATATTTTTTATAGTCAATCACTTCACAGATATAGCTATCCTCTATCCCATAACGCTTCATAGTGGTTTCGATAAAGTCCTTCGACATAAAACCATCATTATTATAACTAAAAATTATATATTTAGCCTTTGTTTCAGCAATTATTTTATCAAATAAAACATGGGCATAATAATTTTTTGACCATTGCGAACGCATGGGAGTCGTTGGACGAGAACCAGTAACCTTACTTATTGTAGGATTATCATTCAACACCAATGTCTCCAATAAATGATATTGAGTTCCATACTGGTTTTGAGTATAGGGTGGATCAAGATACAATATGTCACAATCAATCTCTGATATAATATCTTCTATTTTTGAATTTAGAACTTTCACATCTGCAGCAATACCTGGTGAAGCATCTATTTTGTTAAACACAATAGGTTTAAGTGCTCTTTTATCCCAATGTTTTAAAAAAGCCCCATAAACACCAGCCGTATTTGATACATCTGAAACAGATTCTAACAGACATGCCAACAAATAAGAATACTCATTATCAGTAATCTTTTCTGTTTCATACCATTCCTCTATTTTCTCCCTAAAAAAATCTATCCGTCCTGCATTTTCTTTTGAAAAATACATTCGCTCTGAAGCACCAGGAGAATAATTTTGATAAATGAAGCCCTCTTTAAATCCCTTATCTGTGTTCAAAAAATTAAACGGATCAAAACCTAACTTGCTAAAGGTACATCCATTCGCTATCAGTCTTGCATGTGTAAAAACGGAAGCACATTTCAAAGAATCGTTAATAATAATTTGCTTATATATATTTTTTACAGAATCGGCAACAGATCCCATACCACAAAAACCATCGCAAAAAATTAATTCGCTTTGCAATAATCCTTTATTTCTGAGCAAATCCATAATCTGACTTGCAAGGGAATCTTTACTTCCTAAATATCTCATATATTTTATCCTGATTAACCAATTATATTTATGGATTCGTATATAAAAGTAATTTTCTTTATTCTGTCTTTACATCTTTTTAGTCATGTACTTCATTGCTTATTTATCAGTTCTTGCACGTCAACATCTAATAAACTTGCAATTTTTACAAGAGTTATTAAATCGGGCTGTGCAACATTAGAACACCATTTAGAAACCGTAGATGGATTCTTACCCAATTGCCCCGCTAACCACTTGCCTGTCTTCTTCTTTTCAACAAGAACTAATTTAAGTCTATTTATATCCTCCATAAAATCACAATATTGAATATAACGCAAATATATTGCTTTCATTTGATGTGATAAAATATTTTTTGAAAAGATTCAAGTCTTATTAACCGACTTTGGAAGAAGAGATTACAAAGAGACTATAAATATTTTATATCAAACAGATTCTAAATCAACTTTTGGACCCATTAAAAGCTAAAAGATATTAGTATCAAAAGAAGTATTTTAATGCAAGAATTCCCGTCCACGTTCTCCCCAAAATCATCAAAACGTTTTAGGGAAAACGTGGGCAGGAATTCTTGTTTTCTGTACAAAAAATAAAACCTTTTATACTAATATTCATGAAATATCGTAGTATGTGACAGGCGGTTTCAGAGTGAAATACCGCGTTTCAGCTCGTCTTCTACCACCGCCATCATGCCCTCTACCTGAGCCAGCGCCAACATGCGACCGTGGAACGAGTAACCGGGATTATAGCCCTTGTCCTCATCGCCCAGCATCATGCGACCGTGGTCCACACGCATGGGGAGTCCCGGACGCTCCTGCTCGAAGATACGGATCAGGTCGATGAGGTGACCGCGTCCCGACAGGTGCGAACTCTCGATGAAGTTGCCTCCCGGCATGGCAGCCGTACTGCGCAGGTGTACAAAATGGGTACGCTTGGCGAACTTCCTTGCCAGCTCGCGCGTATCGTTGTGCTCGCCTGCACTAAGCGAACCCGCACAGAACGTCAGACCGTTATGCGGATTGTCTACCGCACGGAGGAACCAGTCGATATCCTCCTCGTTGGTCACGATACGCGGCAGTCCCAATATCTGGAAAGGAGGGTCGTCGGGATGCACGCACATGTTCACGCCGTACTCCTCGCACACCGGCATCACCGCCGAGAGGAAGTAACGCATGTTCTCGCGCAGCGCATCGCGGTCGATGCCGTCGTACAGCGACAGCAGACGTTTGAAGATAGCCACCGGATTCTTGTCGCCCTCACGGATATTGCCATTCACGAAACCCTGCGTCTTCACGATGATTGCGTCCACCAGCTCATCCTTTTCCGCCTCGGTAATCACCTTGTCCAGCTCTGCCACCTTGCACAGCTCCTCCTCCGTGTAGTCCTTCTCGGCACCCGCGCGTTGCAGGATACGCGTATCGAAATAAGCAAAGCGCACTCGGTCGTAGTACAGCGAGCTGCTGCCGTCCGACCACGGATGATGCAAGTCGGTACGCACCCAGTCTATCACCGGCATGAAGTTGTAGCACACGGTCTTTACGCCGCACTTGCCTAGATTGGCAAGGCTCACCTTGTAATTCTCAATCAACTGATCGCGTTCCGGTCCCGCATATTTGATAGCCTCGCACACCGGAAGGCTCTCTACCACCGACCATCGCATGCCGTACGACTCGATGTACTGCTTCAGGTCGTTTATTGCCTCTACCGTCCAGATTTCTCCGTTCGGCACTTCGTGAAGGGCGGTTACGATGCCCTCCACTCCTATCTGTCGGAGCATGGAAAGCGTGATCTTGTCTTTCTTTCCAAACCATCTCCATGTTTTTTCCATCATAATGCTCTGTATGTTTATCGTCGCTGCCGGAGCAGCCTGTACTGCCCTTTTGCCGGTTCTCGCCGACGGAGGGAGTACTTTCTATCTTTTTATTATACCCCACTAAAAGCGCTAAATCCACCATCTACCGCCAGAACAGCTCCGGTAATGAAACTTGCCGCATCGCTGCACAGGAACTGCACCGCTCCGTTCAGCTCGGAGATGTCGCCGAAACGTTTCATCGGCGTCTTGGCAATCACTTTCCGACTGCGTTCCGTCAGCGAGCCGTCGGGATTGAGAAGGATGGCACGGTTCTGGTTGCCGATGAAGAATCCCGGTGCGATGGCGTTCACACGGATCTTTTCGCTGAACTTGATCGCCATTTCCTGCGCCATCCAGCGGGTGAAGTTCTCTACCGCACTCTTCGCCATGGAGTAGCCCGGCACACGCGTAATCGACTCATAGGCTGCCATCGACGATACGTTGACGATGGCTCCGTACTGCTGGCGTGCCATGATTTCGCCGAATACCAGACAAGGATATACCGTACCGTTCAGGTTCAGGTCGACCACCTTGTCGAGGTCTTCCACCTTCATGTCGAAAATGTTCTGGTCGACCGCGAGCGTACCTCCGGGGATGTTTCCTCCGGCTGCGTTGACCAGGATGTCGATGCGCCCCCACTGCGAAAATACCTGATCCTTCACGGCTTGCAGGCTGCGGATGTCGAGCACGTTGCACACGGTACCTGCTACCTCACTGCTCACCGCACGAAGGCGTTCCAGTGCCGCATCCACACGCTCCTGATGCGCTCCTATAATAATGACTCTGGCTCCTGCACGCAGGAAACCTTCGGCGATGTTGCTGCCCAATACACCGGATCCGCCCGTAACGACGGCTACCTTTCCGGCGATGCTAAACTGTTCGTTCATAAGCTGAATTGTTTTTCGATTGTCTGCTGCAAAAATAGCGTGAATTTACAGACCGAATGATGCGCATTTTTGCAAGAGTTTTGCGTATTTTTGCAGACAACCTTTTCCCCGACGTCATGAAAAAGATTCTGAACGAACGCATTGCCATCTCCAGCTCGAACCCGATACGGGCGCGCTTTTACGATTACCGCGGATTTACGTATCCGTGGCACTTCCACAGCGAGTACGAACTGATGTTCGTGGAACAGGGGTACGGCAAGTGTCTGGTGGGCGACAGCATCATCGACTACCGGGCGGGCGACCTGATTTTCTTCGGGTCGGGACTGCCGCACTGCATGCAGAACTGTCCCGAGGCGGAGGAGAACGAGGCGTATCACGTGTGCGGGGTGAACATCCAGCTGGAGAAGGACTTCATGCAGTATTCGTTTTCGCACTACACGCAGTTTGCATCCATCCGTTCGCTGCTGGAGAAGGCACACCGCGGCATCCGTTTCCCGCTTGCCGGAAGAAGCGAGATAGCCGAGTGCCTGAAGCGTATTCCCGTAGCGCACGGGGTGGAACAGATGATCGAGATTCTGAAGCTGCTGCAAGCTCTCTCGGCTTTCCCACGCAAGCAGTTTGCTGCCTCACCCAACTACCTCCCCGACCCGTCGGTGTTCGGCGACAAGAAGATAGAAAAAATCATCGCCTACCTGAACAAGCGTTACACACAGCCCGTCAGCCTGGGTGAGATTGCATCGTACACCGCCATGAACGAGGCGGCTTTCTGCCGGTATTTCAAGCAGGAAACGGGCAAGACGTTCAAGCAGTACATCCTCGACATGCGCATCGGTTATGCCTGCAAGCTGCTCGCTGCCGGACGGATGAACGTATCGCAGATCAGTCTGGAATGCGGATTCGAGTCGACGGCGCACTTCAACCGTATCTTTAAGCGGCTCACCGGCATGGCTCCTACTTCATACCGTGAGAGCATCTTGTAAACAAACCTTACATAAGCGTTAAACCCTCTTAAAAAGCGAGGCCTATAAGGTCACAAGTTATTCATCAATTTTCTACCTTTGCCGCCAGAATAACAACAAGGACATCACAAAAATCATGAAAACAATCATTCTTGTCAATACGGTTCGCTACATCAACAAAATCCACGATTTCCATACGTGGGGAGCTGCTGCATTGATTTGATTTTACCCTCCTACATGTCTTTTTCCGTTGTTTATATCCATTCAGTAAAAATCTAATAAACATTTTATTTGTATGAGCAAAACAAGCAGGCTCATAGTGCTGTGTAGTGCAGTACTATGCAGCCAGTATTTGTGTGCCCAGTCGCGTACGATGGGCATAGAAGAGATGTTCCGTCTGGCCGACGAGAACAGCAAGAGTATCCAGACTTACCGTACCGGAAAGGAAGTTGCCGACGAGAACCTGAAAGCTGCCAAGACACAGCGGTTGCCCGACATCAGTGCTTCACTTTCAGGCAGCTACTGGGGTAACGGCAAGCTGTGGGATCGTGATTTCAGCAATGCCACCAAGATAGACATGCCGCACTGGGGCAACAACTTCGCCCTCGAAGCTCAGCAGGTGGTGTATGCCGGAGGTGCCATCAGCAGCAGTATCGAATTGGCGGAGCTGGAGAAGCAACTGGCGGAGATGGACTGGCAGAAGAATCGTCAGGATATCCGCTTCCTGCTCGTGGGACATTACCTGAATCTGTATAAGCTGCATAACCAGATCGAGGTGCTGCACAAGAATCTGGAGCTGACCGACCAGTTGATTGCCAACATGCAGGCGCGACTGGAAGAGGGTACGGCGCTGGAGAACGACATCACGCGCTACGAGCTGCAACGGGAAACGCTCCGTCTGCAACTTGCCAAGGTGGAGGATGCCTGCAAGATAGCCAATCATCAGCTGGTCATCACCCTGCACTTGCCCGAAGGGACGGTGGTTCAGCCCGATACAACACTGAACGACAGTCAGATTCAGACGCTGAGTGAAGCCAACTGGCAGGAGCTGGCGGCGCAGAACAACCTCAACTTGCAGCAGGCGGAAACGGGCATCAAGATCAACCGCCAGCGGGTGAAGATGGAGCGTTCGGAGCGGTTGCCGAAAATCTCGCTCGTGGCAGCCGAACATCTGGACGGACCGATCACCATCGAGGTGCCTGTGCTCGACAATAATTTCAATTACTGGTATGTGGGCGTGGGTGTGAAGTACAATATCTCGTCACTCTTCAAGAACAACCGGAAGCTGAAGGCGGCTCGCCTCAACGTGCGGAAGGCTCAGGAAACGTACGAGCTGGCACAGGAGCAGACCAATCATGCGGTGCAGGAGAGTTACGTGAATTTCCTCACGTCGTTTACCGACTTGCGCACGCAGCAGAAGAGCGTGGAGCTTGCCGACCAGAACTACAGCGTGACGAGCAACCGTTACCAGAACGATCTGGCCCTGCTGACGGATATGCTGGATGCCAGCAACATGAAGCTCAGTGCCGACCTGGGGCTGGTGAACGCTCGCATCAACGTGATTTACAATTATTATAAGATGAAATATATTACTCATACGTTATAACAAACATACCATTATGGCTACAAGAAAAGTTCAAAAACTCATTTACAATACCGTTATCATCTGCCTGCTGGCAGTGGCACTTATCTATGTGTGTTCACGCTTCTTTCATCCGGGCGTGGAATATACCGACAATGCTCAGGTGAAACAGCATATCACGCCCGTCAATACGCGTGTGCAGGGATTCATCAAGCAGATTTGTTTCGAAGAGTATCAGCCGGTACACAAGGGCGATACGCTGGTCATCATCGAGGACAGCGAGTTCAAGCTGCGACTGGCTCAGGCGGAGGCCGATCTTGCCAACGCGCTGTCGGGTCAGCAGGCTACCAGCATGGGCATCGCTACTACGCAAAACAACCTGCGGGTGAACGATGCGGGTATCGAGGAGGCACGTGTGCAGATGGAGAATGCCAAGCGCGACTACGAGCGTTACCAGAAGCTGTTGCAGCAGAAAGCGGTCACCCGTCAGCAGTTCGACAATGTGAAGACGGCGTACGAAGCCAGCAAGGCGCGCTACGATCAGGTATGCCGTGCCAAGCATTCTACCTCGCTGACCAAGAGTGAGCAGACCCACCGACTGGGACAGAACGAGGCTGGGGTACGTCTGGCACAGGCTGCCGTCGAACTGGCTCAGCTGAACTTAGGCTATACGGTCATCGTGGCTACCTGCGACGGCGTGACGGGACGGAAAGACATCCACGAAGGTCAGCTGGTGCAACCGGGACAGACCATGGTGGACATCGTAGACAGCAGCGATCTCTGGGTGATTGCCAACTATCGTGAAACGCAGCTTCCCAACATCAAGGAGGGCTACGAGGTAACGCTTACCGCCGATGCCGTACCGGGCGTGACCTACACGGGTGTGGTGGAATCGATTTCCGACGCTACCGGAGCGGCTTTCTCCCTCATCCCGCAGGACAATGCTACGGGCAACTTCGTGAAGGTGGAACAGCGTGTGCCGGTGCGCATCAGCCTGAAGGGAAACAGTGCCGACAAGCTGAAACTGCTGCGTGCCGGATTCAATGTGGAATGTAAAGTGAAATACTGATATGGGAGCACCTGTACTGAACGGACCGTTTACGATGCCGATGTTCCGCAACTTCGTGCCTCGTAAGCTGCAACCGTGGCTTTATATCTTTCTGGCCGTCAGCTTCCAGCTCTCGGGCGGGCTGTACATGGCCAACCTGAGTCACATGGTGAGTGAAACGTCGCTCATGCGCGAGGATCTCCAGATGTGTCTGTACTGCAACCTGGCGGGGATGGCGGTGTACTTCCCCATCCTCTTCCGCATGAAGTTCCGCTTTACCAACAAGACGCTGCTCACGGCGGCTGCCTTAGGGGTTATCGTGTGCAACCTCATCGCGCCGTACACCACCTTTCTGCCGCTGCTCTGGACGCTCTGCTTCATCGAAGGTATCTGCAAGATTCAGGGTACCTTCGAGGCGATGTCGACCATCCAGCTGTGGATGACGCCCAAGCGTGACTTTACCGTGTTCTTCCCGCTACTGCACATCATCATCTTAGGCAGCATGCAGGTGTCGAGCATCCTTGCCACTTACTTCGGCTATTACATGCACTGGAGCTACATGCACTGGTTCATGGCAGGCATCATGCTGGTGGATCTGCTCATCGTGCAGGGCTGTACGCGACATTTCCGCATCGTCAAGAAGTTCCCGCTGTTCGGTGTCGACTGGCTGGGAGCGATTCTCTGGGCACTCCTGCTACTGGAAATCGCCTACTTCTTCGATTACGGTGAGTTTTACGACTGGTGGAACAGTCCGGTGATGCAGGGACTTGCCGTTGTCATCGTCATAACCTTAGGGTTCTGCGTGGGACGAATGCTGCACATCCATCATCCTTACATCGAACCGGAGATGTGGGGCTACCGTCGCCTGTTGCCCATCCTCATCCTCATTACGCTGGTGGAAGCCTTTCTTGCCACCGAGCATGTGCTGGAGGGCGTGTTCCACAGCAGCGTGATGCACTACGAAGAGATGGTTGCCATGCAGCTCGACTGGCCCATGCTGGTGGGCGTCGTAGCGGGAAGCCTTTTCGCCTACTGGTGGATGCACGTCCGTCAGCTCAGTTACCTGCGCCTCATCACCGTAGGCATTGCCTCGCTGACATGCTACCTGCTCACGTTCTACTTCGTCCTCTCCGCCGACATCCATATCTCACAGCTCTTCCTGCCTACGCTGTGCCGCGGATTCGCCTACGCCATCCTGAGTGCTACCTTCATGGTGTGTCTGGAAGAGATCATGACCTTCCGCCACTTCTTTCAGGCGCTGAGCGTATTCAACATGCTGCACATGGTGGTGGGCGGAGTCATGGGAGGTGCCCTGTACGGTCGCTGGCTGTCGTACTACGTATCCGACAACATGGCGCGCTACGGAGCCGCTGTCGACCGGGTGGCATTCAGCAGTCAGCCGTTCGCCCTCGACCACTTCATCGAGCAATTCGTGTCGCAGATGATGGAAGTGAGCATCCGTCAGATTTACGGCTGGACCCTCTACGCCTGCGTCTTCCTGCTGTTGCTCTTCCTGCTCTACGATGCGCCCGTACGCCGTGAGCTGAAGCTCATGCCGAGCTGGAGAAGCCTGCGCAAGGAGGCTGCACAGATGTTCAGCAAGGGTAAACCGAAAGGAAACGCTGTTCCGCCAAAGGAAGAGGCTTAAACGATTTTAGGTTTGAGAAGTTCAACCAAATCCAAAACAAACGCTGTTTCACCAAAGGAAGAGGCTTAAACGGATTTGAGTTTAGGAAACTCCTCGGTTGAAATCCCTGCATAATCAGCAATAATCAGTAATAATATATTAATGAGTATTGCAGATTGGTAGATCCGCCCGGACAGCAACCGTCCAATGATAAACATGAGGCCGTCTCAAAATAGAATTGTAAAAGTAAAAATCTAATAGATTGCAACTTAGAAGTAAAAAATCTCCTACTTTTAGTCTTGTAATTAAAGAAAGACAAAGACTAAAGTAGGAGATTTTTATGTTGTAACTTATAGATTATAAGTAAGCCTGTCTCAGCTTTTCATTTTGATGCAGCCTCTACCCCATCACATCACTTTCCGGTCGTATTGTTCGGCGTGAAATCCTTACCCGTTTCGTTGTACGCCCCGGGCATCCACTGCAAGTTGTTCTCCACCTCCTTGCGGAAGAACCTCGTGCCGGGAGTCATGTACATATACATCTCGCTGTAATACTCACGAGGCTGCTGGGTGAAATGATAGAACCAGTCATAGAACTGATACGTTTCCGAAATATTGAAGATGGACTCACCCAAGGGCAGGTGGCTCTTCGACGAATGCAGGTACATGTCGTTGTCGCGTTTCGACACCGGATATATCACACTCTCCCTGCGGGCGACAAACAGATGGTCGTCCTTGTAGTTTCCTTCGGGAAGAGCCTTCGACTGCAACAGGTTGACCAGATCCCGCCGGCAGGCAGAAAAGAGCCAGTCCACTGCCTCGTAACCGCCGCCACCGGCTTTCTTCTTCACCAGCACCATGACGTGGTTGAAACCGTGCTGCATCACTCCGCTGTTGGCAGCCGTAGCGTAGTCTATCATCGTAATCCCGTTGTCGACCGCCGCCGCATACTGGCAGTACCCCATCTTCACCGCATTGGCAAGGTAAGGCGTGTTGTACATCAGCGAGCCCGTAGGCCAGTTGTACTGCTCCCTCAGGTACGAGGCTGCCAGACGTTCGCGTATCTGTCCCGCCACCAGCACGACCGTCTTTCCCGGCTGGAGCATATAGCGCGAGTCCTTGTCAAGGTGCGTTCCGTACATGTCGTAATAACGGTTCTTCCCCTGATAGGTATTCTGCGCCAGCTTGCCGTCGAAACGGTACACCGGCTGACTGAAACTGGTCACGAACAGGTCCTGCACCAGCGCATTCCCCATCGGCTGCGGCAGTGAACTTGCTTCGCCGATGATGACGGGATTTGTGGCATCCCACTTCAGCACCCTGCACAGGCCGTAGTTCCGGATGTCTATCGCCTTGTTGGTAGGGTTATAAATCTCGATGACCGTATAGTTGTAGCCCAGCGGGTTGAAGTGAAGCATCTCCGAAATCATCAGGTCCGACTCCTTCAGGGGAGCATCCATGCTGTAGTAGTACCCCGACTGCATCCGCACCGGATTGGGCGACTTGTCGAGCAGTACGCTGTCGACCGACGCTTCCGAATACGAGGTGCTGGTAGAGTACACCAGTTCCACCTGATTGTATTCGTAGACGGTGGCATCTACCGGGATGCACCACAGGTAGAAGTTCTCCGCCTGCTCCACCTTTGCCGAGTTTACGTTCCAGATACTCACTTCATCGGCAAACCACAGTCCCCCGTTCGAATTCGATGCAGTTCCGGAAGCCTGCACGCCGAAGTCGAATTTCAGCATGCCGTTTTCTTCCACGCCCAAGGTGACATTCGCGTTTCCCCGCTTGATGCTCTTGTTCTTCACCTTTATCCGGTTCACGTAGATGGGCATGGCCAGCGTGTTCTGCACGTTCAGGCGGATGATGGTTCCCAGCGGATCGAAATTCAGGTTGACGATGGTTCTCCGTCCCTGCGTCGACACCGGCGCATACTTGCTGTACAGCGGCGTGGTGAGCTGCGACAAGTTCTTCGCCATGTTTCCGCTTCCAGCCGAGAAGTAGCGGTCGGTATTCACCCGCGAGCTGTAACGGTTCACTCCGAAAAAGCGCTGCGCGTCACTGCGTTCCGCCGTTTCGAGCAAGGCACACGCCTTCCATCCCGTACCCGTGAGCCGTCCTTCCCTCAGCCGGATGTAAGGGTTGGGAATCTCCACCGAATACGTGCCCGAGGCATCCTTCACGATATGCCCTTCCAGCGTGGCATAGCTGCGCGACTGCACGTCGTCGCCGTTTTGCAGACACACGTGGATGAACACGTCGCGCATGTTGTCGTAGTCGAAATGAATCTCCTTCGCGCCGTTCTCCCTCAGGCTCCGGGAAACGGTTCCCGTTCCGGCATCCACCACGCTGGCCTGCTGCGGCAGCGCGATGCGGAAACCCACGTCGAGCACCTCGCCCGTATAGTCCTCGGTCGATACAACATCCGCCGTCACCTCCGACTGTCCTCCGTCATCCACCGGCACCTCATCACGACAGGCGACGACGCCCAGCATCAGCACGGCACACAGCGGCACGACTTTCCATATTGACAATTTCATATCTCTATATAATCTCTTTTTACATCCTACAAAAAACACCTGTACGTTACAAGCTGCCCCCGTTCTTCCAGTCGTTCAGGCTCTGTACCACCACCAGAATATCGTTACTGATACGGAGGCTGTAGCTTGCCACCTTCCCCATCTCCCAGTCGGCCGTTCCCTTCAGCGAAGTGGAATATTCCGTTTCCACGCCCGTATTGTCCCTTATCCGGATCGTCAAGACCGCCGAATCCTGCATCGGCTGCGGTATCATGAGCAGATACGCCCCTGCCAGGTTCATCACCCGGTCCGCGACGGGCACACCTGCCGTACGGTAATCCAGCCGTACCGTAAAGTCACGCTTCACGTCCAGCGCACTCCACACCTCTGCCGGTTGCGCCCCGATGCGCAGATTCGCCTTCGAGAACACTCCCCCGACGGTGATGCTCGTCACCACCCCCTCCGGCAGTTCGCGCTCGAGAAAGCGGACAGCCGTAAGCGCATGCTTGAAACTGAGCGGTACCGGCCGGTTAAAATCTCCCGCATACTCGCCCGATGAAGCTATCAGCAAATCCTTCTGCAATGTCACATCCGCCGGAACCGTATACGTCAGCAGCGGATTTCCCGTCACCTCGGCAGGCACGGACAGCGTGGAAAGTCCGTAAGGAGCATAGGCAAAAAACCTCACCTTCTTGTTCGCTCCCGGCCAGTAGGCATGCGTATTGTACGCCTCCGACTTCTTTATCTCCCGCCTGTACATCAGGTTCATCGGCGAGCGTTCGTTCCACTGCCCGTTGCTGTTGTAAAATCCGGCCCAGCAGCCAAAACTGTCGTACATATCCGTCATCAGCATTCCTCTGGAAGCCCGGTCTGCACCAGCATATCCGCCATGATCCGTCTGCCGGTCGAGCCAGCCCTCATTATCGACAGCCGAGTGGAAACCGATTGTAGCGGTGTCCTCTGCCGTCGGCAGCTCGTTGCGCTGACATGCTGTCGCACACCATAAAGTAACGGACAAGCATACGATATATAAAAAATAATCCCTTCTCTTCATCATAAACCGTCGTTTGGATAGAGAGTGAAATGTGCTGCGTTTCCACGTCTGTTCTTCACATTTCCTCTCTGTCATCCTGATTATAAGTTAATTTCACTTAACTGAGCATCTGTCCAGCTTTCTACTTTCACCGTAAACTTGATAGGCTTACCCAGTACCGGATCTCCCCCCTCGCTTCCCGGTTTCGGTTTCGGATCAACATTCGGATCGGTCGTATCCGGATTCGGGTCTACCTGACCGGCACCACCGCCTTCTCCACAGAAATTCAGCGTATAGGTATACTTCTTTCCAGCTTCCCAGTTGGTATCAATCGGTACGATAATTGAACCGAACTTCTCTGCGTTATCTCCATTCGAAGTCAATTCCGGATACAACTGCGTTTTTGTATTTCCATCCTTGCTGCTGATGCGGCACAGTACGGCAATGTATGCTCCTGTTGTTGCTGTACTTTTTACCCATTTGGTCAGCTGCTGCGGAATAAGCATAAAGTTGTTATTACTTGGGTTGATAGATTTCGGATTGCTTTCTAGCGTTACTTCCTTACTTTGTTCAAATGAAGTTTTGTAATAAGCAGCATCAGACAAATCATCTGCTGGAGTCCAGCAACCATTCAGGTTATTACTTACTGCAGTAGTGTTAATAGGATAAGTAAAGCTACCCTTTGTCTTTACATTCACAAAACTGATGCTTTTCACCACGATTTCAATGTTCGGATTCGAGCACTTTGCCTGCACGTCAATCTGTGAAAGCGCATGCTTGAAGTTCAGTTCCACCCCCTGAGTTTCATTGTTACTTCTGTTTCCCGTATTGTACGCTACAAGCAAGTCTATCTGCTGGTTTACGTCTTTATCAGGAACAAAGTCTGTAATCTTCTTACCGGTGTTATCGATACTTACTCCCCCTATGTTGGTCGGAGCATACGCATAGAAACCCAAATTGTAGCTCGGCCAGTAGTAAGTCGCCGCGGTAGTCCAAGCATCTCCTGTCGGAGTTTTGTTCACCATCATATCCGTGAAATAATTCGACTGTCCTGCAATGGTAGCCGTTACCTTGAACTCCTGCAACTTACCCAGATCCGTCACGTTTTCATTCCCCGAACGAGATAACGCCTTGTCTATCGACGGTCTGAAAGCCAATGCATTTCCTTGATTACGTTCCAATACCTCATCTTCCATACAAGAAGACATCGCTACAAGCACTGTAGCCATTCCAATTAAAGTTTTTCTCATTTGTTGTTGTTTAAAAAATAGAACCTACTTACTTTTTATCTATAAAATATATAGTCTGTTATATAATCTTTCCCAAGATATCATTTACCCAATCCCTGCCACTCTCCATCGGACGAGAGCATTACATATCCAGCGGAATGTTCACATCCTGCCAGTCTTCCACCGAAGGCTTGAAGCCGTTGCCGTTATATATCGGCTTGGGGAGTTTCATTCCGTCCAGCTGGATCAAGATGTTGCGCTTGTCCCGCGCATTGTGCACCTGATCGGTCACATCGAACACATAGCACTCCTGCTGCCCGTCGCCCAAGCTGACAAGCACGGCTACCTTATGTTCATCGGAAACGGCATGTCCCAGCGTAAAGAATTCCGTGGTGAGGGTAGAACTTCCGGCAGCATCCATGGAAAAGGGTACGATCGTCATATCCTCATCCAGTTCATTCTTACCTACAAAAAGCCCTTCCGACATGCCCGAAAGCCCTCCCGTGATGCTGCCTTGAACAGCATGCTCCAGGTTCGAGACATTTACAATCTTTATTCTATACCGGCTGAACGACGGCTTCGGATAAAATACAACCGACTGCTTTCTGCCTGCCGCCTCAATAGTCAATAAATCAATACGATCGGAATAGACATTGTCCGAGGGTGCCTGCACCGGCATGGGAGCCTCCCTGAACTTCGACTGCAAGGAAGCATAGAGTATCTCGTTCATCAGGCTGGCCGGTGTCCGTACCTTGAATCCGTCGTACAGCTGCGTATTCTGAAAAAGCAGCGATTCCGTATCGGAGTTAATGCATATAGCCCTGTAACTCCCTCCGGGAATCCTGACAGTCCCTCCCGTCATATTTCCGAACTCGTACGTCAGCACGTTTCCGCCGCCGTCGGGATAGAGAAACACCCGCATGGAAGACACACGTGCTTCCGGCGCCTCACTCCAGTCGAATACTACCTCCACATCCGATGTATACACATCGTCGTAGCATAAATCTTTATGCCTGCATGAGAGAAGCATGAATGCCATCCCCAACCACTCCAATGACCCAAACAATCCTTATGATGAGGAGGTAGCAAACAAGAAGAACTTCCCCATCGCGCAAACCAGGGAAATGAAACTCGCAGAAAAATGTGTGAAGGGAAAAAACGGAAAGCCCAAGCACAGCATACAAGCGGGGGATAGTGTTCAACTGAAAGTATGGGTGAGCTGTGGAAAAGACAATACGTCTTCTCTTTCGTTCATTTACGATCCCAACGGCCCGATACAGTCATTCAAGATTTCAGGTTCTACGCTCAACAATTCTCTCGAATACCTGGGAGCTTGTTAATACAAAGAAATTCATCTGATTGATTTTTAATAACAGAAAACGCCATGGTACACTTCATGAGAAGTATCGTGACGTTTTTTTTGTATCGGCTTGTAGTTTCGGTGTTTATTTGCTTACTTTGTAAATATCAACTACTAAAATGCATACGGTATGGAAAGTTATATTCGGTTTGACTGGGCGATGAAGCGCCTGCTGCGCAACAAGGCCAACTATGCGGTGCTGGAGGGACTGCTCACTACGCTGCTGGAAGAAAAGGTGACGATCCAGAAACTGCTGGAGAGTGAAAGTAACCAGGAGGATGAGTTCGACAAGTACAACCGCGTGGACATGCTGGCGGAGAACTCGAAAGGGGAACTGGTGCTCATCGAGGTGCAGAACAACAATGAGTATGCGTATTTCCAACGAATGCTGTTCGGGGCTTCGAAGCTGGTGACGGAGTATATCAACCGCGGACAGGGGTACGACAAGGTACGCAAGGTGTACAGCGTGAACATCGTGTATTTCTCGCTAGGACACGGAAAGGATTTCGTGTATCACGGGAAAACGGAGTTCGTGGGGATTCACGAGGGGGATGTGCTGGAGCTGAGCCCCTTCCAGAAGCAGACGTTCAAGGTGGATAAGGTGAGCCAGCTTTATCCGGAGTATTATATCCTGAAGGTGAATGACTTCAACCGGGTGGCAAAAACGCCGCTGGAGGAGTGGATTTATTACCTGAACACGGGAAACGTGCCGGAACATGCCACGGCACCGGGACTGGACAAGGTGAAGGAACAGTTGAAGCTGGACCGCATGAGCCGAGAGGAGCTGAACGCGTATTACAAGCATCTGGACAACATCGTGATTCTGCGGGATAATATCATGACGGAACGTGCGGAAGGACGTGCGGAAGGTCGTGCAGAAGGTCGTGCAGAAGGACGCGCAGAAGGTCGTGCAGAAGGACGCGCAGAAGGTCGTGCAGAAGGAATAGCGGAAGGACGCGCAGAAGGAATAGCAGAAGGGCGCGCGGAAACACAAACCGCTATTGCTCGCAACCTGAAATCTCTGGGGCTAAGTACCGAACAGATTCAGGCCGCTACCGGACTATCCGCCAAAGAAATAGAACAACTATAGGCTCTAAACTTGCTAGTCTACCATTTATTCACTTTCTTTGCAACTTCAATGAAAATGGTATGAAACTGATAAAGACTTTATTACTGACTACACTTTTTAGTCCGCTTTATGCGCAGCAGCCTGCCGACTCGCTGAAGTATAAGGTGGAGGCAGGAGCTGCCGTGTCGAACGGGGATTATGCGCCTGTGTGGCTGACGGCCAACCGGTATGGGGTGGCTGGCAACGAGCCTAACTTTGCGTATGTGCGTGCCGGAGCGGAATGGAACAAGGTGTTGCCGAAGGACTGGCGGATAGACGTGGGAATGGATCTGGCGGGGGGAAAGAACCTTTCGTCGAAGTTCTGGGTGCAGCAGGCTTATGCGGATGTGTCGTGGAAGGCGCTGACGCTGAGTATCGGAAGCAAGGAACGGCCGGGATTCCCGCTCGCGAAGAACGAGAAGCTGACCAGTGGCTGGATGGTGGAGGGTACGAACATGAGGCCGATTCCGCAGGTACGGGTAGAAGTGAAGGATTACCTGAACGTTCCGGGTACGAAGGGTTGGATGGCCTTTAAGGGGTATCTGAGTTACGGGTATTTTACCGACGGCGACTGGCAGGAGGATTTTGTGGCTCCGGGACAGATTTATACGACGGGGGTGCTGTATCACAGCAAGTCGCTGATGATCCGACTGGGTAACCGGGAGAAGTTGCCGGTGGAGTTTGAATTTGGTTTGCTGACGGCAGCACAGTTCGGCGGCAAGCAGATGCGGAAAAACGCGGACGGCAGCGTAAGTCTGGAAAAGGATATGCCGCAGGGACTCAAGGATTTCTGGAAGGTGTTCTTCCCCAAGCAGGAAAGTACGCTGGAGAACGTGGAAGGAAATCACTGCGGAAGCTGGAACTTCGCGCTGAATTACTATGCGGGCGACTGGAAGTTTAAGGCGTATCTGGAGCATTATTTCGAGGATCACTCGCAGATGTTCTGGCAGTACGGACGATGGAAGGATGGTCACATCGGCGTGGAAGTGGATTTTCCGAAGAACCGGTGGATCAGTGCCGTGGTGTGGGAAGGTCTGAATACGACGGATCAGACGGGTCCGATTCTCTACGACGGGATAGCGGGTTCGTTCAACGACTTGCAGATGAGCGGCGGTGATAATTATTTCAACAATTGGCAGTATTTAGGTTGGCAGAATTACGGGAACTCGCTGGGGCATCCGTTCGTGCTGGGACCGGCGTATAATTCGGACGGTACGAACTTGATTAAGGGTAGCCGTGTGAAGGCTCAGCATGTGGGACTGACGGGGGATCCGTCGGAGGAATGGAACTGGAGATTGCTGGTTTCGTATGCCCGCAACTGGGGATCGTATAACAATCCTTTCGACGAGGTGAAGAAGCAGTTCAGCAGTCTGGCGGAGGTGACTTATCGGCCTGAACGTCTGAAGGGATGGAGTTTCAGTGCTGCTCTGGCGGTTGACCGTGGAAATTATCCGGGAAACAGTACGGGTGGTATGTTGACAATCAGAAAATGTGGAGGATTCGGCTTATGAGAAACAAGGTGATGATTTGGATGGCTCTGGTGGTGGCGCTGGTGATGCAGGGTTGCCAAAAGGCGCCTATCAACAACGATATAGAGGGATTCTGGCAGTTGGAGCAGTTCATGGTGAAGGATACGCGTGAGGTAGTGACGTGCGAGCGCTTGTATTACAGCATTACGCGCATGGTGACGGAGGTGTCGGAAAAGCAGGACCCGAACGGCTACGGCAGTTACATCGGTCGTACGGAGTACCGCAACAACGAGACGCAGCTGGTGCTGAAGGATTTCAAGGTACGTGCCAATACGAGCGACAACAAGCAGGATGCGCCGGTGGAGATGCTGCGGCATTTCGGTATCGACAATCAGGCGGAAACGGTGTTCAACGTGAGCTCGTGCGACGGCAAGTACATGACGCTGGAATCGGACTATGCTCTGCTGAAGTTACGGAAGTTCTAAAAGGGTATTTTATACAGGGAATCGCCACGGTACACGCTATGCGGAGTATCGTGGCGATTTTTTTGTATCGGCTTGTAGTTTCGGTATTTATTTGCTTACTTTGTAATTATCAACTACTAAATGCATGCACGCAACCTGAAACAGCCGATGCTGACGGAGGAAGATATCAGAAAATTGACAAGGAATAACCGGATATGAACGGATTGCGTGACTATCGGAAACAAAGCATGATCTGATACCAGCATAACGGTGAGGAAATTCTTTTGTAAAACGAAACACGGAAAGGAGGAAATATGGACGGTATGGATTTGACTTGCGGGCACTTTGTGAACCCGTTTACCGATATCGGATTCAAAATTATATTCGGACAGCCTGCTAGCAAGGAATTGCTTATCACGCTTCTGAACGAACTGCTGGCTGGAGAGCATCGTATCGAGAACCTGATTTTTCTGGATAAGGAGAATCACTCTGACAGCATGGCGGATGCGGGGATCATCTACGACCTGTACTGCCTGACGGATACGGGGGAATATATCATCGTGGAGATGCAGAACCGGTTCCACAGCAGCTTTCTGGACCGCACACTGTTCTATATGTGCCGGGCTATCGGCAGGCAGGTGGAGAACTTGCGCGAGAAGAGGAGAAAAGAGCGTGAACTGAAAATGGGAAAGCCGGACGAGGAGGAGGAAGATGATTTTTTGCTGAGGGAACCGATGCAGGAAAACTACGGGGCCAGATACAGGCTCTCGACGGTATACGGTATCTTCCTGATGAACTTCCGGGAGCCGGGACTGGAAGAAAAGTTCCGTACGGATACTGTTATAGCCGACCGGGAAAACGGTAAGGTGGTGAACCCGCACTTCCGGCAGATTTTCCTTCAGTTCCCGTATTTCACCAAGGAGCTTAAGGACTGTAAAACTCTTTATGACAAACTTATTTATACACTGAAGAATATGCAACATTGGAACCGAATGCCGGATGCGTTGAAAGAACAGGTTTTCAACCGTCTGGAGGAGCTTGCCGCTGTGGCTAATCTCTCGATGGAGGACCGCATTGCCTACGACAAGGCGCTGGATCGCTACCGTGTGAGCCGGATCGTAGAAGAGGATGCGCGCGAAGCTGGTTGGAAAAAGGGGCTGGAAGAAGGTAGAGCGAAAGGTAGAAGCGAAGGACGTGCGGAAGGAAGAGCGGAAGGAAGAGCGGAAGGACGTGCGGAAGAAAAAATCGCTATTGCACGTAACCTGAAATCGCTGGGACTGACTACGGCACAGATTGTACAAGCCACGGGGCTGACGGAAGAAGAAATCATAAACGAGTTGTAGGAAAAACACGCATAAAAGAAAAATCGCCACGGCACACGCTATATGGAATATCGTGGCGATCCTTTCGTAAAAAGTGTATATTGTAATTCCATGAGAAAACAGATACTCTTATGCGGATATATACCATCACTTTATCGGCTATCAACAATGGATTATTCACTGGGGATGCTACTCAGCAAGTGATTACAAAGACGAAACAGATTGAGGTCGTTGCTTCGGACATCAGATGTAATTTCTGGTATGACACGCGGGAGGAAACCATGGAGAATCTGTCGCACTACACAACACGGGCAATATCGACTGATGGCACCATCAACATCGTTGAGGATGATATTTATGGAGATGTAGATTATTCGAGTGAGGCTAAACAGGATTTTACGCAGTCGAGTTCTGCGGCAACTGATCTTAAAGCGAACAGATATGTTTCTTATAGCTTCGATACAAACAATAAGTTGAATAAGATTGAGTATATATGTACACCACAGGATCAAAGTGAAAGCAGCTATTTCACTCATTTCTTGGAGCGTATCCATTATATGCAGCAAGATTATAACTGCTCGGAGTATGTTTATAACACTTCGAATGTAAGCTTTAGTGAACGTGAAAAGAATGCGATAATGAGTTGCCTCGAAAAGATGAACAACGGGGAAACAAAATATGAAAATCTGGATCCGGACGGATTAATCGTTAGCCTTATGCAAAATAAGGCGCTGATGTTTATCTGTCAATTTACGTCTAAAGACAATAAGACCAAAGGTGCTATAGGTAGTTACTACGATTGGCCAAATGAGCAGTACTCTATTCTGTTTTCATTCAGTCCGATGAACTAAAAGGAAATTTACACAGGAGTATCACCACCGTATGGGAACGTGAAAATACGGAGGATATATAAAGCAAGAGGGCTGCTTCAACTGAATGATTGAAGCAGCCCTCTTCTTTATGTGTATCCGTCAGGAATTATTTTTCAGGAGTATTTGCCAGTGTAGCAGTCAGGAAGTCGTAGAACTTGGCAACTGAAGGGATGTGGCAACGTTCTTCCGGTGTATGCGGACACTGCAAGGTAGGACCGAACGAAATCATGTCGAGTCCCGGAATAATGGCTCCGATGATACCACACTCCAGTCCGGCATGGATGACTTTCACTTCAGGTTGTTCGCCAAACTGAGCCTTGTATGCTTCTTTCATGGCGTGCAGGATAGGAGAATTTACATTCGGTTCCCAGCCTGAATAGCTGCCCGAACGTTCTACATGCATGCCTGCCATAGAGAAACAGCTTTCGATGGCTGTGTTGCGGTAATCCTTCATCGACTCACGAGCACTGCGGGTCAATACCTTGACAGCTGCCTTTCCGTTGGCTATTTCGACGATAGCAAGGTTGGATGAGGTTTCTACCGTATCGGGAATGCTCGGGATGAAACGTTCTACACCGTTGGGACAAGCGTAGATGGCATCTACCAGATTATCGCGGATTTCTTCCGGTACCATATACTTGGGCAGAGCTACGCGTTCTGCCTTGAAGCTGAGGTCTTCTTCGATGCCGGCAAATTCGTCGCGCCATACCTGTTCGCACTCGCCTACGAATGCCAGTACGTCGTCTACTTCTGTTTCGGGAACGGTAATTACCACTTCACATTCACGTGGAATGGCATTGCGCATGTTACCGCCTTCCCACGATACCAGACAAGCCTCGTCGTAGGCAATGACCTGATTCAGGAAGCGTGCCATGAGCTTGTTGGCATTGGCATGTCCCCAGCCTATCTGGATGCCGGAATGACCGCCGCGCAGACCTTTCAGAGTAACCTTCAGGGCTACGTCTTCGGGATCGGTTTCTTCTTCCTTGTATTCCAATGTAGCTGTCAGATCTTCACCACCTGCACAGCCGATATACAATTCACCTTCTTCTTCCGAATCGAGGTTCAGCAGGATATCGCCTTCGATGGTTCCCGGCTTCAGACCGAAGGCTCCGTACATGCCTGTTTCTTCATCGGCAGTAATCAGGGCTACCAGCGGACCGTGTTTCAGGGTTTTGTCTTCCATCACAGCCATGATAGCAGCTACGCCCATACCGTCGTCGGAGCCTAAGGTTGTGCCTTTGGCTCTTACCCATTCGCCGTCTACGTACGGCTGGATAGGATCGTTTTCGAAGTCATGCTGTGTATCTTTGTTCTTTTGCGGCACCATATCCATGTGTGCCTGCAAGATTACGGTTTTACGATTCTCCATACCCGGAGTGGCAGGCTTGCGATAGATAATGTTCCCAGCCTCATCCTGAAAAGCTTCAACACCTGCTTGCTTGCCAAATTCCAGTAAGAACGACTGAACTTTTGCCAGATGTCCTGAAGGACGAGGCACTTGAGTCAACGCATAAAAATGCTTCCACACATTCTGTGGAGCCAGAGAAAGAATTTCACTCATAGGTTTTAGTTTTATTTTTATTTGTAAGCGGCAAAGCCACCAGTCCATATATTCCTAACAAAATTAATAAAAAGGTTTGAATACCATGTACTAAAAGTGCAAATATTCCTGCATCTTCCTTACTTACGCCATACATCATCATCATGGTGATGACGGCAAAATGCCACGGTCCGGCTCCGTTGGGGGTGGGAACGATGACAGCAATACTTCCTACCACGAACAATACCATGCCGGCAGCCCAGCCCAGTCCGGCCGAGAAATCGAAGCAGTAGAACGTCAGATAGAAGTGCAGGAAGTAGCATGCCCAGATGGCTACGGTATAGAGGAGGTACAGCACCGGATGCTTGACATTGCGGATGGACAGGCAGCCCAGCCAGACGTTTTTCAGCATACCCCGCACTTTCGCAAAAATGGTGAGATTACGTACCAGCCAGCACAGCAAGATCAGTGCAGCGGCAATGCAAACAAGAGTGATGTAAAAGTTGGTCGACGAGAACAGGTGAAGAAAGAAGGCGCCATCGGTTCCGGTGATGCGGAAGAAGCGGGCAAAGACACCCGTCTGGAGCAGCAGGGTTCCAGCCGTAATGAGCAACACACAGACAGAATCGACCAGCCGCTCGGAAACAACTGTCCCCAGAGACTTGGAGAAAGAAACGTTATCGTATTTCGCCAGTACCCCGCAGCGGGAAACCTCTCCCACCCGCGGCAGAATCAGGTTGACGGCATAGGCGACGAAGATGGCATATACGCTGTTCGAGCGTTTGGGATATTCGCCCAAGGGAGCCAGCGCCAGGTTCCACCGCCATCCGCGGAACAGATGCCCGAAGACACCGAAAATCAGCGAAAAAAGCATCCACCCGTAGTTCATGCCTCCATCCATTACTTCGTACACACGCCGGAAGTCGAATCCGTGGTACGTCCATACCAAAATGGCGGCTCCCAGCATGAGAGGCAAAGCTACCTGAAAGACCTTATTTATGAGCTTTTTTATATCAGTTCGTTCCAAAACGTAATCGTTTATTAAAGATTAATGCTTAAATTTGCACGATGCAAAGATAATATCTTGCTGGAATAATTCTTTATTTATATCGAGAAAATACATACGGAATGAAATTAGTTAAACCGAAAAAGTTTTTAGGACAGCACTTTCTGAAAGACCTCCAAGTAGCCAAAGACATAGCCGATACGGTAGATATCTGCCCCGACCTGCCGATACTGGAAGTGGGACCGGGAATGGGTGTGTTGACACAGTTCCTTATCCCCAAGGGAAGACCGGTGAAGGTGGTGGAACTGGATTTCGAATCGGTGGCTTACCTGCGGGAGAATTTTGCGCAGCTGGGCGACAACATCATCGAGCAGGATTTCCTGAAGATGGACCTGAAAGAGCTCTTCGGCGGACAGCCTTTCGTGCTGACGGGGAACTATCCGTATAACATCTCCAGCCAGATTTTTTTCAAGATGCTCGACTACAAAGATCTGATACCCTGCTGCACGGGAATGATTCAGAAAGAAGTTGCCGAACGTATCGCCGCCGGTCCGGGCAGCAAGACGTACGGCATTCTGAGCGTGCTGATTCAGGCGTGGTATAAGGTGGAATACTTGTTTACCGTACACGAACATGTGTTCAATCCGCCTCCCAAGGTGAAGAGTGCCGTGAT
>ENA-OURV01000875-OURV01000875.1-human-gut-metagenome-genome-assembly--contig:-NODE-875-length-25190-cov-6.117247_pt1 | contig 25190 bp, 20 predicted proteins | sample MGYA00242141_ERZ509072 | MGnify/ENA primary metagenome ERZ509072 (study PRJEB26280, sample SAMEA2338763) | human gut metagenome | biome: human gut; feature: human-associated habitat; material: faeces... | reverse complement strand
CTGCGACCGCAATGCTGCTGACCAGCAGCACCATGAAGAAGTTATCCTTTATAAAATCGCTCAGGGTAACCTTCCGCGCGGAGCTCTTATACATCGCAAGCGCGCCGGCAAGCATATTAACAGGCATTGCCTTGATCGTTTTGTTCAGGATGGACAACAGGCTGCGGTTTCCGCTATTGACCGCAAAGCAGGATTTGACAGGGTTCAGCAGCGGAACGCTGTAAAACCCGTATTTCTTACTGTAATTTTCCTCACTGCTGATCCCAGTAACAAAGCAATCTGCCTGTCCGGTTTCGATCAGCCTTGCCGCATCCTCCTGTGTATCGCAGTCCACGATCTCCCACTGCGGGTAATAAAACGCAAGGTACTTTTTCAGGGAGAGTTTGTTTTGGGGAACGGCAATGCGGTTTACATTGTTTTCGTTAAAGTGCTGTTTGTTCGTGACCGCCATCAGGTTGGAGGTCCACGTTGTGTTGGTACGGGCAAAGTGATACTCTTCCGCCAGATTGGGGTTCTGGTCGAAATGGAAGATCATGTCGATCTCGCCCGATTTCAGCGCATCCAGTTCTGCTTCCTTGCTGTCATAGCCGACCAGCTGGAATTCCAGTTCCTGATTGCCCAGACAATCTGCTGCAAACTGAATATAGTCCGTGATTACCCCGGTAAACTCCCCGGTGGCAGGGTCAAAGGTGCTGACGCCGCTGTCACTCGTCAGAAAGCCCATCTTGATGGCGCCGTGCTCTTTGAGCCACGCCATTTCCTCCCCTGTAAGGATGGGCGTATAATCCATTGAGAAATACCGTTTATACAGATCCGCCGTATAAAAAGGCACAGCTTCGTCCAACGCGCGCATTGCATCGTCCAGTTCTTCCTTGATATCAGGCCGGTTTTTGTTGATCGCATAGTAGATGCCGGATTCTCCCACACGGGTTATGGTCGAGATGCCACGCTCTGCCCAGAAGGATTCTTCCAGCGAAACAAAGCAGTCGATCTCGTGGTTTGCCAGCTTTTGCTTCACATCCTCGTTGTTGGAGATGTTAACGTGTTCCGTTTCCAGGCCGTATTTTTCTTCCCACTCGGTCAGCATCACTTCCGGCTCCGTTCCCATCAGAACGCCGATCTTTTTGCCGTTCAGCGTTTTGAAGTCGGAGGCGGAGATGTCTGCGCGCGAGAGATCGGCGTAGAGGTAATATTTTTCCACTCCCATCGGCTCGTCTGAAAACAGCATCTCCTCGGTGCGATCCTCCGTATAAGAGATACCGCCAATAATGTCGATCTCGCCGTTTTCGAGCTTTTCAAAGCAGTCTGACCAGTCGCAGGTCACATACTCGAACTGCCAGCCTGTGTAGCCGGACAAGGTCTCCAGCAATTCGTAGCCGTAGCCCTTTCTTGCGCCCTTCTCGTTGACATAGTTGAAGGTGTCCTCAAACGAACCAACGCGGACGACCTTTACAGGGGCGGTTTCTGCGGCAGCCTTCACAGGGAGCACGACTGACAGCAACAGCAGCAGGCTCAGCAGCGCACAGACGCTTTTCCGCATCAGCGTCTGCATGGTTTCGCTCGTTCCAAAGTTTTTCATTTTTCCCAATCTTTCTCCGCCCCAGACGGTCGCAGTTTGAGTTCATTTCCGTACCGCCGATTTTAGATTTGATGCCGTTGATCCGCCCATCGGTCCGGTCGATGGTATACACGATTTTGGGAATGATGTCTTTTCGTCATTTTAACAACTTCGCTCTTTTATCGTACATACCTTAAAATCGTTTTTATAACTTCATCCATCACAATCGGCTTTGACAAATGTGCGTTCATTCCTGCATCCAGTGATGCCTGAACATCTTCTGCAAATGAATTAGCTGTCATTGCTATAATAGGAATGTTTTTTCCATCCGGTCTGTCATTCATTGCCCTGATTGCTTTTGCTGCTTCATAGCCATTCATTTCAGGCATCATGATATCCATCAGGATTACATCAAATGTGCCTTCCGGATGATTTCTGAAAATCTCAACTGCATTCTTTCCATCCACAGCTCTTTCTACATTCATCCCGAACGCTTCCAACTGCACGGCAGCAATCTCTGTATTCAGTTCATTATCCTCTGCAAGAAGGACATTCACACCTGTGAGATTTACCTTTTCAGAAATACCTGTGTCTGACTTATTACATTCCTTATCTGTAATTTCCAAAGGAATATCCACAGTAAATGTGGTCCCCTCATGCTTTTTACTCTGCACGGAAATGGTCCCACCCATCATATCTACATACTTCTTTACGATAGCCATCCCCAGTCCAACTCCATGGTACTGCGTTCTCACATCGGAATCTTCCTGTGCAAATTCCTCAAAAACTTCTTTTGTAAATTCCTCACTCATGCCAATACCAGTATCCGAAATGCGGTAACGCATATTTATATATCCATCCCCGCCCTTTTCCTGACACCGGGCTTCAAATGTAATCGTCCCTCCATCCGGAGTGAATTTTACGGCATTGCTCAGAATATTGACCAGCACATCGCGCAGGCGTGCAGGATCCGCAAGTACATTTGGGATCTTTGCTTCTTCACGCTGGATCTTAAAGCTGATATCCCTGTTCGTAAGAAAGCCTTTTGTAATATCCAATGCAGAATCTGTAATGTTTTTCACATCCGCCGGTACCGGATTGTATTTCACTTTTCCACTTTCGATGTGGGTCAGATCTAATACATCATTGATCAGCGACAGTAAATGCTCTGAACTTTCATCAATCTTTTCCAGACAATTTTTCACTTCGTCTGACGGATTATTTTTCATTGCAATACCGGTAAATCCTATGATTGCATTCATCGGTGTCCTCATATCATGGGACATATGTGACAGAAATGCTGTTTTTGCCTTGTTTGCAGCCTGTGCATGCTCTGCCAGTTCCGCCATTTCCTCAGCTTTCTCCTGGGCCGCCTTCTGAGCTTTTTTTCTTGCACTGAGACGCATTGCTATCACAGCCATAGTAGTCAGCAGCCATCCGAAAATAAGAAGAACCCAAACAGTAACAACAGGATGCAGACGGATCCAGTCAACAAATGTCAGCTCTGTTGCTTTGTATGTGGTATACTGTGCTGCAAGATCTTCAACAAGATATTGAGGCATGGCATACATTGCTTTCGTCAGAATACCAGCCAGCGCATGGTTCTCAGTTGATGAAATTACCATGCGGTAGGTAAATGTAGGCTGCTCCAGCAGAGTATATGTCATGGTGCCCGTAGTGTCACTGTTCACAAACGCCTGTGCCATGTAATAGTAGACGAAAGCAGCATCTGCTTTACCCTTACGGACAGCTTCCATCATTTCCTGTCGGGTACTGCACATCAGTTTTTCTGCACCGGGTGCCATTGCATCTTCAATTGAATTGGATACTGTCTGGTCAACAGTAGCAACAACATTAATTTTTCCATCAAAGTCACGCCGTGTCACCCTTGCCATCTGCATCGTAATGAAAGGTGCAGTAATCCCCCATTTTTTCGTCTCAGCATAGTTATCTGTTTCCAGGCGTGCATCGATGCTCATATCTGTGGTTTCCTTATTTTTCTGATAAGCAATATACTCATCTCTGGTGGCAGGTGTAAGAAACTCATAGGAAATCCCGGCATAGTCTGCAATTTTCCGGAAGTAATCCGGGATAATCCCCTTCATCTCACCATTTTCATTATAAGAATATGGATAACGGGTCGGATCACACAGAACATGAAGCGGGTTGTCCTTGGAATACTGTGAAATTATACTTTTTTCTTTCTCCGTATATTCCAGATTCTTAGTTTCTATGCTTTCATAATTTTTATTATAAAGTGTCGTTTTCCAGTCACCCTCAACTGCATTCATCTGGTCGATTGCATAATTGATCTCATTCAGCAATTCTGTATTACCTTTTTTAACAATGACATAGAAATCGCTGCTGCCAAATTTATCCACGATTCGCTCATTGTTTGTTTTTCTCAGAGAACTGGTAACAATCGCATCAACTTTTTCGCTCTGAAGGGCTTCCTCCATTTCTGCGGTCGTATCAAAATAAGATGGAACATATGTAAATCCTTTGTTGTCTGCAAAATCCGCAAACTCTTCATTCCGGGTGTTTCCGTTCAAAAGCGCCACACGCATACCGTTGTAAGTGCTGTAATTGCCGTCCACAATCGTGCTGTTGTCACTGCGGACGGTCAGCATCCCATAATTGGTTCCGATCGGACGTGAAAAATCAAACTTTTCTTCTCTGTCCGGTGTTTTGCGGGCAGATGTTACCATGTCGATCTCGCCATCTTCAAGCATCTGCTGCATATCATCCCAGCTCTTATCATATCCGACATATTCATAATCTACATCCCAATAACGGGCCATCAGCCGAAGAAAATCATAGCCATACCCACTGCGGTTGCCTTCTTCATCCATCACATGATAACCATCCATGGCAAAGAAACCGACTTTGACAGTTTCATGCTGCGAGCTATCCTCGGCTGCGTATGCAGTCTGGGGAGAAAATATCATACACACGCATACAAAAACCAGTAACACTGCCACATATTTCTTTGCTCTCGAAATCATATTAAATCTCCTGTCTGTCAAATATATTTCTCTATACATCTCCTTGTCAACCTCCTGGTTTAATAAATTTTCACCTGTCCCTACTGCTTCTCAATTCTTCGCATATAGTCTGCTTGATTGTTTTATCATCCAACGGCTTTGCAAGATGTGCGTTCATTCCTGCTTCCATACACTTTTCTGCATCTTCCCTAAATGCATTTGCAGTCATAGCAATGATAGGGATTGTTTTTGCATCCTGCCGTTCCAGGGATCTTATTGTTTTTGTGGCAGTAAGCCCATCCATCACCGGCATCATGACATCCATTAAAATAACATCGTATGTTCCTGATTCGCAGGCTTCAAAGTGCTGAACAGCTTCTAACCCATTTTTCACTGTTTCTACTTTAGCCCCATTTTCCGTCAGTATAAATTCTGCTATTTCCGCATTCAGCTCATTATCTTCAACCAATAATATCCGGACACCTGATATATCTGCATTGAAATCTTCTTTTTCTTCCGGCCGTGCATTCGTATCAATTTTAAATGGAAGTATTACAGTAAAACAGCTTCCTTCACCAAGCTTGCTTTCAACTGTTATGGTTCCGCCCATCTTTTCTACAAGTTGTTTCACAATAGGCATTCCCAGACCTGTCCCATTATAATCAGAACGTGGGGAATTATCTGCCTGTACAAATGGAGTAAACAATTCATTTTTTATAAATTCTTCTGACATTCCAATTCCATTATCTTTTATTTTAAATTCACATGTCATGTGATCTTCTGATCTTTCAATCGTTCTCATACTCATGTAAATAGAACCATTCACCTTATTGTACTTCATACTGTTTGTAAACAGATTCATCAATATTTTTTTCAGATGAACTGCATTGCTCCAAACATATATACCACTGTAATCATCATGTTCTCCTATAACATGAAGTCCTTTTTCTTCTGCCTGAAAAGATAGTGACTCCGTGATTTCCTGACATACCTGATCCAGATTGATGGATTCATCACTAAAAACCACGGTATCCGATTCTAACTTTGCCATATCCAAAACATCATTTACCAATGATAATAGCAGTTTCGAAGACTCATTTATTTTATTCAGGCAATCTTTTGCCCGCTCACCATCATTTCCGCTTTTTTCAAGAATTGTAAGCATGCCCATAATGCCATTGATCGGTGTCCTGATGTCATGAGACATGTTATTTAAAAAGGAAGTCTTAGCCTTATTGGCACTCTGTGCTTCTACAAGTGCATTTTGTAATTCCTGCTGTTTTTCTTCAAGCTCCTGATTCAGCTTCAATGCCTGCTCAGCAGACTTCTTGGATTTTTCTTCCGCACGTTTTGATTTTTTCAAAGAATCAAGAATTATACACAGGACAACAAAAATAAAGATTCCAACTATGAGTGAGACAGCCAGTAAATTGTCCTGAATAAAATCCTTCGCTGTAACTTTTCGTGAGGAAGCATTATACGAAACTACTGCACCTGAAAATTGAGTTGTAGGCATAGATGTCAGTGTTTTATTCAGAATGGACAAAAGAACCGGTTCTCCCTGCTGAACAGCAAATGAAACATCAGCTTCTTTTGTCAGGAAAACACTATGAAGCTTATTATTTTTCAAATAGTCTGAAACAGTACCTGAATTGCTTACAATACAATCCGTCTCCCCTTTCTGCATTGCTTTTACTGCTGCATCTGATGTCTCATATTCCACAACCTTCCATTGTGGATAATTGTATGAAAGATATGCTTTCAATGCAAAATTATCTTTTTCAACGGCAACTATATTCTCTTTATTTTCATCAAAAGAATCCTTTGCCGTAATTGCTGCCATATTGAGAGTCAATAGCGTATCCGACAAAGCAAATCCATTTGTTTCTGCAAAGTATGGATTCTGGTTTGCATGAAAAATCAGGTCTATTTTTCCATCCTGCAATGCCTGAAGCAGTTCACTTCTTGTATCATATCCATTTAATTCAAATTCCAGAGTCTGACCTTGCAGACAATTTTCTGCAAGATCCACATAATCTGTGATAACACCTGTCAATTTGCCTGTTGATGGATCTACACTGCTGATACCTCCATCCTGATTCAGATACCCTATCCGGATTGCTCCATGCTGCCCGATCCACTCCCTTTCTTCTTTTGAAAGAAAGGAGCTGCTCTGTGCAGAAAGATAACGCCTGTAGAGATCATCTGTGTAAAATGGGTTGTCATCCTTGATTCTGCGCATAGCACTATCCAGTGCTTCTTTGATATCCGGACGTTCTGGATTTATAGCGAAATAGATTTCTGTCTCTCCAATACTTGTAAGCGGTGAAATATCCGATTCTTCCCAACGGGATTCTTCTACCGAAACGAAGCAGTCAATTTCATGTTTCGACAGTTTGTCCATAATTTCTGTGGTTGTAGAAACATTGATATGCTTCGTATGCAGACCATATTTTGATTCCCATTCATTAAGCACATCCTCCACTATATTATCTTTAGACACACCAATATTTTTTCCCTCAAAAGAATCCAAATTTCCTGCTGTAAGATCCATATTGGATGCATCCGTATAGATGTAATATTTCTCTTCCCCCATAGGCATATCGGAAAAAAGCATATTTTCAGCACGTTCGTCTGTATAGGAAATGTCACCAAGAATATCAATCTCTCCATTTTCCAACTGTGTAAAGCAGTTTTTCCAATCACTTGTTATGTATTTATATGTCCATCCTGCATAACCTGCAATATCTTGAAGATACTCATAACCATAGCCGCTTCTTTCTCCCTTTTCATTGACGGTATTATAAGTTTCTTCAAAAGATCCTACCCGGATAACATTGTCAGAGTTTTCTTTGGCAAATGTAGGAACGGATAAAACAATAAAATATATAATTGTGCAAAATATAATGTAACAAAATTTGAAATTCATTATATTCTGTACTAATTTGCACTTCTTCATCTTTCTCCCACCCTCCAGGCTACAGTCGCTTGCTTGCTTCCAGATTTTAATTTTACATTCATTAATTATCAATAACCTCCACACTATTTTTCACAATATTTTTCCAAACAGCTTCTGTATTACTTATTCAAGTGCTCTACCATAAAAAAGCACTGTCAAACAGACAGTGCACCTCATTTCATGCAACTGGCTGCCATTTTACAGGCCCTGTAGCTTTGCGTCCCAGACTTTCATCTGGTTTGCCGATTTCCTTATGATAGCTTTTACATGTATACAAAAAACCGATTTTATTATACTATAGTGCTCTTCTGTACACAAGAAAAACGTTACCGTTTTAACGCTTAAAAGTAAAAAAAGAACAGCCGATATATACATCGAACTGTTCTCCCGCTTCCGAGGTCTGCGCAGCATTGACATCAATGTTTCCGGCTCACCACTGTCAGGATTTCTTTTATAAAAAATCAATGGTTTCGCCGCGTTCCTGAAACACTGCCGTGGAAGATAAAGAGCATTTTATCATTGCTGCATACCCCTCTCACTTAATTCTATATTTTGTTCCTCTGCCTTTTCCCTCAATTGCAACCACGCCTTTTTCTCCCATCGCTTTCAGTAACTGTGTTGTTTTTGATTTACCAAATGGGATATATGGTGCAATTTCACTGATCGGTTTCAGCATTGTCTTACTTAAGAATTTGTAAATTACTTTTTCATCTTCGGTTAAATCAGCATTCGTCTCAAATACCGGCAACACAATTTTTATACGCATAAACGCGCAAAAAAACAATCGTAAAAATTTACGATTGTTTTTTAACCTACTGGAATACAGTTTCTGCTGGTGATAACCTTCAAAGCACTTTTTTTGTATTTTTTGTTGCAGATTATACTCACATTTTCATCTGTAAGTGGCAATTCTCTAAGATATTCTGCACGGTTGTTCTGTTTGCTCTCTACCTGTGTTAATTATCCTGCACACAACTCCACCATCTACTACGAATACTACCTTTCCTTTCGCCTTATCTCCGAGCTTGTCATAGAGCCTGCCAGCGCTCATAGATTCACCTTTAACAGTATAAGGACTATTCGCAACATACCCTATTTTGCCAAGTCCTTTGACCTTTACCTGTATTGCTTCCTTGTCGTACGCATTATCCGGCTCTTTCTCAAGTTTGACTTTCATTCCTTTTTCTATAAAATCACTGCCAAAATAATGGCTGCAGCCTGCTATTGTAAAATAAAGCTCTTCCATAGTGGTCTCCTTTCCGCAAAACTTTATCAGCTTTACCAATCTTCTCCGTCCTCATCCATTGCATCGTCTACACCATCTGCATAATCGCTGTCTCTGTCCAAACGAATTCTCTCTCATACCAGTCAGCCTCCTTTAAAATAACTCAGTCAAAATCATAATCATCCGGATCTAACCCTGCTTCTTCCAATACCTCTGCCCTGGTATCTGGATCCATAAACTCTAATTCACCAATATCAAGTCCTGCTGCCATAGCATCCATCTCAAAATCCTCTTTTGTATCATCCCCAAAGTCTCCGGCATCTCCAAATAATGCTTCATGTTCTTCCCTGCTGGTGCAAAGCATTTCTTCTGCGAACATCATTTCTGTGCTATCTATCTTGCCATCGCCATTTAAATCCATCCAATTTTTCATTGATATACCTCCTGTAAAAAATAAGAACCAGTAAGATCTTATCTCTTATCTGATTCTTATTATAAAAACTAAGGTGTCCCATAAACACACCTTGCATATCGAATTTATGTTCTTATTTCTTATATTGTTTTATCAACCTGTCAATTTCCGCATTCATCATTTCCACCACATTATCCGGTCCAACAAGTTTTACTCCCTCTCCGAGACCTATGATCCATGCCAAGAACTGCCTGCTGACTGCTACCTCCACATTAACTGCGAAGCGTTTGTCATCCAATCTGATCATAGATACCTCTTTTCCAAAACGGTCTATCATTACCCCTGCAAATGAATTGTCACACTCAATTCTTACCCATTCTTCTTTGCCTCCATACATGCCAAACATTTTTCTGGCATATGCAGCCATATCAAAAGACTTAAATACCTGCCTTCCCTCTCTTCCTTTTCCATTGGACTTGATATGAAGCATTTTATCTACACGAAAATGTTTGATGATCTTTTCATTACTGTCATACGCAATCAGGTAATAGTTTTCATTATCCCAGGATAAGGACCAGGGGCTGACCTCATAAAGCGCTCCATCATGGCGCAGTTCCATCTTCTTATCCACATTCCATTGAAAATACTGGAATGTTATCCTCGAATTTTCCGCTATTGCAGCATGTATCCTGTCAACATTGTAATAAATGCTTTCATTCATCGTCTTTACACGACCGGCTACAAATACCTGTCTTTGCAGCTGTGATGCTTCGTATTTACTGGCAAACCCCTCTATCTTTTTTATAAGCTCATTTGATTTCTTAGCCGTGATAAATTTCGCTGACTGCACAGAATCCACCAATAATTTTAATTCTGCAAGCTCAAACTGCCTGTTCCCTATATGGTATGAATACGTTCGATCTTCCTGGGTTCCTATAACGTCCAGACCATACACTCTTAAGTTTTCAATATCATTATATAAGCTTTTGCGTTCCGCACTGATATCATAAGCTGCCAGCGCATCAATAATTTCCGGCATGGTAATACTGTGCGTTTCATCCGTCCGTTCCAGTAAAATTTTCATAAGGTATATCAGTTTCAGTTTCTGATTTGATGATTTAGGCATATTGCACCTTCAGCCTCCCATTCCTGCACACTGTCGATTTTTGTCCCGCAATATTCACATTTCCCCTTTGTTACATCTATATTTGCATTGCATTGAGGGCATTTTATTACCTGGATTCCGGAGTTCAGCTTCATGGCTCTGTCATTTCGGCAAAGGGTCATGGTATCCTTTTGATATTCGGAGCTGATTTTCCCATTTCGCAGGTACACCAGTCTGACCTGCAGCTCCACCCTCACCCACAGCCTGCCGTTTTCTTCGTGTTCCTGCAGGTCCGTATAGTCAATCACGTCGTAATCTATGACATCCGGTCGGGAATAGTAGCGTCTGCCGGCTTCATAGTTCAGATTATTATAGAATCGCTTTTTGTCGATCCCGGTACGGCTCCAGAATTCTCGCTGTCTTCTGTTCTGCCGCTCTTTGTATCGTCTGATGGGCTCCAGTACCGCATAAGCGTCCCACAGATAGAAAAAATAATAGAGAATCATGGCCAGGATCATGCCGTAAAGGAATATCTTGCCCACATCATAGCCATTGAAGGTCCTGGAGGTGTTCAGGATCCATAAAAAGCATATCAACAGGGAGAATCCGTAATCCACCACGCCGGTGACAAGGCGATAGATCGGGTTTTGCAGCACCAGGTCATAATGATACTTGCTGCCCAACTCTTTCTCTGCATAGTCAAGGTTAGAGGCCGCACCACAATACGGGCATCCGTTTACAAATTCCTTTATTTTACCGGTAAATCCGCAGTTTTCACAGGTATGCTCTGCCTCCCCGTCGGTTCCGGATACGTAGGTATACTCGATACGGGAATCAAAGATTTTTTCCGTATGAAGCAGTTTTCCCTGTCTGAAATACTCCTTTCGACAACGTATGCCTTGCTTCACATCCTCCTGTGTGATCCCGTCCGTGGTCCGATATCGCAGGTTCCCATCCACAATGTAGGCGGTCCTGATATTGACGCCGTTTTCCGCAAGCCTATGCTGGTGAAATGTTTCGGATATAAATGCCATAGCTTATGCGTCCTATCTGTTGTTGTTATTATTGTTATTATTATTGTTATTATTGTTGGAAGAAGAGCCGCCGCTTCCTGCAGAGCCGGAGGATGGCACATAATGGGGAATCACCTTGAATACTGTCTGTGACATCAGGATCCCGTCTATGCTGCTATCGATGCAATTTGCTATGATTACCTGGGCATTCCGGGTATCCTGTCCCCTGATAAGAGCGAGATTCTGCCTGCCGCCCTTAACGGAAGCCTCTGGGTTTTGTTCCAGGAAACGATAAATCTCCTCCAGTTCCTCCTCTGTCAGTTCGTAATATTTTGTCAATTCCACACAACGCTTCATGCGGATCAGTTCTTCGTAGGTCTGTGGGTCAAAATTCATGAGAAGCCTCCTCGTCCTTCTTCTGCTCCAATGTCATATAGTAAAATTCTATATTCTGGAAAGGCAGATTGATGGCCTGTATGTGATAATAGGCATTATTTTTCTGCTTCTGGTAATGGTAATCTCTCAACTCCGTTGTGGTGAAAAACAGGTTGTTTGGCTTGTCCTGAGCATATTCCTTCGCATATTCCCCCAAAAGCCCGGAAAGGTCATATACATACCATTCCCCTTCGTTTTCCCGGGAATGATCCAGCACTCCTTTGTAAATCTGATGGGTGGCAAGGTGCCGCTGCTTTGTCCGTCCCTCATCCCCATAGGTCACAAGCTCTCCTGACAGCAGCATCAGGTACAGGGCATTGTTCTCGGGATAATCGCATTCTTCCTTCAGCATATGCTTTTTCATGCGGATCTTCACCGTACTGACAGGTGTCAGATATACGATATTCCTGGATTTGCGAAGAAGCTGGGAGATCAACGGATACCGTTCCCCATCCACTTCCAGTTCAAACACGCAGCCGTCGTAAATATATTTCAGTTTTGCATCTTCCGCAATGATCTGCTCCAATCCGGGATATTCCGTAGATTGCTTTACAGGTCGATACCTTTCCGGATCTTCCAGACGCATCTTTGTTACATATTCATAGATCGTCTCCTCCGGGAAAGGATCCTTACTATAATTGCGATCCTTATACATCTGCTGCTGCAGCAGACAGGTGTAGCTTTTTCCGGACTTGTATACATTTTTTACAAAGGGACACCCCGTTTTGCACAGATACAAATATCCGCATTTTTCGCATGTCTCAGAAAACGGCTGTTGATTATGGCTCTGGAAAATCTTCCGGACAGCGGTTTTTAATATAGCTTCCACCGTATCCCGATAGATATTGCCATAGTAAAAATCTTCCTTTTTCTGCCCTCTGACACAGGAATAAAGGTCTCCGTTTTGCTCCAGCAGGAAAAATTTTTCTCCGCAGTTGTCACAGTTGGTGCAGTATTCCGGTCCGAATTCATCGAACCACGGTCCATTTACACCTGTATCCAGATTGGTTCCGTCAAAGGCCTCATGCATCCGCCGGTAAAAAATCAGCTGTTCCTCTTCACTCATGTGATGCAGCAGACCGCAGGAATTGTAATCAAAGCCTATCATGAAGTTGAAATCATTCATGTCCAGGCAGGTATTCTGATCCAGAAATCGGATATCCTCAATGATCTGATCTATCTGCTCATAATGTTCCTTAAAAATCGTGGCAGAGACCTTTTTCCTGTTGGGAACTGACTCCAGCAGCTTGATATTCTCAAGAATCCGATCAAGGGTACCCTCACCGTTTTTGGTCACTCTATATTTTTCATGCAGCGCAAAGGGCAAATCCAGGCTCCCGGACACAGATACCCTGAACTCCCGAATCGTTTCCATATGTCGATCCAACCCATACAGATTTGTCTTGATATGAGGACGCCCTGCTCTAAAGCCGGCATTCGTGATTTGCTCCCGGTTTTCCTGATAGTATTCGCTGATGTATTGAATCAGATCATGGAATTTTTGCTTTGACAGAGTGGTAACCTCGCCGCCGTGCAGGGAAATGTTAAAGGGTACTACATCTGCTTCCCTGAATTTTGCTATAGCATAGCGCAGTGTCTCTACGCAGTCCTCCCCCTTCAGGGTGTCTACGGTATTGTCCTCCAGGTAGCAGTACCGGCACTGCATGTTGCATGCCATGGTAGGCACATATAATAGATGAATAAATTTAGTATTCATAATAATCGATCCTTACCGGTGTTTCCTTAAAAGCCCGTCCATTCACAAAAGTGCTCCGCGGCAATGTGATCTCCCGCAAAGAATCACAGCACCGAAAGGCAGAGGAACCGATCTCCTGAAGTTTGCTGTCGGGTGAGATCACTACCTCTTCCAGACTGATATTGCCATAAAAAGCATGTCCGCCGATTCTGGTCACGTTGTCCGGAATTTCAATGCGCTGCAGACTGCTGCATTCTTCAAAGGTGCTGCCTTTGATTTCTGTCAGTCCATCAGGCAGGTTTACTTCTTCCAGACCGGTACAGTGATAAAAAGCCTCTCCGCCAAGATACGTCAGATGCTCCGGCAACCTTACGCTTTCCAGACTTCCACAGTTTTTAAATGCCTGTCCTCTGATTTCCGTAAGGGTATCCGGCAGTGTCACCTCTCTTAAAAAGGGCATATTGGAAAACGTGTTTCCGCGAAGACCTACCACCTTTTCTCCCTGATAGGCAGCGGGAATGGTCGCCGTGGTCATATTCGTCAGACCATAGGTATAAAACCGTACATAATATCCTTCCTCGGATTGCTCATAGAGGATTCTGGGCTTACTAAACAGCAGCAGGGATCCTGCGACAGCCACAGCCATAAGGATCCATTTCAGCTTTTTACTGTAATCCTGTACCAGAGCTGCCTTTACATTCAGGACAATGTTGGAGATTTTCTCCTGGGGTCTGGATTTGATTTCTTTTTTCAAATATCTCATCAGCTGATACCTGCCGGTACAAAACCCATATACTGCCAGTATCAGAAAACCAAGGACATAAGTTATCATTGGAAAATGGAAGAAAAACAAGGAGACATAAACGAACAATAAAACTGCAAAAATAATATTCAGGATATTTTTTCTGCGCAGCATATCTTCCGGAATCAGACCCTGCTCTTCCGCGATTCCGGCACGCTGCATTTCTCGCTTGAGAAACGTTTCCACACATTTCTCTTCGGGCATGGCAAACAAAGGATCGAAATCAGCTGCATGCACTGCCTTTTTTTCAGAACCCTGTTCTGCAGATACCAGTATTGTTTTTTCAGACGGTGTATCAGACGGTGCACTGGTCTGCGCATCGGACGGTGCACCGGACCGCTCACTGCCCTTTGTAATCCGGATACCCTTTTTTATCGAAATGGGAGTCACAAGGAACGCTCCCACAAATACGGCAAGGAAATCCACCACTGCGATTCCTGTAGTGATGAAAAAATCAAAGCATAATAGTATCGCGATTCTGATCCAGAATAATATCCAGAAGATTTTTTTGCTGTTTTCCCTGGAAATCATCTTCGATAACGGCAAAAGCACAAACACAGACATATGTATCGACACAAATGCCTCCATAAATAAAGCCATTGCCATTCCCATACCATGGTCACCCATTCCGTGTATCTCCTCTCCGAATTGTTCGCGATGAGCGGGCTTCGCCTGCTCCCGCTCTTGTGCTCATTGTACCATGAAATATCACGCAAAAAAAGGACGTCTCCACTAAAGAGACGCCACAATTTGAAAAACACATCAAAATAAAACTTTATGGGCGTTACAAAGGCGGTTGATGAACTCATTATCAAATTCGCTCACGCACCAATTAAGAAAGTGAACTACCCATTGTCTTAAGCCAATGGGCTTCCTGCTTCATCGACCTCGTAACCTACTATCTCCACAGGCGTTAATTTGGGCAGTCCCTGCCCTATATATTTCTTTATGCTATTTGTCTTAATCCTTCTGTCAGTATATTTTTTGCGGCATTGATATCCCTGTCATGTTCTGCTCCGCATTTCGGACATATCCATGTCCTCACTGACAAATCTTTTGTATCTGGATTCTGATACCCGCAAACAGAACATAATTGACTACTAGCATAAAATGTATCTATTTTGATGTATTTCCTGCCATTCCATTTTGCCTTATACTCTAACTGTCTTGTCAGCTCATACCATGATACATCACTTATGGCTTTTGCCAGATGATGATTTTTTACCATGTTTTTTATCTGTAAATTCTCTGAAACTATCACTTGGTTTTCGCTGATAATCTCATGTGAAACTTTATGTAGATAATCTTTTCTTATGTTCCTTATTTTCTCATGGCATAATGCTATCTTTTTCTTTGTTTTATAATAGTTCTTACTTCTCTTTCCTTTATGTGACAGTTGCCTTTGCAGCTTTACAAGCTGTTTCTCGTATTTTTTTATAATTTTTAGATTCTCATATACCTTCCCATCGGAAGTAATACATAAATCTTTAATTCCTAAATCGATTCCTATGTTATGATTTGTATGTGCCAGTTCCTTATGCTCCGTTTCTACAAGTATGGACACATAGTATTTTCCACTGGAAACCTGCGAAATGGTCGCTGACTTAATCTGCCCACTATATTCCCTGTGTAACCTTGCTTTTACCGCTTTTAATTTTGGCAATTTTATCTTCCCTGTCTCAAAATCTACCGCAATATTTCCATTTGTGAAGTTTGTTGTGTATGATTTATGATTATCGTGTTTACTCTTGAATTTCGGATATCCTGCATGCTCCTTAAAGAATTTTTGATATGCAGCGTCCATGTTATAGATTGCGTTGGTCAGAGCAAATTTATCTATTTCTTTTAACCATTCATAGTCTTTCTTTAATTCTCTGTTACAGTAATTATTACAATCCGTTTTACTAACTGACTTTTTCTCTTTCTCGTATATTTCTTTCCGATATGCCAATGTCTGATTGTAAACAAAACGGCAACAGCCAAATGTTTTTGCAATCTGAATTCTTTGTTCGCTATTAGGATATATCCTGTATTTATATGCTTTTAACACCTACTGTCGCCACCTTCCTACCCTTGATTTTCTATATATTTTCTCAACATCTCTTCTGAAACACTTCCTACACTGCAGACAAAATATCCGTCGTCCAAAAAGTATGTTCTTTCCAAAAATGTTTTCGTAGATAATGCGGATATTTTTTCCAAATATGATATGTTGTATAACTCTTCATCAGATTTACTATTTTACTGATAGACATTGTTGGTTCTGTTTCTATCATGTAATAAATATGATCTTTATCTGTCTCCATATATCTGATAATGACTTTATGCTTTTGACATATCTCATAAGAAAACTGCTTTATATCATCTGATATTTGTTTTGACATCAGCAATTTCTTTCTATACTTGCATACGAATATAATATGATACTGTAACAAATATTTGTGTCTGTTTTTTGATTTCCACGTTCCCATAACGCAAGTATAGCACAAACCTCCGCTTCCGGCTACCTTAACCCACCGTCTAAAGCCAGTGAGATTGCGGTAGCCCTCTTTCAAAATAAAGATAACGGAGATAGCATACAGCAATCTGTTAACAAGCGGTACGCTCAATTCCTACCTTTCCGACATAGACGGTCAGGCGCAGGAACGCTTGGAAACGCTTGCAGAACAGATGAAACAGTCACAGGGCATTACAGAGCAATTAATTCATACCAAAGTACGATGACAAAAATTTTTTAATAACCTTTTTAACGATAAATACCTTGCAATCATTGACTTTTAGGCATTTTAGATGTACGCTTAGCATTGAGTTAGCGGCGGCTAATCAAGTCGCCGCTATATTGAGAAACATGAGTTAGTCAGTACTAACTATTATATGCGAAGGAGAGCAATAAATGATTGACAAAAACCTGCTCCGATTGCTCGGAGATAATAAGAAATATATATTTTATACCGTAGGTCTGATGGTACTCGGTTTATTTGCCAACGTCGGCATTACCGCCTCAATCTGCTGGGCGATAAACCTTGCCATTCACTACGATGAGTATAGCGGCGGTGCAACCATATTTCTGTGGCCCGCCGTATGTGCAGTTATCTGTATCATCGTGCGCTATACCGCATCCCGACTTGTAGGCGACTTAAAGGACACGCTCGGCAGAAAGGCAAAAAAAGACCTGCGTGAACGTGTATATAACAAAATCGTAAAATTGGGTGTTCGTTCTACGGACGGAATGAGTATGGCAGGTTTAACGCAGGTATCTATGGAGGGTGTGGAGCAACTTGACCTCTATTATTCTTCCTATATTCCGCAGTTCTTTTATGCTATGCTCGCCCCCTTTATTCTGTTCGGCATCACTGTATGGATCGAATGGCGTGTGGCGGTAGTTCTGCTTTGCTGTGTACCGCTAATTCCCGTGTCTATCATTGCCGTATCCAAATACGCAAAGAAGATATTTGCAAAGTATTGGGGCAAATATACCTCGATGGGTGACTCTTTCCTTGACAGCGTTCAGGGATTGAAGGAACTCAAAATCTTCAAGGCAGACGAAGCTCAGCACACGAAAATGAACGAAACAAGCGAGGACTTCCGCAAGATTACGATGAAAGTTCTCGTGATGCAGCTTGCCAGCACTACCATTATGGACTTGGTTGCATATGGCGGTGCAGGAATCGGTATTGCTATGGCGATTTTATCGGTTATTAAATGGGAGCTTGCACCGATTGCGGCATTGTTCCTTATTTTAGTTGCGGTTGATTTCTTCCTTCCGCTTCGAGCCTTTGGTTCAGCATTTCACGTTGCGATGAACGGAGCAAGTGCAGGTAAAAAGATTCTTTCACTTCTTGAACAACCCGATCCCGTTTGGGGAGAAGAAACCGTTACCGACACCGAAATAAAAGTAGAGAATGTGACCTTCTCCTATGACGGCAAACGAGATGTGCTGAAAAATGTGTCTATGACTTTCCCGAAAACGGGAATGACCGCCATTGTAGGCGAATCGGGTTGCGGTAAATCTACCGTAGTCAATATGCTTTTCGGTGCGTTCAGACCGAAAGGCGGTGCTGTAACGGTTGGCGGCAAGGAGCTTGAAAGCCTTTCCCGTGAGAGCTATTATTCTCACCTTGCCGTTGTCAGTTATAACACCTATATCTTCAATGAAACGGTCAGAGCAAACTTTATGCTCGCAAATAAAGCCGTAACCGATGAAGAAATCTATGGGGCACTTGAAAAGGTGAACCTTGCCGACTTTATCCGTGAAAACGGTGGACTTGATAAGGTCATCACCGAGGATGCCGCCAATATCTCCGGCGGTCAAAAGCAGCGACTTGCCCTTGCGGTGAACCTTGTGACACACAAGGATATTTATGTGTTCGACGAAGCAACGAGCAATATCGACATTGAAAGCGAAGCTATCATTATGGCGAATATCAAGGCTCTGTCGAGAGAGAAGGCGGTTATCGTTATTTCCCACCGTCTTGCCAATGTTACACCCGCCGATCTGATTTACTATATGGAATCGGGCGAGCTGAAGGAAAGCGGTACACACAGGGAACTGATGGAAAGAAACAGCGGTTACGCTAAGCTCTATACCACACAGAAAAATCTCGAAGAAGGCTATGCGGAGGTGGGAGTATGAGTATGAGTAAAAAGAACAACCTTCGCAGAAGCGGAGCAAAAATAATGGCAAGTCTTATCCTGCTGCTCGGCAGTCTTGCCTATATTATGGTACTTGCCGTCATTAACGGTTCGGTCGGCTTTATCTGCGCTATGGGTGTTACCTTAATGGGTGCTGTCGGCGTTGCAAAGGCCCTCGGAGAAACGATTGCTCTTTCCTATGGAATGATTATCGGACTTGCTATCGGTTGCGGTGTGCTTCGAGGACTACTTCGTTATCTGGAGCAGTATAGCAATCACTATATCGCCTTCCGTCTGCTTGCGGTTCTCCGTGATAAGATCTTCGGAGCACTTCGTACTCTTTGCCCTGCAAAGTTAGAGAGCAAACAAAAAGGTTCTATTATTGCGATGATCACATCGGACATTGAAACCCTTGAGGTTTTCTATGCCCATACCATTTCGCCTATTTGCATTGCAGTTATTGTTTCCGCCGCAGTAGTGCTGTTTGTAGGAATGGTATCCAGTTGGTATCTTGCACTCATTGCACTTGCAGGATATATAACGGTAGGAATTATCGTTCCCCTGATTTCTTCCGGCAAGCTGAAGGAATCGGGTGTTCGTTACCGTGCGGAATTTGCATCATTCAATGCCTATTTCCTTGACAGTATCAAGGGCATTAAAGACATTGTCCTTAATAATGCAGGCAAGGAACGTGAAAAAGAGGTCAACGACCGTTCCGATATTCTGCTTCGTGAAACCAGGAAGATGAAGCACGACACCACAAAGGCAAGTGCGACAACCGAGCTGTGTGTTTCTCTGTTTATTATCGCTGCACTTGCAGTCGGTATTGCTCTTGTAGCAAACGATGTGCTGACCATTGGCAAAATGATTATCGGCGTTGTTGCAGTGTTCGGCTCTTTTGGTCCCGTTATCGCAATTTCTGCCCTGCCCGGAAACCTCACACAGACCTTTGCAAGCGGTGACAGAGTGCTGAATCTGCTTGCAGAGAAACCCGCTGTAACACCCGTACAGAACGGTGAAAAGATAGAGTATAACGACCTGAAGGTAACGGATCTGTCCTTTTCTTACGACGGACAGACGCAGGTGCTTTCCGATATTTGTATGCACGCTGGGAAGGGTGAGATTATCGGCATCGTCGGTGAGTCGGGATGCGGTAAGTCTACGTTCCTGAAATTACTCCTCCGCTTTTGGCAAAAAAACCACGGCGAGATTGCCTATAACGGCGTTGATATTGATAACATCGACGGTGACAGTCTGCTTGATAATGTAACAATGGTCAGTCAGGTAACTTATCTTTTTGATGAAACGATAGAAGATAATCTCCGTATTGCAAAGCCGGACGCTACGCAGGAGGAAATCGAAGCCGCCTGCAAATTAGCATCTATCCACGATTTTATCCTCACTTTGCCGGACGGCTACAAAACCCGTGTGGGGGCTTTGGGTGATAACCTTTCCGCAGGCGAAAAACAGCGTATCGGACTTGCACGTGCGTTTCTGCGTGGAAGTGAGCTAATTTTGCTCGACGAGCCGACCAGCAATGTAGACAGTATTAACGAAGGTATTATTTTGAAAGCGCTCAAAGAGCAGAAGAACAAAAAAAGCATTATTCTCGTATCCCACCGTGAGTCTACGATGGCGATTGCTGACATAATCTATAGAGTAAAAGACGGCAGAATGCTGGAATGTTAAGAGGAACCTTATGACTAAATTGAAGAATACACTTAATTTTTTGTTTATCAGAAAGGCTTTTTGAAAAAGAGAAAGGCGAAAAATTATGATAGATAAAATTCAAGGCAAGCGAGAACGGGAAAAGCGTACCGTCGCTTTGATGATACGACTTTATTGTAGAAAGAAGCATGGGACAAAGAAAAATCTTTGTCCCGAATGCGAAGCACTTTCGCAGTATGCGATGCAGCGCAGTGATAAATGCCCCTTTATGGAAACCAAGACCTTTTGCTCTAACTGCCGTGTGCATTGTTACAAGCCGGAAATGCGTGAAAAAATCCGTGAGGTTATGCGATTTTCAGGACCGAGGATGATACTCCATCATCCCGTAATGGCAGTTCGCCACGTCATAGAGAGTAAAAAGGAAAAGAAACGATTGGAGAAAGAAAATGAAAATTAAAAGACTTTTATGGATCATACTTGGATTTATTGGACTTGGTATCGGTGCAGTCGGTGTTGTTTTGCCTATGCTGCCTGCCTTTCCGTTTCTTCTCCTTGCAGCGTTCAGCTTCGGCAAAAGCTCGGAGAGATTGCATAAGTGGTTCATCGGTACGAAGCTCTATAAAAACAATTTGGAATCCTATGTAAAAGGTCAAGGTATGACTTTGTACACCAAAATCAAGGTTATGGTTACAGTAACGCTTCTGATGGCGTTGGGCTTCTTTATGATGTTCCGCAAGGATCTGTATATCCCTTGTGCCATTCTCGGCGGCGTGTGGCTGTTCCATATCGTATATTTCATTTGGGGCGTAAAAACATACGGCGAGTGTTGATCCTGAGAATGCGCACTTAATTCAAGAAGCAATCAGCGAATTAACCGTGCAGTCACCAAGACCGCTTTCTCCCAAAATGCGTCAAGCGGTCGTAAAACTGGATAAAACACTGAAAGAATACAAGTTCCTATGCGAGAACCATATTGATTCTCCGCAGGAGCTTGTTTCTTTTATTACAGAAAAACGAGAGCAGATCGCGCATTGGAAAACGATGTCATCTATAAAAACAAAGAAAGAGGTTATGCACAATGAAAAATACAGAACAGTCAGTATATGAAATGTTAAACCCGCCGAAGAAAAAGGCGGCTGTTGCGGTAGTGGACAGTAATATCCACCGAGAACACATATTACCGAGCGAAAAGGCATTTTCCTACAAAACGAAAATGGAAGCATTAAAGGCACAGGGCAAACGCACAGATTTAGCCTGAATGACTGCACCCCTTTTCACGCACAGAGTATCCGTATGAAGAAGTTACGGTGATAAATATGACCCGGTGATGATGCTGTTCAGCAAGTGTGATGCGACAAAACTTCTGCCCATTTCTGCACTATACAGAAGTTTTGGGGCATGTCAATAAGACCTGCCCAAAACAAGCATCCATTTGAATTGTAATTAAAAAAGGACGGCGACAGTGAACATTAGTTTTTAATAATCTGATAGAAAAATATCACCATTTCTTCTACTGATTCTTTGAAGCCACGCTTAATCCATTCGTCCAGCAGGCCGAATAATCCATATGAATAAAAGCGTGCTTGATAGCACTCCTTTGCGTTTGCGCCGTACTGCGGCATCATTACTTGATAGAAAGCGTCATAAATCGCAGACTGCATATTCGAAGTATATACGATCTCTAGAATATGCTTAATCTCATAATTAAATTGAAAAAAGTTCTTGGCATTAGCAAGATCAAATCTGTCGCGAACAGCGATAGCGTGTTCATCTGCCCACCGCTTCCATACCTGTACGAACTTAAACGTAAGCGCTTCATTTTTGCTTGTATAATTACGAAACCAAGTGGCACGGCCTACTCCTGCTGTATCCGCTATTTCTTTTATGGATATTTTTTCAAAATCCTTTTCACGCATTAACTGGATCAGAGCATCCGATAAACACTCTTTTAAGAATTCTGTTGTTTTATTTCCTCTTGCCATATTGTACCCCTAACAAAAAGAATGATACTTTTACTCCCAGTTAGTCTCAAACAGGAAGCAACCTATTGAAAAATCACTGGAAATCTGTATAATGGCACCGGATACTATCGTATCATTTGCAGTCTGTCGTATCCTTATGATTTTATTATATCGAGTGGTTTAATGCAAGTCAAGAAGCGACAAGAAAGCGCATAAGAAGCGTTGAGATCAAAAAATAAGTATTCCAACCGTACTGCTTGATTTAGGCGGAACATTGCTCCCGATGGATCAGAAGGAATTTAAGAGAGGATATTTTGAACTTCTTGCAGAAAAAATGTCTGCCTGTGGAAAGCCGTATCCGATGGGCAGGGTTAGATGTTTCAGATTTTGAATGTATCACTACTTATGAAAACTCACGGTACTGTAAACCTAACCCGGAATCCTACAATGAAATCCTGTACAAGATGAATTTACAGTCGAAAGAATGTCTTATGGTTCGCAATGATGTGGCCGAGGATATGACAGCACGGGCGGTAGGAATAAATGTATTTCTTCTGACCGATTGCCTGATCAATAAAGAACATGAGGACATCAACCAATATCCAAGGGGCAGCTACGAGCAATTATTAAATTACATTGAAAATCTTAAATAAACGGAGATATAAACATGAATGAACAAACAGATATGCACAATCCCGATGCAGATAAAAAAACGATAGGGAAAGGCAGGAAAAAGAATTTGATCTGCATTTTTTCGGTTACAGCAGTGCTAATCCTGATCGTTGCTTTATCCTTTAACAGTATATTAAACTTTGTCGTGAATAAAACCATGGGTAAAGATTTACCGGAATTGACATGCGAACCCGAAATCGGTAAATGGTATGCGGTAGATATCAATGATGCAGTCAGCTCAGACGGCAGCAAATGGCAGGGATATTTTCGCAAAGGAAGTGAAAACAAAGTTGTCTTATACTTTTATGGCGGCGGTTTCAGTGTAAACGATTATACAGCCGCAAGGTCTATGGATGTTGAGGGCGGATTTTACAATCCTCGTATGAATACGGGGCTGAACGTTATGACTTATGCCATAAAGGAATGGGGAATCGGAAATTCCGCAGAAGAAAACATCCTTAAAGATTGGACTTTTATCGGTGTACCCTATTGTAACGGCGATTTCCATGCGGGAACGAACACAAAAGAATATACCGCATTGGACGGAAGGACAAAAACCATCTATTACGAAGGATACAATAATTATCGCAAGCTGGTGACAAAGATATTTGACTATATCAATGATTCGCCCGAACAGCTGCTCGTTACAGGTTCGAGCGCCGGTGGTTTCGGAGCGGCTATTTTGGCAGACGATGCGATTGAATTGTTCAACAACCCGCAAGATGTTACCGTACACGTGGACAGCTCGCTACTAATCAAGGAAGATTGGCACGACGTAATGGTCGAAGAGTGGAAATCGCCCAAAGCAATGAGAGATGTTGTAATGGGCGATAATATAACGCTCGATTCTCTTGTTGCTTTGCACCAAAAGAGAACGGATGTTAAAATTTTGTTTGACTGTTCCGTGCGCGATTTCAATTTATCTCAGGCACAAGTGTTCTTCGATAATGATTCTAATATGGATATGCCGTTAAAAATAGGAAAATTCGAAGGCGACAGATTCCAGCAATTATTAAAAAAGATGGTAACCGATATGCAGGAGCAAATACCCGGCTGTGGAATTTATATTTGGGATGAGGAAGCGCAAAAGGATGGTCATTTGACGGTTCATACGGCAACAGGTACTAAAATTTATTTCGATAAAAGAGGCGAAAATCCGAGTATTGCAAATTGGCTGCAGGATGCAATTAACGGTAATATAAAGACTTACGGATTAGAATTATTGGATAAAAGTTTCTGAACATCTTACAACTACGTAGAGGAAAAACAAAATGAAAGAACACGTTTTTAATCAAAAATGTTCTGCAAAACAAACCCTGAAAGAAAAAAAGAAACAAAAGTTCCAGGAGTTATCGACATTTTGGAAAGGTACGGTTATCGGTCTTTCCATATCGACGATTGTTGCTATCGTTGCGGCAATAGGATATTTCATGGAAAACATTTATCCTCTGCTCAGTCTGATGGGGGTATAAGAAATGAAATTCAAAGAATTATCGAAATTTTGGAAAAGAACAATTATTACATTAAGTGCTTTGACTGTTATATTTGCACTGATTTTCGGCAGTTGGTTGGCTTTTTGACGAATATGCACACCGAAAACGAGGTGTTACGCAACACACTCAAAAAGCCTGACAGCGAACTCATAGGGCAGAGGCTTGTCATCGAAAGAAAAGGCAAAGGCGACATTTATGCAAATGTTTATATTCCCAAAACAGCGTCAGATGAGAAATTACCCGTATTATTCAATGCGCACGGCGGTGGTTTCTTCTTAGGCGACGCTGATGAAATGGACTCGCAATGCGATTATTGGGCGAATGATTGGAATGTTATCGTTGTTTCTATCAATTACACAAAATTGGATACAAAACCGATGAATTATGCCGTTTCCGAAATTACGGATACGGTTGCTTATTTTGAAAAGAATGCAGACAAATACAATGCGGATGTTACAAGATTTTCAGTTATCGGTCATAGCGCAGGCGGATTTTTAGCAGCAAAAGCGGCGATTGCTTTGAGACCGTTTCAAGTTTTGTGTAAACGTTAAAAACTGATATAAGATTTGTGAATA
>ENA-OURV01000869-OURV01000869.1-human-gut-metagenome-genome-assembly--contig:-NODE-869-length-25231-cov-6.382229_pt1 | contig 25231 bp, 24 predicted proteins | sample MGYA00242141_ERZ509072 | MGnify/ENA primary metagenome ERZ509072 (study PRJEB26280, sample SAMEA2338763) | human gut metagenome | biome: human gut; feature: human-associated habitat; material: faeces... | reverse complement strand
GCAGGTCATGGCGCTGGACAAGTCGTGCCTCATTCGCCGTCTGGGCGAGGTCTCCGATTGGTATGACCGCCTCGCCATCCAGCACGCGCTGGCCGAGCAGCTCGGCATCGAGCTGCAGGTCAACCTCGCGGCGTAAGGGGGGTGAGACAATATGGCGAAGACCTTTACGAACGACGAAAAGAGGGAGATCGAGGAAAAGGCGAAGTACATCCTCACAGCCATGGATGACATCGGTAAAAACGGCGACGCCTACTGCACGGACGAGCATCTGTTCCGCACCAGCAAGGCGGTGAGGCCGAACCTCACCGGACCGCAGTATCACACCGACAAGACGCTCCTGCTGCAGGCCGAGTTTCTCCATCGGGAGGGGTATCATCTGTATGCCCAACGGACGTGGGCCTACGAGGTGACTGCGGCGAAGCGGCTCGCTGACATCCTTAAAGACCCGGCTTTGCCGGTCATGGAGATTCCGAGGGAGCTCCGCGCCGGTGACATTCTCCTCAGCGAACAGCAGCGCGAGGCAGTCGAGCTGGCTCTGAACAGCCGTCTTTCCGTCATCCTCGGCGGCGCGGGCTGCGGCAAGACCACGCTCATTGAAGCCATCGTGCATTGCTTCAGAGAGCGCAATGACGCTTTTGTGCCGTATGTGGTCGCCGCCCCGACCGGCAAGGCTGCGCGCAACCTCACCGAGCGCACCGGGATCGAGGCACGCACGGTCCACGGCGCGCTTGGGAAAAGCCCAGATGCAAACTTTCTGGATGCCGTTTCGTGGAACTGCATCGGACTGGTCGTCGTCGATGAGGCGTCGATGGTGTCCTTGGAGATGCTCGCCGGCATCCTCAACCGTGTTCGCAGGAATTGCCGCGTTGTTTTGCTCGGCGACCCGAATCAGCTGCTGTCCGTCGGGGCAGGAAACGTCCTTTCCGACCTTCTGACGCTCGGCGTCCCCTCTATCTGCTTGCAGCAGCAGTACCGTCAAAGCACGGATGCCGCGGCGCTGCGTCAGAATGTCGTGGACTTCCCGAAGCTGAACGGGGAGCACGAACTGCGGTGGGATGACAGCTTCCGCCTGCTTCCCGCGGATGACCGTGCCATTCCCGACCTTCTGTGCGAGGAGGCTGCGCGGCGTTACCGGGCGGGCGAGAGCATTCAGGTCCTCTCGCCGGTGAGGGTAAAAACCGGCTTTTCGGTGCAGGCGCTCAACACGCGCCTGCAGAACGAAGTCAACCCGCTGACGGCGGAAAAGCCGGCATGGGGAAAATTCCGTGACGGCGACCGTGTCATCGTTACCCAGAACAACGCTTATTACAACATCTGCAACGGCGATGTCGGTGTGCTGCATATTCGCGGAGAGAAGCCGCACCGTGTCGCCGCGCTGGCAGTCAGGGGTACGCTGAAGACATGGCAAATCGACCGTGGACAGGGGGGATACGGCATCGGTCATGATGACGCGCCCCCGCCGCAGCTTGCGCTCGCCTATGCGCTGACGGTACACAAAAGTCAGGGCAGCCAGTACGACACCGTCCTCATGCCGGTGAGCATGGCGACTGCAAGAATGCTGTATCGCAACCTGCTCTACACCGCGATCTCACAAGCTGGGAAGGAGGTCATCCTCGTGGGGAGCCGCGAGGCGCTGAACACCGCAATGCAGTGCATCCCGTACCCGCGCAAGTCCAAGCTCGTCGCCCGGACCAATCTGCTGCGTCTTAGATGCAGCGCGTGAGGCGGCATGGAGAGAAGGGAGCTGCCGCGCTATCCCGTCATCGACGCTGCCGCCACGGGCCAAAACCTCCGCCGCCTGCGGCTGGAGAAGGGGTACAGCGTGAAGGAGCTGCAGGAATACCTCGGTTTGAGCTGCCCGCAGGGCGTGTATCAATGGCAGGCGGGAAGGAGCCTTCCGAGCGTAGATAACCTCTACGCGGTCTCAAGACTGTGGGGCGTGAGCATGAATGAAATTCTTGTGGAAAGGGAAAGCGCATAGAAAAACGGAGACCGAAGCGGTTCGCTTCGGTCTCCGTTTCCTGTATTTTACAGCAGGACGTGAAAATAACCAACTTGAATATCTTTCAGATGACCATATCGCAACCCCTCCCACGGAACAGGGATTTCTGGAATTCAAAGAGAGTAAAACTCGATTACTCCACGGAAACAAGCTGCGACAACAGATTGTTGGAGACTGCCTAAAGGCAGATTTCGCCCCCTCAAAAATTGAATTGAGTGTGGCAATCGCAACGGTTGGCCACGACCACCACACAAGGCGTTTTTCTCAACTCTCCAGCCGGTTTCCGAGCTCGGTTATGTACCGGAGCGCTCTCTCATCTGCTGTCAATGATGTCAATAGCGGGTCGCCCTCGCGGATGCGCATGGTGCGGCGGATCTCCTTGGGAATGACCACACGGCCAAGGTCGTCGATCCGGCGCACGATTCCGGTTGCTTTCATCTATGCCGATTCTCCTTTAACGTCGTTTTACTGGCCTTAGTCTTTGAAAATCGCGCCAGTTTATCCAAGGAACAAGCTGGAAGATTTTTGACAAAAAAATGATCCGCATCCATTTCGAATGCGGACGGTCCGATGATCTTATTGCTTTTGCGCTGCGGTCTGCTGCCCGAGCAGGTGGAAGCACAGCGCCGTGAGCAGGGGGATAGCGTAGGCGAGCAGCTGCGCCGTGCCGCCGACGCTCACGAGCAGGTTATAGATGGCGTGGAGAGTGATGGCCGCGCCCAGCAGCCCGCACGTGCCGGCTATTTTAAGCCACGTCCGCTGCCACGTATACGCCAGCCCGCCGCCCACGATCAGTCCGCAGAGGACGTGCATCGCTCCCGTGCCGAAGCCACGGAAGAAGATGAAGGAGAAGCGGTCCGCGCCGTTCTGGATGAGATAGCACACATTTTCAAAGGTGGCAAAGGCCAGGGCAACTGTTATTGCCGCAGCCTTGATTTTATCTCCCTCCGGCTCGAACACCAGAAGATAGAACACCAGCGGCAGCAGCTTCATCATCTCCTCCACCACCGGCGCGATCTCCGCCGTGGCGGCAAGGGCATCTGCCTGACACACCGCCGCAAGGAAGGTATTGATATAGGCTGAAAGCAGGCACACACCCATCCCGGCAATGCAGAACAGGAAAAAGCGGAGCTGCCGCCTGCCCATGCACAGGGCGGCCACCAGCAGCGGGGACACCATACAGAGGAAGATATTTTCAATGTAGGTCATAGTTCCACCGCCTTTCTTACCGCGGGCAGCAGCCCCAGCAGAGCAAAAGTCAGGAGCAAATCACACCAGAAGGCAGGGCTTGCGGGAGAGGTAGCCGACCAGAAGCAGCCCACCGTCCAGAGTAGATATTCCGAACCGACATAGCACAGCACGCCGATGTGGAAATACCGCCTATTCCGCGCTTCGCCTGTCCGGGTGTTCGCATAAAACAGTCCCCGGATAGCGCAGAAGGACAGCCAGATCGTCAAGCCGCACCAAATCAGGTTGGAGAGAACGTCCCCATACGTGCAGTAGAACACCAGCAGCGGCACGCCGACCAAAGGGGCGAGCCACGCTTTTCGGCAGCGAAAGCCGCGTTCCCCCGAATCGGTCAGCGTGACCTGCAAAATCCGCAGAAAAATCACGCTGGCGACCCAGCCGAACTCCGACACATAAAAGACCCGCGGCGTGGTGTTGAACAGCAGCAGGTACAGCGTCCAGTACAGCGATCCCAGGGCAAAGCAGCCGTAAAAGCAAAGCAGCAAAAAATACGCCTGTCTGCGTCTTTTTTGCCATGCAATACCCGAAAGCAGCGCGCCGAGGAAAGTGGTCAATAATTGCAGCAGGTTCTCAATCAGCTCCATGCCGCCCCTCGCCTTCCCTATCCTGACTGTCCTCCCGATTTATCTGCCGAAGCCGGAAGCACAGAACAGTCACGCACACGCCCAAGAGAAAGGACAAAAGCCCGATGACAATATACCCCAGCGCCGCGCCGCCGCCATACATACTGGCGGCCGTTTCATAGCCCGCGAAATCGCCGGGGCGGACCCCCGCAACCATACCGGGCATGGCAAAGGACACACCCACGATCAGCACAAGGCACGCCGCCGCAGAAAGTGTGGTGATCGTACTGCGTCGCCGCTGTTCCCTGCGCTGTCTTGCGGCGATGCGCCGCTTTGTTTCCGCAAAGCGTTCTTCATGGCTCCGCATTTGTGATTCCCTCCCGTTCCAATAGTTTGCGCAAGCTCTCTTTTCCGCGATACACCAGATTGGTGATCTGCTTCACGGTTTTTCCCGTGACCTCCGCCGCCTGCGCGTAGCTCATCCCCTCAAAATAGGTCAGATACAAAACCTCCCGATAGTCCGGGTTCATTTCACCCATACAGCCATGCAGGATGCGGTTGCGCTCCGCCGTGCCGATGACCTCCTCCGCCAGCAGATGCCCGTCCGGTTCGTCGGTCAGCGCATCCAGGCTGAACATCAGCCTTCGTTTGCTTCTATGGCGCAGCGCCATGTGCCGCGCCGCCTTGTATAAATACGCCTTGAAGCCACCTTCCCGGATGCGGGGCTTTTTCGTGAACAGATAGGCGAACACATCCAGCATCAGTTCCTCCGCCTCGTGTATGTCGTGCAGGTAGCCGTCTAGGTACACAGTCAGAGGATCGCCGTATTTTTCCATCAGGGCCTCCAGCCCCGCATCGTCGCCGTTCAGATATTGGCGGTAAAAAACCTCGTCACTGACCATCGTGTCCCCCTCCTTCCTGCGATTCGTATGCGCCGTGCGGGTTATCGCGGTACTGCTGCGGCTGCGCAGCCCGCATTCGTGCGCCAGCTCCTCTAAACGCAGTTTCTCGTGCAGATGGGTGGAAATATACTGCAGGCAGTTTTTGATGACGGCGCTCTGTGCGCCGTCTTTTTGGTATCCACCACGCGGTTGCAGAAGTCCAACGGCACCGGGCAGAGTGTGTGCAGCTGTTCGCAGCATGGAAAAACATCCATAAAGCACTCCCTTTTCTCTCTAACTGTATCACAGTTCTTCCATTACAGTCAAGATATCGACAATAAATGCAAGGGCTGGCTACCGCTGCAAAAAAGGGCGGGCTTGTAATTTTTTGCAAAGGCTATTGAGTGTTGGAGCTTGTTCTTGTATTTGTGCTTGGCGGCGTCCCATTCATAAAAGCCGGTGGCAGGGATCACGCAGCGCTGGAAAGCAATACTGCGGCGAAACATCGGCTTTTCCGTTACGGTTTCGGCGCGGGCATTGATGATTTGCTGCCTGCCTCGAAAACCGGGCAGCCCCCATTGCTGAAACTCGCCTACGATCTTCTCCCCGCGTGAAACCAGCACCGGTGCCACCTGCGAGGGGCAAATATCTCCTGCCATTGGGAAATTGAGTTCGTTTCCCTCGCTTCTGCGCTGTGCATCGCGCACGATCTGGCGAATCTCTTTATACTCATCGGCAGAAAACTGATACCGTCCACACATACGCGACGCTCCTTCCTTATCCTACTACAATACCGGCGATTCTGAACTCGTCCTCCTCCCGCACAGGGATGGGGGCGTATTTTTTATTCAGCGAGATTAGCGCAATGCCGTTTTTGTCCTTGCGCAGCTTTTTGCAATAGCGGTTCTAATTCAAAGGTAGAATGCATATCTACGGTTGTTGTTCTGTCTCTTTCATCAGTATTTTCATATATAGAAAATACATACTCCGCATTATAATGATTTTCAAAACAATCAGAGGTCCATGACTTGGCTAAATACAGTGGCTCATAAAGTGTAAGGTATTGCGACTTTTTAGCTTTCAGTTCGTTGTACACCATGTGTATTTGGTCTGGATCAGTCAAATCAACAATCATCCTATTGTCCGAGATGCCATATTCGATAATTGATGGAATAGAATGTGTTTCCATTTGTTGCCGCACGAAAGTTTTGAAAGAGTCTAACGATTCCAATCGCGAAGACACGTCAAAACTCCATCGCTCGGGAGAAAGAATGATATTTTTAAAAACTACCCTGGGCAAATGTACAATGGGGCAATTTTTAACGTCTTGTATAAAGTAAGCCAAATCATTTGGAAATTGGTGTGAGACAGCCATCAAAAAATTTCCAATCGGTGAAAGAAGATGTGGATTCACCATGTTTTGAAACGCAAAAATCACTCTCTTATCCAAAGATTCAGAATATACATATATGAATCCTTGTTTATCAATCCCTACATAAAAGTCATTTATGTCTAATTCAATAGCTTCTTTCGACGAATTAGTAGAAAGGCATATTTGATAATCAAAAAGATTCATACTTTGGTTTAAATTTCCAATTCTTGCTTTTGAGGGGTATTCATGATATTCGACTACAACATAACCCGCATCAAAGCATCTTTTCTGTATGTCTTTAGCATCATTTTTCAACCACTGTTGCTTTTCTTCATCCAACAGATACGCGAACCGTCCCATTACCATTCCGTATCCATTCGTTCCAACAATAGGAGAAATCAAATATTGGTTTGCTTGGCCGAGCTCTTTTATTATATTAAAAGAATAGTCAAATGTACGTGGTGGAAGGTTTTCAAATTTCGATGCCCCGTCACTTAATCTTAATAGGTCCTCAGAGTTAATAAAAATGCGTGAATTTCGGGAGGTTTCAATTTTATCACAAATAATACTAAACGTCTGGTTGGTTTTAACAGCCTTGCTGCGAGAGTCGGTGAAGTTACTTTGAATTGAAGGACCGTATTCGTAAAGTTCCGAATATGGATCAAGCGCTTCTGGCAAACGTACAGCCTTAAAATATCCATACTTATCCAAAAATCGAGATTTGAATTTTGCAAGAGTCAAATTTTCGGTATACCCGGTAATACTAGACAGCAACTCTGATAAAGTAGATTCTAGTTCAGCGATAGACGTACGCGATAGTGTATTATTTGAATAATTGATTTTTAAATCAGCCTGCAGAGCGTCTTTGAAGGTAATACCTTTTTGACTAAGATTTTCGCGCATCTTTCTTATCTCGTTTTCCCTTTTCCCAATGGGGGCTCTCTGTAGTTTCTCCAGTGATGAGCATATTTTCCCCACAAGCTCCACGCTTTTGCTGCTATTTTTCAACTTTTGGCATGCTGCGTTAATATATGATATAGAATCTTCACCAGAAAAAGGCGGCCTAATTGACGAAATAATAAATTCACTATGGACAAGATTATTTGTATAGGATTTCAGGAGATCCATAGAAACATCCGGATGAATTGATAATATAAAGCGCTTCAAATCCCTCTTAGTAAATAATTGTCCCCTAAAATGCGAAATTATTTTATCCAAAAGTGGCGATTTCCTGAGGGAAACCGTCTTATTTGATGTGATATCTTCACAATAAACGGCAGAAAGATGATGGATTATGATCCGATTATTTATCAAATAGTGATTAGGGTTAATTCGAAACTCAAGCAACGAATCAAGTTCACTATCACTCTCTATATCTCGCACTAATTTCGAGATCACCTCAAAATCAGGCCGAATTTGTAAGGATAACGAGTTCTGGGAGACGCGAACAACTGAATCACAATCTCCTATTTCTCCGATGTCGATACCAGAAAAAAGACCGTATGGCGTTGCCCTATATAGTGCACGGAGATAATACTTTAGAACCGAATAATACAACTTATCAATAGATGTTTCATCGTTCCTATTGCATCCATCACGAAATTTGCACACTTGACTATATAATGCCGGGCTTCCCCATTCGATTGCTTCTACAAAGACTTCATCATCCAGTACGTCTTCTAAAAAAGCCACCTTACCCTCAAATGAAGAAGCTCCTTTAACTTTGTTACGCCTTTCTATCGGTAATAGCGGGCTTCGGATCAGATAATGAGACATAATAGAGTAACTCATGTGATAACCTCGCAATCAAGCAATTAAACTATTATAAGAACATCCTTGTATTTTATGTGTTCCCCCCTTCGTCATACTAAGGAATTCAAAATTGTACTAATCTTTCTATTGTGCGCGTTGAATGCAGACATATTACCTACCTACCAATTTGATGTCAGGAAATACACTGTAACATAAATAGAGGTTCATCAATCTCCTATTTTTTACAAGCCTTCAAGGCTCACGCAGCTCCTTACGGATTGCACATTTCATTTTCTTTATATCATATTTTTTTGTTTATTTTGACTATTTTGTATTAAACAATAGATTTTTTGTTCCCAATTCAATCTTACCCGTGCCGATTCAACAACATTTTAGCTTACCCGGCTGTTCTTTGACCTGATTGACCGGCGATATGATATTGACAATATCACAAAGACTATCTATAATCAAAGTGATAAGATGAAAATGCCTTATAATACTTTGCAAACGGAAAGAAGGAACCTTTATGGCGTATGAGTATGCGATTGAAACAAAGATGCTCAAAAAAATTTACGGTGAACAGGTTGCTGTGAATAATGTAAGCCTACATATACCTAAAGGCCATATTTACGGATTACTTGGCCGAAACGGGGCAGGAAAAACAAGTATCATGAAATTGTTGTTGCGTCTGATCTCGGCAACAAGTGGTGAGGTCTACATTTTTGGTCAACCTGTTATAAACCGGGAACGTCGTCTTTTCAAAAGGATCGGAGCAATCATTGAAACTCCTGGGTTTTACTCCAACTTAACAGGAACAGAAAATTTGGAAATCTTCGCCAAACTTCGAGGAGTCACGAAACCTCACGCTGTAGAGCACGCTTTAGAGCTTGTAGGACTTCCTTATAGAGATAAAAAACTTTTTGGCGAATATTCCTTGGGAATGAAACAAAGGTTGGGTATTGCTAATGCTATTATGCACGATCCGGATTTGCTCATTTTAGATGAGCCCATCAATGGATTAGATCCCATAGGGATAGCAGAAGTACGTGAGTTTATCCGAAAATTAAGTGTAAAAGAAGGAAAGACCATCCTTATTTCAAGTCATATTCTATCGGAAGTGTCGATGATTGCAGACGACATTGGGATTCTGGACCACGGTGTTCTTTTAGAAGAAGAAACCATGGAGGAATTAAAGAAAAAAAATCAAAAATGTACACTTATCGAGGTCTCCGATGTAGGAAAAGCTGCACATATTCTGGAAACAATATTTTCTCTTAGTAAAAGCGATTACTTGATACAAGGCGAAAACCAAATCAAAATTTTCAAAACCAAGATGGATAATGCGCGTATTATCAGTGAATTGGTTCATAAGGAAGTTGGTGTCTCCAGCTTTACTGAGAAAGATGATACATTAGAAGACTACTTCAAGAAAATAACAGGGGGTGAAGGCATTGCTTAAGCTCATCTGTGTAGAATTTAAAAAGCTCCGCAGACGGCGGGAAGTCCTCTTTATGCTTTTAGCTGCATTCATTATGCCAGCGGTTTCATTATTTTATTTTTACACACATCGAGATATGCTGACAGACATAGGTCTGTATAAACAGGCCATTTTATCATTTAATATTTTTCTGATTTTACCAGCATTGTTGGGAATTTTATCAGCTACTATCGTATATAGAGAACAGGCTGACGATGTTTTCAAACAATTATTGATTATTCCACTCAAAAAAGAGCAACTGATGCTTGCAAAATGGGCTGTAACACTAGTGTTTTCCGAGGCGTTTATGATAATTTCAACGCTTTTTACAATTAGTGTGGGGCTATGTCTAAATTTGGTGTCTCTTGATATTCACCTGATTGTTTTTGTGCTTTTAAAGGTAATAGAAGCTGCCGCTGTTCTTTCGGTTTCCAACATCCCGATTTTAGCAACGGCCTTCTCGAGTAAAGGTTATTTGTTACCTTGTTGTGCAGCTATTGTTTATGCATTTTTGGGCTTTATATTCGCATCTGCAAACCCATATTTTATTCCGTCAGCCAGCGCTATTTTTTATATTGAACACGATTTGCCTAATGTAGTTTTGCCAAAGGAGTATGAACCATTCTCAATTATTATGTGCTTTATCATCTGGACGTTTTTGTCCATAATAATTGCACTTAGGGGTATGGAGAGGGAGTGAATCTGTATGAGAACATCTATCCTTTGCGAATTCAACAAACTGCGTCGTTCCAAAATATTGTTTGTGGCACTATTTGGAATAGTTATGATTTTAGTTATCGTTGCAGCTCAAGGTTTTTATGCGGGAGGAGATACTGTTTATGGGATGGAGCCAGAGTGGTTTCTGACAGGAGTACAGTCATTAGGCACTATGTATGCTATACCGGGAATCATTGCGCTTTTTGGTTGTTACGTGTTTTGTCGTGAAACGCAAGAGGATACGCTAAAATCGCTGCAGATTATACCGATTGATATTCCAGCAATGCTATTATCAAAAATCTTATTGGTTTTGATATTTAGCGCGGCGTTGTATTTGATCCTGTTTTTATCTGCTTTTATCGTAGAAGCAATTCTTCATGTACAAGTTCTGTCTGTGGGATTATTTGGAAGATACCTCACAATGTACTGTGTTGAGGGACTAAGTGTTTTTATTGCGACTCTCCCAGTTATTTGCATAGTTATAAAAACAGGTCAAGATTACTGGATGGGGCTGTTAATAGCAGAAATTTATTCGTTTATTACTATTTTTGTTGGAAATCTTGGAACGGTTTCCAAATTGTATCCCATAATTGCGGCATTGACGCTTTCTGGTTACTATGAATCGAATTATATCGAAAAATTACTGAGCTTATTATCGATGATCGCCTGCCTTTTGTTTTCCGCCTTTTTGATTAAGGAGTATAGCAAAAAAATGGAGTGATTTATAATAATACTCTTGATCACCTTGGCATTGTAGTATTACACGATAAAATCACGTTCGACAATTTATGTGAAAAGGGTTGTTAACATGCAAAAAAAGGTTCCATATGTAGCTCAGCTTGGAAATATGGATTGTAGTATTGCGTGCATGACCATGCTGTTTAGGTATTATGGGTTAGATGTAGATATAGTAGATGTCGGACAAGTTGTGCACATTGGCAGAGATGGAGTGAATCTGACACAATTAAAACAAGCAACACAACAATTCGGTTTTAAATGTACAGCATATAGATACAATAAGCAAAAAAATATACTTGATTCAAATCTTCCGGCAGTAGTGTATAGCGGTAGCCATTTGGCAGTCATTGGATCAAAGACTGTATTGGGACAATACATACTGTTAGATCCCATAAAAGGGAAATCTATTGTCAACTTTGAACAGATCCACGACACCTTTAGTGACATACTAATCACTATAAGACCGGAAAAAAGAATCAAGAGAAAAAAATGTAAACCAAAGCTGAAAGTTGCGATCAATTACAAATTGGTTGCGGGAATAATTTCACTGATGTTGTTGATTCAGGCGTTAACCTTATCCATACCTTTGGTTGAACAAGCACTGATTGACAGCATTACACAATCACAATCGTTGTTGAACTCCGCATATATACTGGTAGGATGTATTGTAATTGCGGGATTATATTTCTTTCTTTCAATAGCACGGCAAAAGTTAATGCTCCGTTTAGATATAAGCTTTGTAAAAGAAATAATGACAAAAATGCTAAAGAAGCTGTTTGACATTGATCCTAGCTTTTTTGAATGGCATGCTGTTGGTGAAATTGTAAATCGTTTTAGCAATGTTCAGGCGATAAACAACATTATTATAAATACCTTTTCACAAGTTGCAGTTCAGATAATTACTTCTACGATCTGCTTAGTAACAATGTTTGTTTATTCACCATCGCTTTCAGTAATTACAATAGCTATTGGAACTATAGAACTTGTCCTTTTGCTTGGAATCAATAAAAAAAATCGAGAAGATACAAGCAAATATATTGCAGATCAGAGTAATATGCAAGGCTTACTAGCAGAGGCTATTGGAAATATTATTGAAATTAGATGTATGGGAATGGAAAAAGCCATATACAAGAATCTCACAAATCAATTTTTGGATGAACTTGAGAGTTTTCGAAAAAAGTCCAATACAGGAAATCAGATGCTAGCTATTTCATCCACTATTACACTTATATTTCCGCTTATAATCTACATATTAGGATATTCTTCAGTCGTAAATGAAGCACTAACAATCGGTCAACTGATTGCATATGTGACTCTAGCAAACTATTTCATTTCACCATTCGTAAGTATTGTAATAGCTCTGCCAAACTTGAATTTTGTTTATGAAGTATTCTTAAGGTATAAGGAACTAATCACATATCGTGAAACGCATAAGAATGGTGTCATAGGTGGCCAACAATTTGAAGAATTATATTTGGCGAACGTATCTTTTTCTTATAATCACAGTCTGAATCAAAAAGTATTAAATGATATTTCTCTACATATCCGTCCACAAGAACTATGTGCCATTGTTGGATTCTCCGGGAGCGGGAAATCCACATTATTAAAGATAATATTAGGCCTTCTGAGCCCAGATGTCGGTACTGTTAAAATAAATAGTATAAAAGCCAACGATTTTTCGCATGACCGCATGTATGAATGGTTCTCAGTGGTCACCCAAAATCCAATGTGTTTAAATTCTTCAGTGCGCAAAAATGTTGATGTTACAGAAAGCTTTTCGGATGATGATATCTGGAATGCACTAAAGGTAGCAGAACTCGCTGTTGACATTAAAAGTATGCCAATGGGCTTAGATACGTTCATTGGGGAGCAGGGGCAAAACATTTCTGGAGGTCAAAGACAACGGTTGGCGATTGCAAGAGCCCTACTGAAAAAACCGCAAGTTTTAGTTTTTGATGAAGCAACAAGTAATTTGGATCCATCGACAGAGAAAAAAATATTTGAAAATCTAAGCACTATGAATATGACAAAAATTATTGTTACCCACCGGCTTTCATCAATTAGAATGGCCAACCAGATAATAGTGCTTGAGAAAGGACAAATAGTCGAAAAGGGGACCCATGACAAACTTTTAGAGAATAAGGGGTGGTACTATAAAAATCTCATGAAAACGGATGGAAAGTTTGTGTGAAAACTCGAACTGGAGGTTATGTTACATTAAGTGTTTTGAACTTCAATAAGTATCTATACAGTGCAGATTTCATTCAAAATAAATGAGGTGAATAATATGAGTATTAATCGTAATGCATCCATGCGTCCCGAAACCAATCCGGCAGGTAATTTGCTGCAGGAAATTAGTGAGGCAGAGCTGAACCAGCTGTCTGCTGGTGCTGGTGAACCTCGTGCCTCTTGGGGCGATTTTTGCACTTCGACCCTTGAATGCACTTTCGGCACTATGATTTGCTGCCCCCCTGAGACCTAAGTTAAGAATCGCTGCCATCATAATAGGGCTTTCCAAAACCGTGGTAATCCCCCATTATGAAGGTTAATTTAGCTCAGGTGATGGTGAACATCAAAGCTGTTATTTAGAATAGTCCGTGGCAGGCACTGAGATACCGAGCCATTTACTATTCTTTCTACTCACAATACACTGTATAGATACTTATTGAAGTTCAAAACTCAAAAGCAAAAAACGGAGGCCTCAATAATGGATAGTTGCTTGAATAGCAAATCTGCATACATATTTGAAAGAAGATATGAGGATTTACCTAGTGGATATTACGACTATGATGTCTTGAAATATTGGGAAAAAATGATTGGTCAGGAAGCTATATCCTGCCTCCCGCAAGCATACGGCAAACAAATTAATGAATTGCTATTTTTCAACAATCAGCTTAATCAAGATTATAAGGATTCCGTCAAGATCCAGCAAGTTGATGAAATGATTAAATTGTATAGGGAGAATGTTTGGAAAGAGCAGTCTATTCTTTTTCATGGGGAACGAGACCTTATTTTCTATACCTTTTCTATTCCTTTTATTCAATGTGCATCATTCGCGCTAATTCATAGGGTAAGTGAAATTATTGTCCGCTGTGTTTTGAAAGATATGCAACAGATGTTGGCACAACGATTGTCAGCCGTTGCGACAGGTACACTTATCTATGAGATGCAATTATTCAAAAACCAAAACAAACTCAAAGGAGACTCTCCAGAAAAACAATATGATTATTTTTGTGATTCTATTTTATCGAATCCCAACTATATTGAGGAGTTGTTTTCTGTATATCCATGCTTACAAAGAGCAATTTTTGAATGCTTAGCAAATTGTGTCAATAACTATGTGGAGTTCTTGTGTCGCCTTAAGAAAGATCACACTCAACTAGTCAAAAAATTTTGTGCAAACAAGGAATTTAAGGACTTGGTATCCTGTTCATCGGGAGCATCTGATTCTCATAATGGGGGGAAAAGTGTAACGATATTCACTCTTGATAATGGAACTAGGGTAGTTTATAAGCCTCATTCGCTTACGGTGGATAGACGGTATCAAGAGTGTTTGAAAAGTATTGGTGTCCACACAAAATACGATATGCGAACAATCGAAATTTTGGACTGCGGAGACTATGGATGGGAAGCATATGTTGAGCAGTCTCCTTGTTTATGTATCAAGGACATTGAAGAGTATTATTATAGAATAGGAGTCATTCTGTTTTGCAACTATCTATTGAAAGCAGGAGATATTCATTATGAAAATCTTATTGCAGCAGGGGCGTATCCAATGGTTGTTGACGCTGAAAATGTAATGGATAACAATGTGGCTCCCTCTCATATTTCAGCACGAGAAATGATTTTCGCAGAATTGGGGGAGTCGGTACTATATTCAGGCCTTCTTCCCTTCTACAAGTTTGGGCACAACGGACAGGGCGTAGATTTGAGTGCTTTAAATGGGCAGGAAGGAAAAGAGTATCCGATATTAGTGCCAGCCCTTAAAAACATTAAACGTTCTGATATGTGTTTTGAATATGTTAACCCAATTACGCGGTCTCATAGCAACATGGCGATGTTCGACGGAAAGTTGAGTGATCCCTTTGAGCATAAAGACAATATTTGTGAGGGCTTTTCGGATGCATACAATTATGCAATGCAGAATCCTCGTGATGTTGAACAGCTAATAGATTCTTTTTCCAATGTTAAGGTACGGCATCTTGTCCAAGATACTCAAAGATACAGTATGTTAATGCATGCATCATACCATCCTGATGTTATGCAGGACGGTTTAAGTCGAAACTTGCTTCTGTGTTCGATGTTTAAATCGTACAAAAAAGTTCAAAGAACAATTGCTGTAGTAAAAGAAGAAATTCGTGATCTTCTAAATATGGATATCCCATATTTTTACACTAAAGCATCAGGAACGTCCCTATACTCTTCACGAGACGAAGAGATCAAGGGCTATTTTGACAAAAGTTCGATTGATAAGGCTCATTTAAGATTAGCAAGCTTTAATAATTTGGATCGTGATAAACAATGCCGGTTCATTAAAATGACATTAACGCATATTGACAAACAGCCCCCCGCAGAAACGAACACTCATAAAATTAAAGAAAACAAAGATGGTGACTATGCAAGCAAAAATGATATCATCCGTGCAATCAAATTCATTGCAGACCAATTGTTAGAGGAGGCCGTATTATCTGAAGATAATAAAGATGCCAATTGGCTAGGAGTGAAATTGGTTGGTGACTATGGACATGGCAGTTTAAGTATAAGACCATTAGATGTTTATCTATATGAAGGTGTTGCAGGTATATGCATTTTCTTCGCTGCGATATCCCGTTATTATTCAAATTACGAGTTACAGCGTGTCTTATCTGCTGCCACAAAAAGTCTTTTTGATTATACTGAAGATATTCTTCAGAGAGAAGGAAACCACATTGATTCTAGCGGTGTGTTTGGAGGAGAATCTTCGTTAGTTTATTCCTATTCGCTACTGTATCAATTGACAAGAAATCCCGAATATCTGAAGTATGCAGAAAAACACTTTCCTATTATTGAGCGCGCTGTACAATATGATCAGGCATTTGATGTCGTGTATGGAAATGCTGGTGCCATTTTAGCTCTAATTAACTTGTATAGCCTTAAAAGGGATAAGCGGTATCTTAACTGTGCGAAAACAGCAGCTAAAGTAATTTGCGATGCACAACAAAAAGGCGGAGGCTGGAAAGCGGCGACCGTATCAGCTCCACTGGCTGGTTTTTCTCATGGTGTTGCAGGAATAGTTTATGCACTTAATAAACTCTATAAGCTTTATCCTGATAAACATATAAAGCAATGTATTGTTAATGGGTTACAGTATGAAGATGAACTTTTCTGTGAAGCCGATGGCAATTGGAAGGACATAAGAAAAGGCTCGACAAATGGGAAGAACTTATGCGCATGGTGCCACGGTGCAGGAGGTATACTGCTATCGCGTATCAGCTTACTTGGCAACATTGATAATGAAACTGACGAAATTGTAAAGGAAGATATACGCAATGCAGTAAAGACAATGCAGAGTCATAAGTACTTGCAAAATCCCTGCGTATGCCATGGAATAGCGGGAAACGCAGAGATACTGTTGACTTATGGCCAACAGTTTCAGGACCAAATCGCTAGTTCCACCGCAAAACATTTTTACAGCCGGTTAGTGGGCAGTGTGAATTCTGGGACTTTTGAATGCAGCCGCCCTTATTTGTATGGATTCAATATTCCGGGATTTATGACAGGCCTAGCTGGTATTGGATATTCACTGTTAAGGTTACTTGATCCTACGCTTCCAAGCGTTTTGCAGATCAACATTTAATAACATGGTATATAAGAATTATACCGCCAAATGGAAATTTCATCAATTAAAGGGAGATGTTTTCTTAATCCTATATGCAAACATGGTCCAGAAATCGAGACTTAAGTAAAGAAATAATTGCTTTCTCTATATTAGTTTGAATTCTTTATTTTGTACATAGGGTAAGATGGTATTACCATCTGTTATTTGGACATTACGCATAGAAAACCCGTGGGAGCTGTTTTTTAGCGAGGCAGCTCCCATTCACCTTTATGGTGGTATTACATTTCTCTGCGCGATTAACAGTGTGGGAGGGTTGTGCTGAACTATCGGTGGGCCAAAAAAGCTGGCTTAGGTTCAGACGGCAGCAGATGAATACCAGATGATAAATCGCGCTCCCCTTAATCGATACAAAAATATACCTGTTTGGTACATTATTAAAGATTTCACTTAATAGAAGTGATAGAATAAAAGTGTATTAAAACCCTTGTATAAAGAAGGTTTATTCCTAAATATATAAGTTTAAACTTGCTTATATTTAATGGTTAATCCTGAAACAAACATTTTATCAATGGGGGGGGAAGTAATGAAATAGTTTATGTATAGGGGCAATCTATATCTAAGAACAAGGAGGTAGTATTATGAAAAGGTTCCTTAGCATGTTGATTTCGTTTGTGTTGATCTGTTCGTTCTCTCTGAACGTATTTGCTCAAGACGGTTCATCGTCGGGGTATTTGACTATTCCTCAATACAATGAAAAATATTCTGCACAAACCGATGGCTTTCTTTCCTTACAAGAGTACAACAATAAATACTCTCATGGTGAAAGTCCTATTATTGGGAATGAGGTTCCGAATTCCCAAAACGTTGCTCCTTTCAGAATCTCTCCTGTGAAAGAACAAACAAAGGATATCATTACGAATGAAAGTGGTTCTAAAGTCGGAACGATCACTTTACAATATCAAACTGAAATTCAGGGAGGAAGGCCGCAGTTTTTATATGATAAATGCTACCTTAAACCTAACGTGACTACGTATTGGAGTATTGATGAATCTCACTCTGAGTTTTCTGGAGATAGAATCGCTGTGTATTTTACATTTACTTATTGGGGCCAATTCTACGAAACGGCAGTTGTTTATTTTTATCCTGACTGATTGTGAAAGCCTTGTAAAAGGATAGATAAGCAAGGTGAATAATCCTCTGAACAAGCTCAGTAGAAACGAACAGCAATCAAAATAATGTTGCAAATCTAATTCACTGCATGTCGATAAAAGTCTCAACCCGGATCCAAAAAAGTTTTGGTTCCCTAACAAATTAAAAAATCCGCCGTTTCAAGCCGGTTATCGGCATGGAACGGCGGATTTTTGGTGTTACTACCATTGATTAGCTATGTAGATATAGTAACGCATAAACGATAGCAACAGATTTGAACTCTAGGGTCAGTAAATTAACAATTAGATTATCTTGATTTTCAGAACACCATTTGTTGATTTGCAACAATTTTGTCTTTACTGCGGCAACACATACTCCAGCGGGTCAGCAAGGGTGCCCCCAACACTGACTTCAAAATGCAGGTGGTTACCGGTAGAATCACCGGTGCTGCCTACATAGCCAATCACTTGACCAGCTGTAACAACTGCGCCAGGAGAAACGGCTGTGGCCGTCATGTGCGCATACCGTGTGGACAAACCAGCTCCATCATCAATCAGTACCTGATTGCCAAAACTGTCGTTCCAGCCGCAAATCAGAACAGTGCCGCTGTGGGCGGCCAAAATCGGGGTCCCTTCTGGGGCGGGAATGTCAATGCCTCGGTGTCCGGGATTGCCAAAAGCGTCCGCCTCCCCAAAGTGAGTTGTTAGACTGGTATGCCCTGGCAACGGCCAGATCATCGAGCCATCTACTACGGGTGGTACAGTTCCTGTACTGGTCCCTGTACCGCACATCTGTACCAGCATGGGCCGCATTTCGTCGGAAAGCAGCTGATGCAGAATATCCATCTGATCATCTGTAAAAGACAAGTCATGGGCCAAATCATCCACCGGCACACTAGTAACAGTAATATGCAAAATATACTCTGTCTGAGTTTCGGTATCTTCACTTTCCTCAGATCCATCCCCACTGTCTGCAGGAAGTACCACTTCCTCGACCTCACTTTCAATGCGGTGCATCATCCAGAATGTATCGATAAGCAGGTCAGCCTTTTCTCTGTCGATCACAATGACATCATCGTCGCCGTTCAGGTTCTGGTTGACTGCAAAGACGGCCAGCACCTCCGGCCAATAGCTGGACCAGGTGTGGCCGTCCTCATACTCATAGTGAAATTCCACATTGCTGCATTCCGGATGGTTCGTCACCAGATCACTGATGGTTTCACCAAATTCGGTGTTGGCTTCCAGCACAATCTCTCCGATGGGAATGCTGTTGGGATCGCCGCTTTCATCGGCAAAAAGGATGCCCATCGGACTGCCCAAAATAGCGGCAGCTGCACCGATCACCAGTGCGAGTATCAAAACAACGCCACCGGCTCCAACCAGATATATCAAGGCATTCACAACGGCGCTGGCTGCATGGGCAAGCAGTTGTTTCAGCTTCCCGAGTAGGTAATTGGCCAATCGTTGAAGCTGTTCTCTCACCGGTTTGCTGGAAGTGCGGGGCAGCTTGGGTGTGGGCATTGAGTGGGTCGCTGCACGGCGTGCTTCTCTTTCAGCCAGTTTTTTTCGTACTGCCTTGATCAGAATCACCCGTTTGCGCAGAACCTGCTTTCGGTCTGGCAAGGGTTGGTTCTCCTTTGGCATCAGATTCTGTACCCTTTGCGGTGCTTTTGCCTTGATGGCTTGCTGTTGAATTGCTTTACGGCGAAACCGCGTTTTACGTGTAACCTGTGTTTCCGTTGGAACAGTGGTGTTTTGGAGCGGCGTCGACGAAGATGTTTCGCCGGCGGATGCTTTAGCGGCCTGCCTTTTAAGCAAAAGCCTTCGGTACATTTTGTACGGAATTTTCGTGGATCGGAAAGCAAAGCCCGCCGCATCTTCGGCTGCCTCTTTTGCTTTATCTTCGACCTTTTGCTGTGCATAGTTATCGGAAGGTCCTTCCCCACTCGCACCGCCCCTTATTTCTTGACCGGCTTGTTTGGCGTGGGCCTGTGCCTGATAAGCTGTGCGCAGCGCCGTTTTCTTTGCCAGTTTTTTCACTGGGTTCAGTTTCTTCTCTTTTCGCACCGTTATCGTTCTCCTTGCTCACGTGATGGCTTTTTCTTCGGTTTGCCCATTAGGTTGTCGTAGACTTTGGGCGTCACGCGAAAATAGTCGTTACCTTCAGCCGACTCAATAAAGAAGTGCGGCTCTCGGAAATGCTGTTTCATATACGACATTTGTTCAGGCGGCAAACTGCACAGACTGCCGCCATCTTCTGTATCGCACAAACCGCAAAGAAGGAAGTCACCTGCAATGGCATCCCCAATCTCCGGCAAAGCACGATTCAAGGGCAAACCCAACAGCTTGCCTTCATCGTGACAAACTAGCCCCACCGAACGGTCCGGCCACGGGTAGACGATTTCAATTGTGCCACCGACCTGCTTTTGCAGCTCCTTCAAAGTATGTGGGATGGTTATTTCCACGGGATGTTTTCCGGGCTGAACAAGAAGAACCGTCATCATGTCATTTTCCATAGCGTTCTTGCTCCTTATTCCAAAATAAAGAAAAGGCGAAACCCATTTCCTTCGTGGAAATTGAGTTTCGCCTTTGTTTTTAATGTGTCTTAAAAGTTATTGCTCTGAATAAAGCTGGATGCACTCATCGATAATGGATTCGATTGTGTGGATCTGTGAAGGTGTGAGCTGGCGCAGTTTATCAGCCAAAATCAGCAAATCCTTATCCACAATATCACCTGTGAGAAGATAGTCGGCACTGACACACAGCGCAGCTGCCAGTTTACGCAATGAATCGGGACGCATTGCACGCTTGCCTGATTCCGCATAGGAAACGGCTTGTGTTGTCATATCGGACATTTCTGCCAGCTCTTCCTGCGTGAGTCGAAGCTGTTTTCTCCGTTCGCAAATCCGTCGGGCCATTTCTTGTATGCAAAGTTCTTTTTCCTGTGCCAAGTTTGTGTCCTCCCTCGCGCTTTGTTAAATTATATCCACAATGCGCAAAATAAATAATCGTGTACTGTTGACTTTTGTCAACACAAGGCGATACCATAGACAAAATGGAACAGGAGGCATTAAAAATGCGTGAAAAAACCGTTTGTTTTACAGGACACCGGATAATACCGTCTGAAAAAAGAGCCTCACTTTTTGCTCATCTGACAGATGTGATAACGTCGCTGCTTGAAGCTGGGTATCGCTATTTCGGTGCAGGCGGTGCTTTGGGTTTTGATACACTTGCTGCGCAAGCAGTGTTACAGTTGCGGACAGAGTATCCACAGATTCGTTTGATTCTCGTTCTGCCCTGCAAAGAGCAGACCAGAGGTTGGCTTGCCGCCGATGTAGACACATATATTGAAATCCTGCATCAGGCAGATAAAGTGGTGTACACAGCGGAACACTATTACCGGGGCTGTATGTTTAAGCGGAACCGCCATCTGGTTGACAACAGCAGCGTCTGCATCTGCTACCTGACATCTGATCATGGAGGCACGGCCTATACTGTGCGGTATGCCCAGTCCCAGCAACTTAGATTGTCAATTTGGCCGACAGCATATAGATTATCGTTCCCATTTCGGCGGCTGAGATTCCAGTTCACGGCAATACTCGGGATATCGGAGCCGGATACCTTCCATGAAATAGGGTGCAAACTCGCAGTCAAAAAGATCATACGGCGTTGCGTATCCGTCAGTATTCCACCCATTCCAGAGGTTGAAAGCCAGCCGGGTGATCCGTTCCGTTCCACTGGTCTGCCAGCCGTCATTGATACAATCTGGGCGGATACAATCCTCTTCAAAGTCAAAGATTTTTTGGATGTTGTTCCGGGTATCGCTGCTGATACCCACGACATAGAAAAAGGCTTTGTGGTAGGGATCATCCTTTCTCGTCTGCTTGAGCACCATATTATAAAATGCCAGATGTTCCCGATCCTTAAAACGAATTTCTGATTTCATTAGATTATCTCCTTCCTTATTGTGTGAACCAACAAAGCTGAGCATCCTCATTATGGAATAGTATATCATAATCTGAGAATCTAAGCTCACGATTGAACTTTTCCGTAGCTTTATTGGGTAGGGCTTGCAGAGCAAGCATTTCACGCCACAAATCCGGGTGATGGTCGTAAAGATGACGCAGTTCGGGCAGCTTCGCATTGGGACAAAACCAACAGCCGTTGCGGTCCGTAAAGTCGTAGACCGGGGAAAGCAGCCCATACCGATGGCACAGTTCCCATGCCTCTGATTCACTGCACGCATACTGTTCCAACAGAGAAATTTGTTTTTCTTGCAGGCGCATAAGCCGATCCTGCTCATCGGTGGCGAGGCCAACATACTGCTGCGTATCTTGGGGCAGACTTTTCATATACTTTTGAATGGGCCGCACTTTACAATCCCGTTGGATATTGCATCGTCCACATAGGGGAAAGCCTTTCAGCTTTCCTTTTCCTTTGCCTCGCTGGATGGTTTTGGTAAAGCACTCCTTGTAAGTAGTGTTTGCCCGTAGAATTTTTACATTCAAACCAGCCCGTCGAAGCCACGGAATTGCTGTTTCATAAATAAAGGTACGGTGTTCGGGAACCTCGCCGGAGATTTCTTTATCAAACATCACCTCACAATAGACGATCTCGTCCAGCGGTTCGTGGTGCATCAAGGCAAGAATCACGGTGGCCAGACTGTCTTTGCCCATACTGCAAGAGCAAATTGTTTTTGGCATAGTTCCTCCAAAAAGATGCGGCCCTGCCAATGCAGGGCCGCTTGCTGTAGGTAGATCAGTTTTCCATTTCGCCGGGTTTGGTGGTCAGCAGGCGATAGATTTTGGTATTCGTGGGATGGTCGTTTACAAAGGGGATCAGGTTGTTGCCCATCTTCAGAATGCCCTGACCGGGTTTCGCCAGCTTCAGATAGTTCTTCTGCGGATCGGACAAACCATACAGTTCCACCACACTGTCGATGTCCTTGGTCTGGCGCAGCATACACACAAATTCGCTGTTGGCCAACATGGCGTATGCCGTATCGTTGGAAAGGCAGTCCTGCACGTTCTGGGTGATGCCCGTTGAATAGGCGTTGTATTTGCGGAACCGCTTCCAGCTGGTATAGAGGAATTGAGAACTCAGCTTATCCCGCAAAAGCAGGTAAATCTCATCAAAGTACACCCATGTTGCCGCTTTGGGGTCGTTGCGCTCATTGCTCATCACACAGGTGTTGATGTACTCCAACATGGACAGCATGGCCACCGGCTTGAGCTGGTCGCCCAGGCTCTGGATATTGAAGCAGATCAGGCGATTGCTCATATCCACGTTCGTGGGATGTGCGAACATATTCATGCTGCCGGTTGCGAACAATTCCAGCGCCAGCGCAATCTCATGAGCACGTTCATGGGGTTGCTCCTTTAGGTCGTTATAAAGATCGGTCAGTGTGGGGCACGCAATCTTATAGCCGGATTTAATCAACGGCTTGTAGATAAGTTTGTGGATTTCCGGGTGGTTCTCAAGATAGTTGTCCAATGCCACATAATTCAGGCCGCCAAGGGAAACATAGTGGTTTTGCCTCCAGTCATGGCCTTTCATCAGATGCAGTGTTGCCCCGGAAAGCAGATCAATGGGGGCTTCATAAACCTCTGCGAGGTCGGTTTCGGTGTTTTTGGGAGGAATGCAGAATCCGTATCGCTTCGCGCTTCCGGCACACTCTCCGCGAAAAATTCCCTGGCATCCTCTCAAGCTTGCAGATCGAGGCTTTCCCTCACTGTCCATCCCAATAAAAACACAGTTTTTATAACCGCTTCGTGTAGTTTGATAGAGGATGCCCTGATTGATGCAGTATTTCAAGATCTTCCCGTCGATACCTCTGCGCTTCAGGTATTGCACGACCGTTTCTGCGTTGCTGTCGGGAAGCGGCTGTAAGAAAGGCTTTCGCTCATACTCGTGTTGCGGATTTTTTTTGACCGGCTGAAAAGGAGCATGGGCAGGGAGTTCCAGTTCACACAGATGGCGCACGGCACTGACAAAATCCATTCCCTTTACCTGAATGAGATAGTTCAGCGCCCCTCGGCCTCCAATGCCTCTGGAATACCAATGCCATAAACCGTTGTCGCTGATGCAAAGGCTGCTGTGCGTAGCAGTTTTGTAATCATGCGGACCTGTGCGGATCAATTCTTCCGGTTCGTATCGCTGCATATAGCTGATTAAATCTACGGTTCTTGCCAACTTAATCTGATCCGTTGTAACTCTTTCTCTCATAGAAAAAATCTCCTTTTCAGCCAGTCATTTTTTTTAGCTAGTAGGGGGGTGTGGGGGGAAAATGTCGCCGACGCATTTTCCCAAAATGGTACACTTCCCCCACTGATCATTTGGTAAATAAAAAACGGCCGCTACAATAAGTAACAGCCGCTTAACAAGCAAAATGATTGATATTGCTTTCGCCATGAATCAGCTCATCAAACTTTGGTTATTCACAAACTCCCCAATCGTGTCCGATGGATATTTCATTCGTAGTTTGAAAGCTTTCTGCACATTTTTGCACATTTTCTGCACATTTCGCCACTTCTTTTTGAATTTGTTCCATGTGCTTATAGTGCACTAAATGCAAACATTGCAAAAGACAATTTCTTATTTTTTTCTTTTTTACGCTATTTTTGTTTGTTTTTGATAAATTTCGATATGGATTTTTTCGTTTCCAGTGTACTTTTACTTCGAGCGATTTCGACACGAATAAGAACTATAATTCATACTAGATTCATCAATTATAAACAAGGAGTGATCTTTTATGAATAAGGAATTCGTAATGTCGTTATCGCAATCCTATCGGCAGGATCTTCTCGATGCCATACAGCTGGCTGAACAGGGGATGCTGTCGCCCTCGCAGCAGGCGTACTGCTTTGAGGAAATCGAGGACACCAAGGGCACTGCGTTGTACCCTGCGGACGGGGACGAGCTGTTTTGCCAGTTGCGTACTGCGTTGGGCGAAAAAACGCAAATTTCCGAACGCCAGCGCGCGGAAGGCGAGCTGCACAAGTTGGGGGTGGAACTCTTCTTCCATACCTATATAGACAGGTTCACCTTTGCTGAAATTACCCATAACACCGCAGCCCACAAATATGATGCCATTATCTACCTTGATGAGCGTGTCACCAACGAGGAAAAGTGCGCCAACGCCGCAGCGATGCGCAGGGCGTTTGATGCGTGGCTGGATGAAAACGGTCTTACAGCAGACCCCACCGCTTTAACTGAGGTGCCCGATCCGTGCGAGGGGCGCTTTGATACATTAGCCGGGGCGATTGCGCATATCGACCATATTTTGCACTTTCCCGACCTGCTGCTTATCTGAAACACCGCGCCTGAAAAAACTTTTTTCAAAATTCAGTATTATATCGTCAACATATTGGCAATCCAGCGAAAACTGATACATCAATGCTGAACGCTCTACCGTGATTTATATTACAATATTTACATATTATAGTATAAATGGGAAAGGGTGTATCTGCTTGCTACAGGTAGCCGAATATGAGAATTTTGTCCGTAAGCGCATCA
>ENA-OURV01000845-OURV01000845.1-human-gut-metagenome-genome-assembly--contig:-NODE-845-length-25700-cov-10.228466_pt1 | contig 25700 bp, 21 predicted proteins | sample MGYA00242141_ERZ509072 | MGnify/ENA primary metagenome ERZ509072 (study PRJEB26280, sample SAMEA2338763) | human gut metagenome | biome: human gut; feature: human-associated habitat; material: faeces... | reverse complement strand
AAGAAGGTTATCCGCCGTCGCCGCGAAAAGAAGAACGTCGAACGTGGTCAGGTTCATATTCGTTCCTCCTTCAACAACACCATGGTCACGGTGACCGATACGCAGGGCAACGCCCTTTCCTGGGCTTCCTCCGGCGGCCTCGGCTTCCGCGGCAGCAAGAAGTCCACTCCGTTCGCCGCTCAGAGCGCCGCTGAAACGGCTGCTACCGCTGCGATGGAGCATGGTCTCAAGACGGTCGAGGTCTTTGTTAAGGGCCCCGGCCAGGGTCGTGAAGCTGCGATCCGCGCCCTGCAGGCTGTCGGCCTGGAGGTCACGATGATCAAGGACGTCACGCCCATCCCGCACAACGGCTGCCGTCCCCCGAAGCGCCGTCGCGTCTAATCGAAAGAGGAGGTAAAAAGCACTATGGCAAAGAATATGCAGCCGATCGCCAAGCGCTGCAAGGCTTTGGGCATTTCTCCTGCTGTGATGGGCTATGCGAAGAAGACCACTAATCGCAACCCCGGCAGCCAGATGAGAAAGAAGAAGAGCGAATACAGCCTTCAGCTTGCTGAAAAGCAGAAGGTCAAGTTCATCTATGGTATCCTCGAAAAGCAGTTCCGCGGCTACTACGAGTCTGCCGCTGCCGCCCCCGGCAAGACCGGTGACAACCTGCTCATCACGGTCGAGCGCCGTCTGGATAACGTTGTTTACCGCATGGGCTTTGCGATGACCCGCCGTCAGGCCCGTCAGCTCGTCAGCCATGCTCACTTCACCGTCAACGGCAAGAAGGTCAACATTCCTTCCTACCTCGTCAAGGCCGGCGATGTGATCGAGGTCGCGGAGAGCAGCCGCTCTTCCGAGGTCTTCAAGCGCCTGATGGGTCAGGACGCTCCCGTGTTCCTGGTCCCCACCTGGATGGAGCGCGATAAGAACAGCCTCAAGGGCACCGTGGTTCGCCTTCCCGCCCGCGAAGAAATTGATGTTCCCGTTGAGGAGCACCTCATCGTTGAGTTGTACTCCAAGTAATCGGCGGCGAGCCCTCAACAGACACACGCAGAATTTTGGTGTGGACTTTGAGACCACAGAATGGAAATGGAGGGTAACTGCATGATTGAAATTGAAAAGCCCAAGATCGAGTGCGTAGAAGACCCCGCGAACGGCACCTACGGCAAGTTCACCGTAGAGCCTCTTGAGCGCGGCTATGGTATCACGCTCGGCAATGCGCTGCGCCGCATTATGCTCTCGTCCCTGCCCGGCACCGCGGCGACCTCTATCAAGATCGCCGGCGTGCAGCACGAGTTCTCCACCATCCCCGGCGTCAAGGAGGATGTGACCGAGATCGTGCTGAACGTCAAGAGCCTCATTACCCGTCTGCACAATACCGACGGCATCAAGACCGTCTATATTGAGGCTGTGGGCCCGTGCGAGGTCAAGGCCGGCGACATCAAGGGCGACAGCGAGGTCGAGGTCCTCAACCCCGACCTGCACATCGCAACGCTGGACGCCGGTGCGACGCTCAACATGGAGCTGACGCTTTCTCACGGCCGCGGCTATGTGTCCGCCGACCGCAACAAGACAGCGCAGACGGCTATCGGCGTTATTCCCGTTGACTCGATCTACACGCCCGTGTACAAGGTCAACTACACCGTGGAAAACACCCGCGTGGGCAACATGACCGACTTCGACAAGCTGACGCTTGAGGTCTGGACCGATGGCACCATCAGTCCGCGTGACGCCGTCTCTCTCGGCGCTAAGATCCTCTGCGATCACTTCTCGCTCTTCACCGACCTTTCCGACGCGATGGGCAGCAAGTCCACCGTCGTGGAGAAAGCCGAGGCGCAGCGCGATAAGGTGCTCGAGCTGACGATCGAGGAGCTCGATCTCAGCGTGCGCAGCTTCAACTGCCTCAAGCGTGCCAATATCAACACGGTCGAGGATCTGATTTCCAAGACCGAGGACGATATGATGAAGGTGAGAAACCTCGGCCGCAAGAGTCTCGAAGAGGTCATCAACAAGCTGGCCATGATGGGCCTGTCCCTGGCCAGCGAAGACAACAACTAATGACCGGCACCCTACGCCCACGCGTAGAACGACGGCCGACAACTTATCCTTACAAGGAGGAAAACCACTATGCCCGGAACTCGTAAGCTCGGTAAGACTACCGATCAGCGTATGGCGATGCTCCGTCAGCAGGTCACCGATTTCCTGGATAACGGCAAGATGGAGACTACGGTCACCCGCGCCAAGGAAATCAAGCCCGTGGCTGAGAAGATGATCACCCTCGGCAAGAAGGGCGATCTGGCAGCTTACCGCCAGGCGATGAGCTTCATCACCCGCGAGGATGTCTGCAAGAAGCTGTTCAAGGAGATCGCTCCCGGCTATGCTGAGCGCAACGGCGGCTATACCCGCATCGTCCGCACCGGCGTTCGCCGCGGCGACGCTGCCGAGACGGCCATCATCGAGCTGGTCTAAGCATAACAGCGTAAGTAAAAAGTCCTTTTGTATGGCAGATCGCGAAGCCATACAAAAGGGCTTTTTATCGTTTCTGAAAAGGAAAATTGACTAGCGAGGCAGAATGCTGTCAAAACGCACAGAGCAGAGTGACTTGCCGATTGTATCAATTCCCGCTGTTTGCAGCAGGATTCCCAAATGCAAAAAAAGAAGAGCGGAATTAGTTGTTCCCCCCTGACAGGGGTAACAACTAATTCCGGGGATCCCCCGACAGGTTATCGTGTTTACGATGCCTGTCGGGGTTCTTCTGTTTTCAGGGGTTGCAGGCTTTCCATGTCCTGATGCTGTTTGTCTATGAAGCCGATGCCGTTGTAGTAGATCTCCACGGTCTGCGGCGCGTGTTTAGACCACTTCACCTCTTTTTCGTGCACCACGATCTTCTCAATAAACAGCCGCAGCAGTTCCGGCGTTAGTTCCGTAATGTCCATGTACCGCTTCGCCTTGTCGAGGAAACCATCCGTCCCGCTCACCGTTTCCCGCAGGCGTTGGATGTCAGCTTCTTTCTGCGGGATACCTGCGGCGATTTGATTCTGCTCCTCCGTGTAACTGCTTGAGAGCATTTGGAACTGCTCTGTAGTAATGCGGCTAAGCACACTGTCCTCATACAGCTTCTTGAAGATGGCATCCAGTTCGGCTTTCCGCTTCCGCATGGCGGCCAGTTCTTTCTCCTGCCTGCGAATTTCACGCTGGATCTCGGCGGACTGCCTGCTGCCAATATAGGCGGCAAATTCTTCTGGACGTTCCCGTGCCATGGCCGTTACCCTCCGCAGATCCTCCAACACCACCTCATCCAGAACGCACAGTGGCCTGTGCAGGATTCTCCATCCTTCTTGTAGGTGCGACATGTGAAATGGTTGTAGCTGGCAGACATGGTACGTGCCCGGTGCAGCACCATATTGGAGCCGCAGTCGGCGCAGAACACAAGACCGGAATACTTATTCTGTTCTTCCTCACCCGCTGTACGATGTCCCAGACCTCCTGGGTAATGAGAGCGGGATGGGTGTCCTTAAACACCAGACATTCTTCTCTGGAATGTTCCACCCGTCGCTTATCCTTATAGGACTTGGTGCTGTATTTCATGTTGACGGTATTGCCCAGATAAATCTCGTTTTCCAGAAGATTAGCAATGGCACTGTCAGACCAGTTATATGGATGTGCGGTGTCCAGACAGGTATGATTCATGCCATACCTGGTATAGGCGTACATGGTGGGCGTCAGCACCTGTTCTTTTTTCAAGATTCTGGCGATCTGGCTGGGGCCGTTGCCGCTGGCGCACATGGCGAATATCCTGCGGACGATGGCCGCTGCTTCATCATCTACCGCCAGCTTCTTTGTTTCCGGATCCTTGATGTAGCCATAAGGCGCTCTGGTCCCCAGCCGTTCTCCACGCTCCGCCTTGGCTTTCAGCACCGCCCGGATTTTCCGGCTGGTGTCCCGAATAAACCACTCGTTGAACAAATTTTTGAACGGCATGAGGTCATTGCTCTCGCTGCTGTCAGTGTCTACATTGTCATTGATAGCGATGTAGCGTACGCCGAACATGGGAAAGCGTTCCTCAATGTAGAGACCGGTATGAAGTTGGTTACGTCCCAGTCTGGAAAGGTCCTTGGTGACGATGATTCCAATCTCACCGTTCTCCATGTCGGAAATCATCTGCTGAAATGCGGGCCTTTGGAAATTTCCACCGGAAAAACCGTCATCCACATAGAAGCAGGGATTGGGAAAGTGATGGTCTTCTGCAAACTTTTGCAGGATATTTTTCTGATTCTGAATGCTGTTGGAATCGCCCTCCAGGCCGTCATCCTGGCTGAGACGGCAGTACAGGGCGGTTTTCTTCAGGTTTGACATTGTCTCTCGTCCTCCTTTGGGTCAAACCGTTCAGAGCATTGTGATACCACAATACCCTGAACGGCCTGAAATGTCCAGCCCTTTAGGCACACATCTTTCCCTGCTGAAACTCCAGTTCCGCCAATGCCTTCAGCTTGTCCGCCGGGGTCTCGGTTCCCTGTTTCGGGAACACAGAAACCACCCGGATCATTCGTCCGCAGGAGATCTGAAAGCGTTCCGTGCGGATGAACTCGTCCTCATGTGATTTGCTTGTGATAGGCGGCACCTCTTTCTTCTTATTCGGGGGGACTGCGGCGTTTCCTGCCCCACACGGGCGTTCTCCCACTCTGGCAGGCATGGTTCGCCCGGGAGGTAAGAGAAGGCCACACGGGGCAACACAGGGCCAGCATGGGGCACCGCCTGACCGCTTTCGGCAATGTTTCCCAAAGCGGTTCTCTGCTTCTGCGCCGCACCCCTCATTGTCCTACCCGAAAAAACAGCGTGGTGAATAACCAGAAATTAAAAAATTCTACAAAAAATTTGATGGTGCAGGGTGTTTCATTGACCCCCTGCCGCCGAAATTGAGGGTGTCTGCCAGACACCCTCATCGCAGAAAATCCATGCAAAAAATTGGAGGACAGACCCTTGCAAAGTCTGTCCGCTGATGGTAACATGCCACAAATCGCAGAAGGAGGCATGGAACATGATGTATGCTTTTTTGATGATGGCAATGACACTGCTGGGCGGGATCGTCCGTCTGGCACAGGCTCTGCGGCTGTCTGTGCCGCTGCTGTACGGCGCACTGGTGATCACGGTGTTTCGCCCGTGGTATCTGACGCACACTGCATTGGCAGATGGCATTTTCTTTGTACTGGTGGGCCTCGTGGCACTGTCCTGGGTGGTGTCCCTGATCCGTGTGGTGAGAGAAATGGTAGTGTGACGATAAGGTTTGGCAAGATTGCCAAACCTTACTTTCTGACAACCTTGTTAAAAAGCAACAACGGGTTCGGTGAATTCACCGAACCCGTTGTTTCATATAAACCGCTTTTGACAAGATTGTCAGAAGCGGTATTGAGATTGGTGAGGAAGGGTTGACAATATTGTCAACCCTTCCTCACTTCATGCCGCTTCCATTTTCATGAGTTTCCCTTTCAAGGCCGGGTTTGGCAACCTTGCCAAACCCGATTTTACATACTTACATTCCGGCAATTCTGCCGAAAAGTTTCCGCCCGCAGGCGGCATGGGGGACTGGGGCGAGCCCCAGCAAGCGCGTTTGTCATACAAATGCTATGCTTGCGTCAACGCCGCCACAGGCGGCGTTGGTATCTCAAAGGTGCCGATAATACTCCTTATGAGAAAATCGGCGATGAAGTGCGGTCGCTGGCGGATGAGGTACCGTTTGACATCCCCGATTTGTGGGAGTGGGTGCGTATTCGCTCCTTGGGAGAGATTGTGCGCGGTAGCGGCATAAAGCGGAACGAAACAGTTCAACAGGGTCTCCCGTGCGTCCGCTACGGTGAGCTCTATACAACCTATCAGACATCGTTCACTTCAGCTGTTTCATTTATTGCCCCTGATCTCTACGAGAAATGTAAGCATTTTTCGTATGGCGATGTGCTCATGACTCTTACCGGCGAGAATAAGCCGGATATAGTCCAGCAGCTTTTCTTGTCCGTCCATCCTGATACCCCCGTCAGATTGTTTTTTTCCATGATACCATATCTGGGAGTATGGAGCCAGAGAAACCGGCGATTTTCTGCTGGTAAATTCTACGCATTTAGAGCGGCACTATGGCGGGGATAGGATAAAACACTCACATACCCCGCCGACTATGCGGGAAAAACCTTGAAATATAGGGCTTTTTAAGGCCCTAAATGCGTAGGTTGGTGCTTTGTTGCGATATGCTCCACGGTTACGGTGTATTGTTCATATTCTGTTTTCGGGAATCTTTATGAAATCTTCAAAATTGCCCGGTATGCTATCCGTAAAATCAAAGAAAGGACTTGATTATATGGATATGATTTTGAAAACGACTGACCTCTGCAAAAATTTCAAGGGGCAAATGGCGGTAAACAATGTGTCACTGAACATCCGGCGCAACTCGGTTTATGGTCTGCTGGGGCCGAATGGGGCTGGCAAATCCACGATCTTAAAAATGCTCACCGGCATTTTGCGCCCCACATCGGGAAGCATCGAGTTTGACGGCCACCCGTGGAAGCGGAATGATCTGGAGCATATCGGTGCTTTGATTGAGATGCCCCCGCTTTACGAAAATCTGACTGCATACGAAAATCTCAAAGTCAGAACTACATTGCTCGGCCTGGACGATGCACGAATTAACGAGGTATTGCAAATTGTCCAGCTCACGAATACCGGCAAGAAACGGGCCGGGCAGTTTTCTCTTGGTATGAAGCAGCGGCTTGGTATTGCTATTGCATTGCTGAACAGTCCCCAGCTTTTGATTCTGGATGAACCGACTAACGGCCTTGACCCTTTAGGGATTGAGGAACTTCGAGAGTTAATTCGCTCTTTTCCCTGCAAAGGGATTACAGTTATTTTGTCCAGCCATATTCTGTCAGAAGTCCAGCAGATTGCAGATCATGTGGGTATCATTGCTGGCGGCGTCCTTGGATATGAGGGAGAGCTTCGCGCCGGTGAAGATTTGGAACAACTCTTTATGGATGTTATTCGCAGAAATGGTAAGGAGGGATATTAAATGGAGATGGCATATATTCAGGCAGAGAACCTAAAGCATAAGAGAACTTTCACAAAAACGCTGATCGTTCTGGCCCCGTTTGTAACTGCGCTTATGAACTTTTTTGCCCCTCTTTGGTTCCAGCTCAATTCTTATAATTGGTGGTATATCCTGCTTTATCCTGGATTCCTTACGCTCACCTGTGCCTTGATTGAACAGCGGGATAATGGCAAACTAAAATATCGTGCCGTTGCTTCATTGCCTGTTTCGCAGAACAAAGTCTGGAAAGCAAAAATTGGAGTGGCCGGTATTTACTCCTGTGTGGGGAATTTCATTTTCCTGGCGCTAAATCTGTTGGGCGGTTTTGCAATATTAGTTATCAACGAAATTCCCCTGACAATCGGAATTTGGCAGGCTGCGGCCGGAACAGCTTGTATTGTCATTGCAAGCCTATGGGAAGTTCCGCTGTGCTTATGGTTATCAAAAAAAGTTGGTATCTTTGTCACGGTTATTCTTAATGCCGGACTTGGAAGCGTTTTAGGGATTTTCACGGCTACAACCTCTTTGTGGATGATCTGCCCGTATAGCTGGGTGCCGCATCTTATGATTTCCGTGTTAGGTATTTTGCCTAATGGTGAGCCGGTTGCAGATCAGAGTACGGCAATGGCATTTTGGATGATTATACTTGTATTGGTCATTTCGCTGGCCTGGTTTGCGGCGCTGTCATTTTTAACTGCAAGATGGTTTGAGAAAAAGGAGGTGGGGTAACTATGGTATCTGTGGTTCGCTGCTGGAAAGCAGAATATCAGAAGTGTAAACATAGCATTTTGCTCTATATGCACAGCATGATTCCGATTATATGTGCGGCGATTTTTGCGGGTTACTATCATATATCCAGATGGGAACTGGCAACCAAAATCAGTGCCTATCTGGAAGTGCTGGCCGTTGCGTTCCCGTTTCTGATCGGCATTATTGTGGGCCTGGTTGTTCAGATCGAAAATCAGGCCGGGCATTATCAGCTTTTGTTGGGAACAATCCCATCTCGCATGGCAACGTATATTGGTAAACTTGGTTTTCTGATGATCTGTGCTTTTGGCGCAACATTTTTAGCGTTAGGAACATTCGCTGCACTATATAGGGATGCTCCGGCAAGCCTTTACCTGAAAGCAGGGATTCTATTGTTGATTACCATGCTTCCCATTTACCTGATTCATTTGTTTGTGGGAATGAGCTTCGGAAAAGGTGCATCTATGGGATTGGGAATTGCAGGGAGTTTAATAGCTGCCCTTATGATAACAGGGCTTGGTGACGCTACATGGAAATATATTCCCTGGGCCTGGGGCGTTCGTGCTATGGATTACACTGTGCTTGCATGGGATAGCCCCCAACTGTATGCACAGGTAAAAACCGATTTTTTCAGCGGTATGATTATTTCTGTATGCTGCACTGTTTGTCTGCTGATTGCCAGTTTGGTTTGGTTTCATGGTTGGGAGGGAGGTAAAAACAGTGAATAAAAAGTGCCTGTTTGCCGTGGTAATTGTGCTTGTAAGTCTTATATGCTTATCGGCCTGCGGTGCGCTCCGCGATACCGCCGATAAAAATAAGGCGTTAAATGAATCTCTGCCGTATTATGAGCTGAACGCCGCAAACTATGATGAAATTTCATATAACGGCCTGACATATACCATAACGGATGAATGTCTTGAAATGTCAGAACTGCAAGAAGAAATCGGGCAGGTATCGAAACGCTTCAAAAATGTGGCGGGGGAAGATTTCAGTTTCGGCTACGTTTACAGTATTGTGGATGTGGATATAAGCAATGCCGTAGCTGTAAATATCAACAATGAATATCGGAAAGCTGACATTAAAAATAATGATGAGTAACCTCGACAATGTGGTATAATGGGGCGGGAGGTGATTTTTTGACCCACTTACTTGTAGTTGACGATGAAGTTTCTATCTTGGAATTGATTAAGAACAGTTTGGGGAAAGATGGATATTTGATAACAGTCTGTCAAAATGCGGATGATGTAGACATCAAAAAGCTGCATTTCTATGACCTCATTCTTTTGGATGTGATGATGCCTGGCACAGACGGGTTTGAGTTTTGCAAACAGATCAGGAATATGGTAGACTGCCCGATTCTCTTTCTGACCGCAAAGACATTAGAGGAAGATATATTGTTTGGATTGGGCATCGGTGCGGATGATTATATTACGAAACCTTTTCGTATTCAGGAGCTTCGCGCCCGTGTCGCGGCACATTTACGCAGAGAAAAAAGGGAGCATCACAGCACACTTTCATTTGAGCCTGATATAAGATTTGACCTTTCCGCAAAGGTACTGTATGTTTCAGAACAGCCGGTTCCCCTTACCAAAAGCGAGTATTCAATCTGTGAATACCTTGCGAAAAACCGGGGACAGGTTTTTACAAAAGAACAAATCTATGAAGCCGTTTTCGGGTTTGATGGAATAGGCGATAACTCTACGATCTCAACGCATATAAAAAATATTCGTGCGAAATTGGAGCATTTCAAAATAAGTCCGATCAGCACCGTATGGGGGATAGGATATAAATGGGAGTGAAAAAGAAACCTACATTGAAAATATTGTTTCGCCAGTTTGCTATCTCCCTCATTGTCATGCTGGTAGCGGCAATTATTGTCCCTTCTGGTTTGGAGGGACTTGCTGTAAATGCTGGATTAGCTACAAGAGCAAATCTAAGTGAATTGCAGGTAAAAGAGATCATTCCAACGCTGACGATTGCCCCGGATATTACAAAGGTTGTGATTCCACAGGGATGCGGCTACTTAATTCTGGACAAGAACTTTAATGAGCTTTACAGCAATATGGACGATGATGAAAAAGAAATTGCCCTGCTGTACGCAAAGGGAGAATATATTGAATATGCTACGGGGAGGCAGTTTGCACTTGTTGTCCGGGAAAACGAATTTTGCGTTTTAAGGTATTATATTGGTTCTCAATTTACAGTGTCATGGCTACCGGAATATTTTCCATCTCCTGACACGCTTGCGTTTATCCTGATGGCTGTAAATTCGCTGCTGGTCATTATCATACTGACCGCCAGATTTGCTAAGAACCTGCGTACACAACTGACCCCGCTTTTTGAAGCAACTGCGGAGGTTTCAAAGCAAAACCTTGATTTTGAAGTAGGACACGCCAAAATCAAAGAGTTTGAAGATGTCCTTGCATCTTTTTCAGATATGAAAGATAATCTGAAAATTTCGTTAGAACGGCAATGGAAAACCGAACAGACACAGAAAGAGCAAATCGCCGCGCTTGCCCATGATTTGAAAACGCCTCTGACGGTTATTCAAGGAAATGCTGATTTACTCACAGAAACAAATCTTGATGATGAGCAACGATTATACGCTGGTTACGTCGTGGAAAGCTCCGGCCAGATGCAGTCATATATTCAAACCCTGATTGATATATCACGGGCGGCGGTTGGTTATCAGCTCCATATTGAAAGTATAGACTTGCCAGCGTTCATGCAGCACTTGTTCGGTTATATGGAATCACTATGCCGGACAAAAGAAATCCGGCTGCAAATGAATACTGTTTCACTCCCTCAAATGCTGAAATTTGATAGGGTGCTGATAGAACGTGCTATTATGAATGTTATCAGTAATGGGCTGGACTACTCCCCGCAAGGCGGAACGCTTTATGTGGATGTTCAGAGTAACAACGGTTTCGTGGAAATTTCAGTCACAGACGAGGGAACGGGGTTTTCTAAAGAGGCATTATGCCACGCACAGGAACGGTTCTATATGGGCGATCAAAGCCGCAATTCAAAGTTACACTTTGGTATGGGTCTATATATTACAAATTCGATTATGGAACAACATAATGGTCAGCTTATTTTAGAAAATTCAAAAGAAACCGGCGGCGCAAAGTGGAAGCGCGTGTAAAAGAATTTTTTAGAAAACGCAGGCGCGGCGGACCATCCGCCGCGCCTGTCCGCCGCTTTGGGGCAGAATAAGAAGCAGAGAAAAATCATCACGGAGGACGCCATGAGCAGAAAAGCGAGAAACCGCATGACAAGAGAGACCATCCCCGAGGGCTTCAGCGCCCCGATGGCGTTCGTCGATTTGCTCCCCGTCGTATTTTTCGGCCTCTCCGCGGTGAAGGCGGGGAACCTGTTCCACAGCGGACTGTTTGTAGCGGGTGCGGTAGTCTGCCTGCTCTCGGGTGTTGTGAAGGTGGGATGGAAGCTCATCGCGGCCGTCTCCCAAAGGAACATCTGGCCGATGTTTGTGCAGATGCGCGTCCTGATGCCGGTCGGCTTTTTGACGATGTTCGCGGCACTGATCGTAGACCGCGCAGGGCTGAACGGGGAAGCGATGCTTGCAAAGCTGAGCGGTTTTCCGGCATGCCTTTTCTTCCTTGCGGGCGCGCTTGGGATGATTTTGATGCTCGTTTTCGCGTTCCGGATGGATTCGAGCGACCCGAAGGTGAACTGGATGGAGCAGACCGTCAACAGCCTTGCGCAGATCTGCTTTTTCATCGGGCTGATGCTGGCCTGACGCTCTGCATCGAAAGAAAGAAAAGGGCCGCCTGTGGACGGCTCCTTTTGCATCAGGCTATGAAGAAAAATGAATGTGAGCGCTGTTTCAATGAATATCGAAAATGAATCAAGGTAAAGGATATTATTCAATAGTCGCAATGCGCAGAGCGGAATTTTACTCTCTTTTTGCCGGCGGACAATGTTGAGCTTCGCGTTGACATAGCCGCGGAACCCGTCGCGGTAATGGTCAAGATGCTCCTCATAAATATTGGTGAGAACCGCAACCTCGGGCGAGGACGTGGTAAATTCGAGCTGATGCGACGACATCTCGATAACCGCTATCGTCTCGGGCGTGACCGTGTTAATATCCTCAAGCACGGGAACGCCGATATTTCCTATGAGGCGTGCGTCAAATCCGCCCTCCTTAAGCATATCGTAAATCAGCGTGGAGGTTGTGGTTTTTCCCTTGGAGCCTGTTATGCCTACCTTGCGGCACGGCGCAAATTTTAAGAACAAATCGGTTTGACAGGTAACAAGAGTGCCGTCTTTTATATCAACATCCAAAAAGGCTATGCCGGGGGATTTCATAACTATGTCGAAGTCGTTTAAGCTGTCCATATAGCTGTCGCCGCAAATGAGCGTGACGTTTTTGTCGTCGAGCTTTATCTCATTTTTATCGGCAATTGTCAGGTGCATATCCGGGTACATATTCCTTAAAAACCGATATGTTGACATACCCTCTCTGCCGAAGCCGAGAATAAGCACCTTTTTATTTTTGAACATCGAAGCCGCACTCTGATACATTTTCATACATCTCCTTAACAGCAAACAAAAAGTCGTCGGGAACATTGTTTACGGGGTTATATTCGTTTAGTAAATTTTTGTCTAAGACGCTCTTGTCCGCTCTTTTGTAAAAATAATCGAGTAAATAAGGCATCTTTTTATTTTCCTTTATGAACCGCTGAGCCGTGAGCATAAGGGCATAATTTATCTCGCTTACCGTACCGACGCACTCAAACGGCTTTACCGGGGTGAAGCCCACAAGTCCGTCGAAAATATCCTTTAAACTCTCGTCTGACAGCATCTCGCTGCCGAAAACATCAGAGAGAGTCGAAAGAGGCAAAAACGGCGATAATATCGAATAAACAAAAAGGCACTTGGCACACTTACAGCACCATATATTTTTCTTACTGCCGCGGTTGCAGCTGCGGAAAACCTTGTGATACTGCGGCAAAAGCGCAAACTGTTTTGCAATCTGCAATTCCGAAAACGGCCGTAAAAGGCTGAAATAGCGTATACCCGAAAGCAGATTTTCGCCGACATACTCGGTGAAATCGTTTTCAAATCTATATGACTTTGAATACTGGTGATTGACCTCTCTGCCCTCGATGTTTCCGGAATTTGCGCTTGATTCATTCGAGAGAACAATATATTCGCCGCCTATGAGATAGGCGCAATACAGCGAGAGGAAAGCAACGATTGCCGAAAACGGCGTGTGACCGTTCAAAAATCCCTTTTTGTTAAGTTCCAGTAAGTTTTTATCTATCGCGCGATATGTCTTTATAATATCGTCCTCGCCGTAGCCTGCGGCAATGACGGTTTCGGTGCGCGCCGCCTGGTCGTTGACCGTGAAAAACTTATTTCTTTTCCCGAACGGCTTTAAAAGCTCTGCCGTAACGGCGCTGTCCTTTCCGCCGCCGACGGGAATAAGGTTGATACCGGCGGTTTTATAGCAAATCGGAGCAATATCATCCTTCGCTTCGTCACATTCTATTGTCATAAACGAGTCCTTATCAGTCTCTATGCCGTTTATATAGAAAAATTCGGATAAACCGCCGAAATAGAGCTGCTTCCAAAACTCCTTTTGCCTGTCGTTCAAAAAACCGCACTTAATTTCCACTCTTTCGGGACAAGCGATTTTCCAATAGCTGACAAGCTCCACCATGCCGAGTGAAAACACGATGTTTTGAGCCGTGGGAGACGAAAAATCGTTCAAAATATCAAGCCCGGTCAGCTCAATTTCGGTTTTTGGGTGAAATTCGCAAAGCCCGTCTATTTTGAAATCAAACGAAACGGTTATATATTTATCATCTTTTGTAATGTGATAATCCTCATAGGTAAAGGTCTTATATTGCTCTCTAAAGCGCGAAAACTTATCGTCAGACATTTTTTACCTCCAAAATTTCATTCATATTATTATACTTATTTAATGCAAAAAAAGCAAGAAAACGAGGAAATTAACATTTCTTATAATTTTATAAAATAGTAATTGCTATTATTGGGCAATTATGCTATAATTTCACCATACTGGCTCTAACTATTATGAATAATACATAAAAGGACAGTAACATCTATTTTAGGAGGAATTTCCTGTGAAAGCATACACTTCAAACAACATACGTAATATTGCCGTGCTCGGCCACGGCGGAAAGGGCAAAACAACGCTGTGCGAAGCTATGCTTTACATAGCCGGCGCTTCGGACAGACTCGGCAGAGTTGCCGACGGTAACACCGTTCTCGACTTTGATTCCGAGGAAAAACGCCGCAAGTCGTCCGTCTCTTCCGCCATAGCGGCACTTGAATGGGATAACACAAAGCTCAATATTATAGATGCTCCCGGTCTTTTCGACTTTGAGGGCGGTGCAGCCGAGGCAGTCAGAGCCGCCGAGGCGGTGCTTATAGTCACTTCGGCAGGCTCAGGCGTTGACGTGGGTACGGAAAAAGCATTCCGTGCCGCAGAAAAAAAGGGTGCGGCGAAATTCTTTGCCGTCACCAAAACCGATTCCGACCACAGAAACTTTTACAAGACCTTTGACGCCTTAAAAGAGGTTTACGGCAACAAGCTCTGCCCGACAATAATCCCGTATATGGAGGGCAATATTACAAAGTGCTATGTTAATCTTATGACCGGTATGGCGTTTTCATACGACGAAAACGGCAAAGCGACCAAGGTTCCCGTACCCGAGGACAGCGTTATTGAAGAGATGACCTCGGCATTTATGGAGGCTGTCGCAACCACCGACGACGCTCTTATGGAAAAATTCTTCGAGGGTGAGAAATTCACCAAGGAGGAAATATTAAAGGGTCTTTGCATAGGTATTTTCGACGGCTCGATTTACCCCGTATACGCGGTATCCGGTCTTACCTGCGCAGGCGTTGATCAGCTGCTTTACGGCCTTGCGTGGTCCGCACCCGGTGCATTCGGTTATGCAGGCGAAAAATGCACCTACGAAAACGGCGAGGAGGGTATTTTACCCTGCGACGAAAACGGTCCGCTCGCAGCCGTCTGCTTCAAGACGATAGCAGACCCGTTTGTAGGCAAGATGTCGTTCTTCAAGGTTGTTTCCGGCAAGCTCGCGCCCGACACCGCGGCATACAATTTCCGCACGGGCGAAATCGAGAAAATGGGTAAAATCGTATTTGTAAAAGGCGCAAAGCAGGAGGACGCCCCCGCAATCATCGCAGGCGATATAGGCGTTGTCACAAAAATGGCAGGCGTTAAAACGGGCGACACGCTCTGTGACCCGAAAAACATACTCAAGCTCGCCGGAGTCGATTTCCCGAAGCCGTGCCTTTCGATGGCTGTTAAGGTGTCGAAAAAGGGTGAGGAAGAAAAGGTTGCCGCAGGTCTTACAAGGCTTATGGAGGAAGACCCGACAATCACCTTTGCGCTTAACAAGGAGACAAGGGAACAGGTGCTCTCGGGTCTCGGCGAACAGCATCTTGACGTAATCGTTTCAAAGTTTAAAAACAAATTCGGCGTAGACGTAACGCTTGAGCTCCCGAAGGTCGCATACCGCGAGACTATCAGAAAGCCGGTAGAGGCACAGGGCAAGCACAAGAAGCAGTCTGGCGGTCACGGCCAATTCGGCGATGTTTGGATAAAATTCGAGCCGTGCGACAGCGACGATCTCGTATTCGAAACCGCGGTAGTCGGCGGAGCCGTTCCGAAAAACTACTTCCCGGCAGTCGAAAAAGGGCTTCGTGACTGCGTTGCAAAGGGATTCGCGGCAGGCTATCCGATGGTAGGTCTTAAAGCCACGCTCTATGACGGCTCTTACCACCCCGTTGATTCCTCGGAAATGGCGTTTAAAACAGCCGCTTCGCTCGCATATAAAAATGCGATGCCGAAGGCAGGCGTTGCCATACTTGAGCCGATAGGCACTCTCACAGCCTATATGCCCGACGAAAACCTCGGCGACATCATGGGCGACGTTACAAAGCGTCGCGGCAGAGTGCTCGGTATGGGCGCTTCGGAGGAAAAGGGTATGCAGGAGCTTACCGCCGAGGTCCCGATAGCCGAGATGGGCGATTTCACAACGGTGCTTCGCTCCGTCACGGCAGGCAGGGGACATTACACTCTCTCATTTGCCCGCTATGAGCAGGCTCCGCAGCCGGTTGCCGACAAGGTAATTGCCGACCGCGCGGCTGAAAACGAAGAATAAACAGCAATCGGGGAACGGTTTTTGCCGAGCTGCGGCGAGGATTGTTCCCCTCTTTTTGCCGTTTGGTATTGAAAAAATCGTCAAATATGGTAGAATAATATAAATACTTTTAGTTCAAGGGGTTTTGGAAATGAACAAAAAAACCGTGTTTAAACTTTCTGCGGCTGCGATTTGTGTTTTGCTTTCGGCCTGCATGCTTTTTGCCTGCGGTAAAAAACAAAAGGATTTTGAAACAGACACGTCAGCTCCGGTCACCACAGCGGAGCCTGCCGCCGCGACAGATGTAAATCCGCTTACCGGTCTTACGGGTCTCCCCGAAAGCAGCATAGGCAAGCGTCCCGTTTGCGTAATGGTTGAGAACTCACCCGAAGCGCGTCCGCAATGGGGCCTTTGCTCTCCCGACATCGTAGTCGAGGGCGAGGTTGAGGGCGGCATCACAAGAATGATGTGGATGTATGCCAACATTTCCTCGGCGCCGAAAATCGGCCCCACAAGAAGCGCACGTCACGACTATGTTGAGCTCGCCGAGGGATTTGACGCCATTTATGTGCATTTCGGCGGCAGCAATCTCGCTTATGACAAAATCTCCGCAGATAAAGTTGATGATATCGACGGAATGAAAGCCGGCAGTTACTTTGCGCGCGACAAGGCAAGAAAGGTATCTAAAGAGCACACAGCTTACACAACAGGCGAAAATCTTTTAAAGGCAATCGCGGATAAGGGCTTCCGCACCGACGTTAAGTCGGGCTACGGCTCACCGTTTACCTTTGCTTCGTCAAAGAGAACGCTTTCGGGCGGCGCCTGCAACTCTGTTCTTGCGGTATTCTCCGGCAACTACAAGCACACCTTTAAGTACAATGCGAACGACGGTCTCTATTACAACAATATGAATTCAGACCCGATGAAGGACGCCGACGGCAACACCATGGCCGTTACAAACGTAATTATCCTCTACACGGGAGTCACAGGACCCATTGACGCGTCCAAGCACGTTGACTGGGATCTCAAGGGCGGCAGCGGCGTCTATGTTTCCAACGGAACATATGAAAACATAAAATGGACAAAGGGCGACGCATCTTCTCCTCTCAAGCTTCAGGCAGAGGACGGCAGCGACCTTCAGCTCAACACCGGTAAATCCTGGATAGGCTTTGTCAGAAGCGACAATGCAGGCTCAACCGTTATAGGCTGATAAAAAGTTAAAATCACAAAAGTCCACCGGTCTGTATTAACGACAGATCGGGGATTTTTTTGCCTCTTTCAAAGCAACTGCGGTCTTTATCACAGCTACGCACACTCATTTTTATTTAAATCCCGCACAGTCACACCGCAGGGGTTGTGCGGCGGACTTGCCGCAAGCCGGAGGGATTTTGTAGGGTTATATGGAATTTAAATAGAATGAGCGTGATTATTTAATCCCTCAGTCCGCTCGTGAACTCGCGTCCAGCTCCCTTTTCAAGGGAGCCTATATAAATCCCTCAGTCATCTTCGATGACAGCTCCCTTTACAAGGGAGCCCTTTTGTCACTCCGCGACATTTCCCCACACTGTGGGGAATCACCCTATTTGAGTGAGCCTACAAGGGAGCCTGTTTAATGTGTCTTAGTTAAAAAATAACTACCGCGCTTTTCAAGCATTTTATCTTTGATTGCCCGTTTCTTCGTCAATACTTTCCGTTTTCGAGATAATAGGCTTTTACTATTCCGACCTGCGTCTTACTGTCGGTTATTTGGTTATTCATAACCATTTCAAACGCCTTTTGCAGAGGGATTTTCACAACCTCAAGGAACTCATCCTTATCAAGATGCTGTTCGCCGAAGGTGAGTCCTTTTGCAAGGTACATATGTATTATTTCTCCGCAATAGCCGGGTGACGGATACAAATTCCCGAGCGAAATATAGCTGCGTGCGGTAGCGCCGGTCTCTTCTTTTAATTCGCGCTTACCTGCGAGGAACGGGTCCTCACCTTTTTCAAGCTTACCTGCCGGCAGCTCCAAAAGCACCTCGGAATATGGGTAGCGAAACTGTCTTACGAAGATCAGCTCCCCGTCATCTGTAAGCGGCGCAACGCAAACTCCGCCGTTGTGCTCCACAACCTCGCGTGAAGCCGTTGTTCCGTCGGGCATCAACGCCTCGTCAACACGCATATTTACAATGCGTCCGCGAAATTTGTAATCCTGTTTTAAGGTTTTTTCTGTCATATCCATAATATTTCCACTCCGTTCGGAATATATATTGATAGTGTTATACCCGATATGATTTCGGGCAGAGCGCCGAGAATAAAAAGAAAGCAGTTGATAAAAATGATTGTTAACCCCGAACCGCTTACATACAACTCCGTAAAAAATATACTGTCCCTGCTTAGAAAAGAATATGATTTCGCCGGATACGAGGTTATAGGACGCAGCTGGACGGGAAAAGCCGTGTTTTCGCTCAGCATAGGTGACGGAAACGAAAAAGTGCTTTTTCTCGGCGGTATGCGCGGAAAAGAGCAAATCACAACATTACTGCTGCTACGATTTTTTGAAAGAATGTGTGACGCCGTAAAGAACGATAAAAAAATAAGTGCCGTAAAAATACGCAAGTCACTCCAAAACCGCAAAATAACGATAGTTCCACTTGTTTCGCCCGACGCCTTGGATATAGCGGCAAAAAGAGCCGACGGAGCGGGAGTTTACGCCGGACTTGTTGCCCGTGCGGCAAAGGGTGATTACTCAAAGTGGAATGCCAACGCACGCGGCGTTGATATTTCGCGCAATTTCAACTTTCGCCACGACGAAATCGTGTATGACGACCTGTCTTTTTCCGGTCCGGCACCGCAGCTTTACGCAGGACCCGTGCCCGAGAGCGAACCCGAGACAAAGGCAGTAGCGAATCTCTGCGAAGCCGAGCTTTTCAGATATGCGTTTTGCCTCACCGTAGGCGGAGAAAAAATATATTGGAGCGAACAGAAGGGCAATCTCTCGGAGACAGCCATGATGGCAAAGGTGCTCTCGTCGGTCAGCGGATATCCGCTTTGCCGCAAGGAGGAAAAAGAGAGGCTCGGAAGCTTTTGCGAATGGTTCGGCGCACAGCATCGCAGACCTGCATTTGAAGTCTCTCTCGGGGCCCAAGAGTCTGCCCCCTTGGAGGATTTCAACTTTCTCTACAACAGATTTGAAGAAATGCTGACGCTTGGCGCGATAATGTAGTTAGTTTTTAACTACCGATTTTTTAGCCTTATACTGCACACCGCAAGGAGCCGGTGGACACAAAATGACACATCATTTTACGGCTTTTAAAGCCTTGCAATGTCAACAGCCGACTTCGCCGAAGCCTTTCAAGTTTACGGTGCTTAATCTTCTTTTCCGTATTCACGGACAAGCTTTTTGTAATGTTTGCCTTTTTCCTCAAAGTTTTTGTAGCAGTTATAGCTTGAAGCGGCAGGCGAGAGCAGGCATATTTTGCCCTTTTCGGTCACTTCATACGCTTTTTTTACCGCCTCGTCGAGATTTGCCGCTTTATATACGTTTTTTGAGGGTGCACCCTCGATTTTATCGCAGATCTTATGACCTGTCGCGGGTGTGCCTATGAGATTTTTGATATTGCTTTTCTTTAAATAATTTTCAAATTCGCTGTAATCAAGACCTCTGTCCATACCGCCGAAAATCAGCGTATCAACATTTTTAAGCGCCTCGACGGCACACTCTACGGCGTGCGGTATAGTCGCAATGCAATCGTTGTAAAAGGTTATTCCGCGGAACGTGCCGACCTTTTCCATACGGTGCTCTATGCCGCTGAATTTTTCCACCGCTCTTTCGGCAGCCGCCGCCTTTGCCTCTTTTTTTGCCTGCTCAAGAAGCTTGTTTGTCACCTGCCCGGTAGTTATGCCGCCGTAGCCTATTGAGGCATACACGTCGTCCAGATCGGACATGTTGAACTTTTTTAATATATCCTCGAAGTATTCCTTCTTGCCGGTAAAGTCGCTTAGCTGCGCGCCCTGGCGCTTCAGCGCCTCGGAGAGCATATCCTTGCCCCGCTGTATGTTCTCCTCGCGGTTGGCCTTCTTAAACCATGTGCGTATTTTTGCCTTGGCCTGCTGCGTCTTGGCGATCTTCAGCCAGTCGTAGCTGGGCGCGGCGTTCGGCGAGGTTATTATCTCCACCACGTCGTTGTTTTTCAGCTTGTAGTCAAGGCGCACCAGCGCGCCGTTTACCTTCGCGTGCTGAACATGATTGCCAACGTTGGAGTGTATCCTGTATGCGAAGTCTATCGGCGTAGAGCCCGTAACGAGGTCTATTATCTTGCCCTGAGGGGTAAGCACATAGACGTAATCGCCAAAGAAATCCTTGCGTATGTTCTCTATAAATTCCCTTGTGGTGTTGGAATCCGCCTCCAGGGAAAGGGCTTCTCTCAGCCACGCAAGCTTGCTGTCCAGATCGTCAGGGTTGCTTCTGCCTTCCTTATACATCCAGTGCGCCGCTATGCCGTATTCAGCAGCCTTGTGCATTTCCGGCGTCCTTATCTGCACCTCAAATGGCATACCCATGCCGTCGTTTGAGAACAGCGTCGTGTGCAGAGAGCGGTACATATTGGTCTTGGGCATGGCGATATAATCCTTAAAGCGTCCCGGCATGGGCTTCCAGAGGGAATGGATTATGCCGAGCGTGGCGTAGCAGTCGTTTACCGTGTTGACTATCACCCGTATGGCTATAAGGTCGTATATCTCGTCTATGGTCTTCTGCTGGCGCACAGTCTTTTTGTATATGCTGTAAAAGTGCTTGGGGCGGCCGGAAAGCGTGGCCTCTATTCCCGCCTCCTTCAGCGCCTTTTCTATCTCCTCCATGGCCTTGTTCAGGGTATGCATGCGCTCCTCCTGATAGGGTATCATGGCCTGCTCCAGCTTTTTGTACTCCTCCGGCCAGAGATACTTCATGCAGAGATCCTCCAGCTCGCACTTCATGGCGCCCATGCCGAAGCGATGCGCGAGAGGAGCATAGATATCCAGCGTCTCGCGGGCCTTGCGTATCTGCTTTTCCTCGCTGCAATACTGGAGGGTACGCATATTGTGCAGTCGGTCATTGAGCTTGATTATGACCACCCGGATATCGTTTGCGATGGCAAGGAACATCTTGCGGAAGCTCTCCGCCTGTATGTCCTCGCGGCTTATCATCTCGTTCTTCCCTGTTTTGGTAAGCTTTGTTACGCCGTCCACCATGCCGGCGATATCCTGTCCAAACATGGACGCGAGCTTTTCGTAGGTTATATCCTTTCCGTCCTCTATAACGTCATGCATGAGACCGGCCAGTATGGTATGGCTGTCCATACCCATATTGGCCAGCATTATGGCCACGCTTTCCGGATGGGTATAATAGGGCTCTCCGGAATGGCGGGTCTGATGGGCATGGACCCCCTTGGTAAACTCAATAGCCCGGTCAAGCATCTGCATTTCCTCCGGCGTGAATGTCTTTGAACAGATTTCCCTGAGCTTTTCCATATTGCCCCTCCTTTCGGCCTCACTTCCCTGACGATTGAAATAATAACAGAAATCAACGGCCTGCACCGTTGATTTCATAAAGTGCTGTTAAATTAGTATACTATTGCGGAATACACATCGTAACCCTTCAGGTTATCGCTGCCTCCGCACTCGGAAGCCAGCTCTATCGCAAAGCGCGCGCCTACCACCTCTCCGCCCATCTCCTCGACGAGCTTTATGGTAGCAAGGCAGGTGCCGCCGGTGGCCAGCAGATCGTCCACCACTACTACCTTCTGGCCGGGCTTTATGGCGCCCACATGTATCTCAAGTGAATCGGTGCCGTACTCGAGTGCGTACTCATAGCGCAGCGACTCGCAGGGGAGCTTGCCGGGCTTTCTTGCCAGCACCAATCCGGCGTTCAGGGCGTAAGCCAGTGCAGAGCCTACTACGAAGCCTCTTGCCTCCGGGCCTACTACCAGATCTACCTGTTTGCCCTCAAGGCTCTTTGCCAGTTCATCTATGAGCTGCCTGAATGCCTCCGGGTCCTGGAACAGAGTAGTAACATCCCGGAAAAGTATGCCGGGCTTGGGAAAATCAGGGATAGAGCGCACAGCAGTCTTAAGATCCATGTTTATTTTTCCTCCAGTCATTGCGTATGGCAGATGTTTTGTTTGTTATTGTTCCCGAGACCTGAGTCTTTGGGCAGCGGCATATGTTGGGCTTTCCATAAGATCCCGCTGGGGCGGATCCTTTATGAGTCGTATGCCTTCATTTGCATTGATGAAATCCAGCTCCTCCATAACCCGTTCGCCCAGCCTCGCCATTCGGACAGGCGTCTTTGTTACGGCGGCGAGGTAATCTATAAGCTCCTCACGGTTGAAAAACCGTCTTTCCGATGAGCGCAGCGCCTTATAATACGCCGCTATATCCCGTCTCTCCAGCGCAAGAGATGCAAAGCAGCCTATAGGGTATGCCCTGCCCGGTATTATCTCAGCATGCGGCGCAAGGGCTTCAAGCCTTTCGGCAAAGCCAGCGTCAATGCTGTCATACATCAAAACGCTGCTGAAGCGGGACATATCCAGCGAGTCTATCACCGGGCCGAAAACAGCCGTATGATAGCCACAGGGGAAGGCTCTGTTGCGGCCGAAAACCATATCCAGCCTTCTTAAAAGGCCCTTATCCGCCAGCTCCTTCATAAGGTCGACGGCGCCCCCCTCGGTAAAGCAAAGCACCATTGTCCCCGCCATGGAGTCTGTCAGCAGCTTTTCAAGGCCGCGGGCCCTTTTTTCGCCCGTATCAATGCCACAACCTGTATTATACAATATATTCTCGGAGAATGCATCAATAAATTTATCTCCTCTGTCCTTCATAAAGGCTTCGGGATCCTCTATGGGTGCTGGGCGCATATCACAAACGCGGAGCTGCACCGAGCGCATGCCGTTCCACTTGTTTATTATCGGCGTGTATATGGCGTCGCAGCGGCCCATATCCGCCAGTTCCTGGAACTGATGCCCCTTTGAAAAGGCCACAAGATCTACGTACCTGTCGTCTTTTACGGCGGTAGCCTTTATATGATTGCCGCTGCTGCCTATGCGCCTGAGTCCCCGCAGCAGCATGCCATCCGTCCTGAATAACGGCTCCGGATTGCCCTCCCCAAACGGGGCCAGCAGCTCCAGCTCCTCCACCATGGGAAGCGTAAGCTCGGAAAGCTCTATTTCCGCCTCATAGCTTCTCCTGGGTATAAACAGCTCCTGATCCACGGTGCTCCTGAAGGTCCCGTCCAGTGCCTGACGGAATTCTTCAAAATCTTTCTCCTGCATGGTAACGCCAGCTGCATACGCGTGGCCGCCAAAGCGGGTGAAAAATCTGTTGTTGGCGTTGAGGGCCTGATACAGGTCAACTCCCGGCACAGACCTGGCGGAACCCGTCAGCACTCCGTCTTTTTCGGAAAAGAGCAGCGTTGGTCGGTAATACCTTTCGGCTATCCTTGCTGCGGCAATACCTATTACGCCTGGGTTCCAGTCCGGGGATTTGAGCACTATGGAGCGGCCTTTTGTAAGATCCAGCTGTTCCACCATCTCCGCTGCGGAATCTATTATGTCCCCTTCCTCCGTCTGACGGCGGCGGTTCAGCTCGTCCAGAAGCTCGGCTGCCTGCTGAGCCTTTTGGGTATCATGGGTGCAGAGCAGTTCCACGCATATACCGGCGTCCTCCATTCTGCCCGCGGCGTTGAGCCTCGGCCCGAAGCCGAAGGAGAGGTCCCGGGATACGAATGCATCGCTCTTGTCGTTCACTACGCGGCCCAGCGCCTTTATGCCCGGGGAGCAATCGCCCTTATTTATCATATCCAGCGCCACGGCAACTATGGCCCGGTTTTCACCCAGCAGCTGCACTACGTCAGTCATTGTGGCTATGCCCGCCTGAGGGAGGTAGCGTTTGGCGGCTTCCCGGCCTATAAGGCCCTCCGCAAGCTTCCACGCTATGCCCGCGCCGCATATGTCGCCGTTAGGGTATTTATCGTCCTCCCGGGTATGGCACACCACGGCGCAGCAGTCCGGTATTCTGCCGTCACAGCGGTGATGATCCGTCACCACCACGTCCATTCCCAGCTCCCGGCATCTGTCTATCTCGCCGTATGCCTTTACGCCGTTATCCACGGTAATTATGAGCTGTACGCCCATTTTGTGCAGCCGCTCCACGGCCGGAATGTTAAGGCCGTAGCCCTCGTCGTGCCGCGATGGTATATCGTATATCACATCTGCACCCATACTCTTGAGGCAGTCGTAAAGTATGGAGGTGGCGCATACGCCGTCCGCGTCGTAGTCGCCGTACACGCATATCTTTTCGCCAGCTACAGCCCGCTTTATGCGCTCCAGCGCCTTATCCATATCCTTCATGAGAAGAGGATCCAGAAACTGCCCCTCCCCCGGGTGCAGGAAAAGCTCCATAGCCTCCTTGTCACGCGCCCCGCGGGCGTACAAAAGCGAAGCAAGCCGCGGAGATATCCCCTCGGCCTTGGGTATATCGTTATTTATTTGTGATAATTCATAAATCAGCATACCGTAATTTTACACCCCGCGCAGCGTATTTGGCAAGGCGCAGGAAATCGGTATGCCTTGAGATTCGGTGCGGCTATTTCAGCATTTGCAGTACCATTACGCTGAGCAGACCGCTTACTGCCCCAATAGCTATATCAGAGAGCAGCGCTATGCTCACGTACAGCGTGCCCGCAACGGCGGAAAACACTATGAACGCCAGTACAGCGTAAAGTGTGCCCGCCAGCGCACCATACAGCCACAGCCGCTTTTTGCACCGGCGGACCGCTATAAGCCCTGCCGCCGCCGCGCATATCACCTTTATGACCGTGGTAAAAAGGCCCATTGTGGATACCTGCAAAAGTTCCTCTTCTTCCAAAATATAATTGACGGAATCACAGACGCTGATCACCGTACCCACGGTAGAATACAGATCCAGCTCCCGCATATCCTGATGCAGATAAAGGATCTCCGAACCACTCTCCGCTTTTTTATCCATGGCAATATTCAGCATTTCTTCAGAATTATCCAAGCCGATGCAGTCATAGCCTTTTTGATACAGCATTTCCGTCAACGTACCTGTGCCGCAGCCCAGATCCACCACCAGATTACGCTCGGAATCCAGAATTCCCTCCGCATCCCGCTCCGGCTTCGACACTCCATAGGCTGCGATCAGCCGGTTCAGACGTTCGCACCACATTTCATAAGGGGTATTGTCCATGAGTTCATCATATACTCTTGCAAAATCGGTATAAATCTCTTCTGTGTTTTCCATAGCTACAGCATCTCCGTTTTCTTAAAAAATAGTCCCAAGTGCCCCGAACACTCCCATGCTGAGCAGTCCCATGATCACACCTGCCAGAACAACACCACACATTACAGCTATTACGCTGGACTTAAAGTCCATGTCTAACAGACTGGCTGCCAGAGTTCCGGTCCATGCACCGGTTCCGGGAAGCGGAATTCCCACAAACAGAAGCAGTGCCACGAACAGACCTCTTCCGGCCTTCTCCTGCAGCTTCTGTCCACCCTTGTGGCCTTTTTCCAGACAAAAAGTAAAGAACTTACCGATGACAGGCTTGTCTGCACCCCACTCCAATACTTTTCTCGCAAAAAAGAAAATAAACGGCACAGGAAGCATATTGCCCAGGATGCATACAATATAGCTGGGAAGCAGCGGCAGATTCATTCCCACCGCAATGGGAACAGCGCCTCGAAGTTCAATCAA
>ENA-OURV01000842-OURV01000842.1-human-gut-metagenome-genome-assembly--contig:-NODE-842-length-25732-cov-4.630292_pt1 | contig 25732 bp, 20 predicted proteins | sample MGYA00242141_ERZ509072 | MGnify/ENA primary metagenome ERZ509072 (study PRJEB26280, sample SAMEA2338763) | human gut metagenome | biome: human gut; feature: human-associated habitat; material: faeces... | reverse complement strand
AATAAAATTTTTCAATCGCGAGATTTGTGTCTGCGCGCACTTGACACAAACTCGGCATACGCAAAAAGCGTGCGCAGAAATGAGGAGAAACATGGATAAACACAATTATTCCGCACCCGTTTCGCTGAAAAACATTCAGGTGACGGACACCTTTTGGAAAGGGGAAATGGAGCTCGTACGCAAGGAGGTGATCCCGTATCAGTGGGATGCCTTAAATGACCGCGTGGAGGGCGCGGCACCGAGCTTCTGTATGCACAATTTCAAGGCTGCAGGAAAGCTGAACCGGGAAAAGAAAGAAAAAGGAAACACATTTATTGCGCCGAAGTATACCTATCGCGGCTTTGAGGTGCTGCCGGAGGATCCGAAGCAGTTAAAAGATGACGAATTTTACGGGTTTTTGTTCCAGGACAGCGATTTTTCGAAATGGATCGAGGCGGTTGGTTATTCTTTAACGCAGCATCCAGATCCGGAGCTGGAAAAAATCGCGGATGGCGCGATCGATATCGTCTGCGCCGCACAGCAGGACGATGGATATCTGGACACCTACTATATTTTAAGTGGTCGTGACGCGACCTTTACGAATCTGAAGGACCATCACGAGTTGTACTGCTTCGGACACCTGATTGAAGGGGCTGTGGCATATTTTCAGGCGACTGGCAAGGACAAGCTGTTGAAGGCGGCGGAACGATTTGCAGACTATGTGGCGGCAAATTTCGGTACGGAAGAGGGAAAGCTTCACGGTTATCCGGGACATGAAATCGCAGAGATGGCCCTTGTGCGGCTTTATGAACTGACCGGGAAGGAAAAATACTTAAACCTTGCCCGGTATTTCGTGGACGAGCGCGGAAAGCGTCCCTACTACTTTGATAAAGAGCATCCCGAAGAAGTAAAAAAGGGGCATGAGGACGAACTTCGTTATTTCTATAATCAGGCGCATCTGCCGGTGCGCAAGCAGGACGAGGCGTTCGGACATTCCGTGCGTGCGGTTTATCTATATTCCGGCATGGCGGATGTGGCGAGGCTGACAGGGGATGAAACGCTGTATGGGGCGTGCCGGAGACTCTGGGACAACATCACGGAGAAAAAGATGTACGTTACGGGCGGAATCGGCAGCACCCATCTGGGCGAGGCGTTCACCTATGCCTACGATCTGCCGAACGACACGGCGTATGCGGAAACATGTGCGTCGATCGGTCTTGTCTTTTTTGCGCGGAGAATGCTGGAAATCGCGCCGGAGGCAAGGTATGCAAACGTTATGGAACGCGCACTTTATAATGGCGTGCTCAGCGGCATGGCGCTGGATGGAAAGAGCTTTTTCTATGTCAATCCGCTGGAGGTACTGCCGGAGGCATGTCATAAGGATGAACGAAAATTTCATGTCAAGCCGGTTCGCCAGAAATGGTTCGGCTGCGCATGCTGCCCGCCAAACCTGGCGCGTCTGCTCAGCTCGATCGGTTCCTATGCATATACGGAAAACGAGGATACGCTGTTTTTACATCTTTATATGGGAAGCACCCTGGAAAAGAAGATCGGCGAAAAGATAGCAGATATCCGTGTGGAATCCAACTTCCCTTGGGAGGGGGATGTGAAAATCACAATTCGCGCAAAGGATACCGGATTAAAGCTTGCACTGCGGATACCGGACTGGTGCAGCAGATATGAGCTGGATGGTTTTACCGGTGGTACGGAAGAAAAGGACGGCTACCTGTATCTGCAAAAGGATTGGGGAGAGGAAGAAGAATTTACGCTTCATTTCCCGATGGAGGTTCGAATGATTGCGGCAAAGGAAGCCGTGCGTGAGGATATAGGGAAAGTGGCCGTGATGAGAGGACCGGTTGTCTATTGTCTGGAAGAGACAGACAACGGAAAAGATCTGCAGAAGCTGCTGATTGACCCGGAGTTAAACGTAACGGTGTCGGACGGAAATATTTGCGGAACGCCGGTCAAAAAGCTGACTGCAGCAGGGTTTCGGCAGCTTGATACGCATATAGAAAAAGAAAGCGAAGCGCTGTATCATGTCTGGAAGAAGCCGGAGTTTGAAAAAGCGGAACTTTCGTATATTCCGTATTATACCTGGGCAAACCGCGGTGAAAACGAAATGCAGGTTTGGACGCGGGTCAGAGATTGACAGAAATAGACATAAGTGCTGCACTATAGTACGCTCAGTTGAAAGCAGAGGTATGTCGAAAGCAAAAGGAGGGCATCAGGCATCGGGCCGGACGCCCTCCAGTACGTTTTGCATGTCCTGCGGGAGTGGAACATGAAATTCCAGAGGTTCTTTGGTGATAGGATGGTGAAAACGCAGACGGGTTGCGTGCAGCGCCTGTCTGGAAATCCATTCCATATCAGGATTATAGAGGGAATCTCCGATCAGCGGATAGCCCAGATATTTCATATGGATCCGGATCTGGTGAGTGCGACCGGTTTCCAGTGTCAGGCGGATCAGGCTGTGCCCGTTTTTTTCTTCCAGCACTTCATAGTGAGTAATGGCAGATTCGCCATGTTCAAAGTCGATGGTACGCTCGATGATGGAGCCGTCCTTTCGTCCCAGTGGAGCAGTGATGGTTCCGGAGGAGGGAGTGACCCTGCCGCGAGAGATCCCGAGGTATTCTCGGTGGATTTCCCGGTTCCGGACCATGGTTGCGAGAATACTGCCGCTGACCAAATGCTTTGCGATGATTGTCAGACCGGAGGTGTTATGATCGAGCCGGTTGATACAGCGAAAGACGAAGGGACAGTCTTTCTGAGCAAAATACCAGGCGAGCCCGTTTGCAAGGGAATGGGTGTAGTTGCGCATCGACGGATGGATCGGAAGATCGGCTGGTTTGTTGATCACCATAAGGTCTTCATCCTCGTAAACGATGTCCAGAGGATGATAAACGGGGGGTATTTTTTCTGAGACCGCAGTTTCCTGAATATGTACGGTTAAGCGGTCGCCTCCCTGAAGATGGCGGATCATATAGGCGGGAGTACCGTTTATGAGGATGCTTTCCGGCATCTTTTTTAAGTCAGTTAAGTTGGCGGAGGAATATCCCTGCCGTTTTAAAAAGCAAGCGACGGTAGGAGAATCGTCGCTTGCTTTGATTTCATAATGTAAAATGCGTTCCATAAGTTAGTTGGATTTAACTTCCTTCCACATGTCATTATAGAGGGAATCCCCGTCTTCACCGAGATAGGTAAAGGTTTCCAAACCGGAATGCTGGCTTAAATCCGGGAAAGCAATTTGGGAATTTTTCAGGTCTTCGTCCTCGATCAGGTCGCGGGCTGCATCGTTGGGGGTGGAGTAGGTAATGTACTCGAAATTCTTTAAAGCAACGTCACCGCGGCACATAAAGTCAATGAACTTTTCTGCATTTTCCTTATTGGGAGCGTTTTTGGGAATTACCCAGGAATCGATCCAGACATTGGTACCCTCCTTCGGGATGACATATTCCAGATCCGGGTTTTCACGCTGAGTGAAAATCGCTTCGCCGGAGTAGATAACGCCGAGTGCTGCTTCGCCGCCGATCATCTTGTCACGCACCTGGTCGATAACGTATGCCTGTACAAGAGGCTTCTGTTTGATCAGCAGATCCCGTGCAGCTGCGAGCTCGGTTTCGTCAAGTGTATTCATGGAATTGCCGTTTAATTTGAGTGCAACCATAAATGCATCGCGTACGGAGTCCTGCATCAGAATGCTGTCGGCATATTTTTCATCCCAGAGGATCGACCAGCTGTCAACCGGCTCCTCTACCATGGTTTTGTTGTACAGAATGCCGACGGTTCCCCAGCAGTAAGGAACGGAATATTTGTTTTCCGGATCAAAGCCCTTGGACTGCTCCCAATACTGTTCACCGATGTTTGCCTTGGCATTGGGCATGTTATCGAAGTTCAGCTCGGAGAGCAGATCGTTTTCAATCATTTTGCTGATCATGTAGTCGGAAGGGCAGATGACATCATATTCGGAAGCACCGGTTTCTACCTTGGGATACATGATTTCGTTGGTTTCAAATTCATCATAAACCACCTTTATGCCGGTTTCTTCTTCAAACATGGTGATCGTATCGGGATCGATGTATTCCCCCCAGTTGTAGACGATGACCTGTCCGCTTTCGCCAGAAGCAGAGGAAGCGCTGCCGCAGCCGGTTGTCATACCTGCAATCAGACCGGTGCACAGGGCAGCAGTAAGGAGCTTTGCAATGGTGTTCTTTTTCATGAATGGATTCCTTTCTGTAAGTAAAATAGTTTAGGAAGACAGTTGGTTGTCTGTGTCTCACGGGAGAATCCCGGAGTGTTATTCATGACAATAAAATGCTCGCAGAGCGTGCATTCTATTGTTTTTCCTTTGGCTTCGGAGCCTTGTTGACAAGGATCAGAAGAACCAGAACGGTCATAAAAATAAGTGTGGAAAGTGCATACATTTCCGGTTTAATGCCCTTTTTAACCTCGGTGTAGATTTTGGTGGAAAGGGTATCTACGCCGGGACCCTTCGTAAAGTGCGTGATGATAAAGTCATCCAGGGACATCGTAAAGGCCATTAAAAATCCGGACATGACACCGGGCAGCAGATCAGGAAATACGACCTTGAAAAATGCCTGCCAGGGGGATGCGCCCAGATCGAGGGCAGCTTCGTAAACACTTGGGTTTAATTGCTTTAAGCGCGGCATAACGCTCAGGATCACATAGGGAATATTGAAGGTTATGTGGGAGAGCAGGATGGTGATAAAACCAAAACGCGCTTTAAAGGTTAAAAACAGAAGCATCAGGGAAATACCGGTTACGATCTCGGCATTCAACATCGGGATATTGGTGATGCTCATCAACACAGCACGGCTCTTTTTTTTCATGCCCTGAATGGATAGCGCAGCAATGGTGCCGATCAGCGTTGCAAAAACAGCAGATAACAGCGCAATCAGGAGCGTGTTGTAAAGTGCCTGCATGATTTCTGAGTTGGAAAACAGCTGAGTGTACCATTTCGTTGTAAAGCCGCCCCATTTTGCCCGGGTTTTGCTGGCGTTAAAGGAAAGAACGACCAGCGTTGCGATGGGGGCATACATGAAGATAAAAATCAGGGCGATATAAATTTTTTGGGCAGTTGTTTTTATCATAAGGAAGTTCCCTCCCCGTTTTTATCAAAAATTGCAGTCATCAGCATGTTGATCAGGATAAATACCATCAAAACAATGGAAAGACCGCTGCCTAAATGCCAGTTGCTTGCCTGAGTGAATTCCTGCTCAATAACGTTTCCGATCAGCAGGATCTTGCTGCCACCCAGCAGATTCGAAATCACGAAGGTTGTCAGAGCTGGTACGAACACCATTGTGATGCCGCTGATGACACCAGGGAGGCTCAGCGGGAAAATAACGCGTAAAAAGGTCTGGAACCAGTTGGCACCGAGATCGTGGGCGGCATTGATGACATTCGGGTCAATCTTTGTCAGCGCATTATACAGGGGCAATACCATAAACGGCAGGAAGTTATATACCATGCCGAGGATAATCGCGCCGGGGGTATTGATGATATTTAAAGTCGGCAGCCCGAAAAAGGACAGTACCGAGTTGATGACGCCTGTTTTTTCAAGGAGTGTCTGCCATGCAAGGGTGCGCAGAAGAAAGTTCATCCACATGGGAAGGATGAAAATCAGGACGATAAAGCTCTGCTGGCTGACATGCCTGCCTGCCAGGATCATGGCAAGGGGGTAGGCAAGGGCAAGACAGACAACTGTGCTGATTAAGGAAAGCACGAGTGCAGTAATCAGTGCCTTCATATGCTCCGGCGAGGAGATGGCAGCGACATTTTCAAAGGTAAATGCACCGCTTCTGTCTGTGAGCCCGTAGTAAAAGATCATGCACAGCGGGATGATGATAAATGCGGCAGACCAGAGCAGATATGGCGCAGCCATGAGCCTGTTGTGGGGCCACGGCGCCTTTGGCATCGTATTTTTTTTCACTGATTTACTCATCGATGGATACCGCCTCCTCATCTTCCGAAGCAGGCTTGTTCATGATCTGGATATCGAAGGGATCAACGCGGATGCCGACCTCTGTGCCCACCGGGAACATATCGGTGGAGTGTACCAGCCATTCAAAGCCGTTTGCGGTTACTTCCATTTCATAATGAACGCCCTTAAAGATCAGATGTGTTACCGTTCCGGTCAGCGTTCCTTCTTCCGGCTTGACCAGATCCACGTCTTCCGGACGGATTACAACATCGACGGGCTTGTTTGTGCCAAAGCCCTTATCCACGCAGGGAAACTTCTGCCCGAGGATGGAAACAAGCTCATCGCGGATCATGATGCCGTCGATGATGTTGGAGTCTCCGATGAAGTCTGCAACGAAAGCATTCTCCGGCTCATTGTAGATCTTTTCCGGCGTGCCGATCTGCTGAATGTAGCCCTGGTTCATAACAACGATGGTATCGGACATGGTCAGAGCTTCTTCCTGGTCATGGGTGACATAGATGAATGTGATGCCGAGCTCATTTTTCAGACGGATCAGCTCATACTGCATGTCCTGACGCAGCTTTAAGTCCAGGGCACCGAGGGGCTCATCGAGAAGCAGGAGCTTTGGCTCATTTACGATCGCTCGTGCAATGGCAATACGCTGCTGCTGACCGCCGCTTAGAGAATCAGGCATACGGTTTTCGTAGCCGTCAAGGTTGACCAGCTTGAGGGCATAACGGATTTTGTCCTGAATATAGCTTTTGGTCTTTCCTTTGATCTTTAAGCCGAAGGCGATATTTTCTGCGATCGTCATATGGGGAAAGAGGGCATATTTCTGGAAAACGGTGTTTAGCTGACGTTTGTTGGGCGGCATGTTTGTGATGTCCTTGCCGTTGAATAAAACGCAGCCATTATCCGGCTTTTCAAAACCGCCGATAATGCGCAGAGTTGTTGTTTTTCCGCAGCCACTGGGGCCAAGGAGGGTTAAAAACTCGTTCTCCCGGATGTAGAGGTTCAGATCATCCAGTACGGTGTTGTCATCGTAAATTTTGGTGATGTGCTGTAAATCGATCAGCCGGTTGCTCATTGGTACTTCTCCCATGCGGTATCCGACAGCGGATACTGTCCCTTCCTTCAAATAATGAAATGTCAGCGCAAAAGACGACTTTTCCTGACAGTGTGTTTATAGTTTGCGTCAGCTTCAAGCATTAGAAGCTTGGCGGACTGGAAACCCAGATCAGGCTTGCTCCCGTCTTTTTACTTGCCGAAATATAATGTGTCGACTTAGGCGTAAAATAAAAGGATTCGCCCTTTTTGGCGCGGTAGCTCTTTTTGCCGATATGGATCGTGATGCTGCCGCTTAATATATAGCCGAACTCTTCCCCTTCGTGGGGGTTGTCCGGATAGGTGCTGCCGCCCGGTGCAAGCGTCAGGCGGATGGGCTCCATAATGTTTTTCTGGGCGTTTGGAATGATCCATTCGGTTTTGTTGCCGTATTCTTCGTCCAGCTTTTCAAAGTAGTCGCTTTCTTTAAAAACGATCTGCTCTTCCGGTTCTTCATTAAAGAAATCCTTTAAATCTGTTCCCAGTGCCTGCAGGATGTCCATCAGGGTTGCGATGGAAGGAGAGGTCAGATCCCGCTCCAGCTGAGAGATAAAGCCTTTGGAAAGCTCTGTCCGGTCAGCCAGCTCCTCCTGTGTCAGTCCCTTTTGCACTCGCAGTTCCTTTACCTTTGCTCCGATTTTCATGTCTGATCCTTCATAGTTATTTTAAACAAAAAGTTTAATGATACTAAACAAACGCACTGAGCTTTATTATACGTTTTTTGACGGGTCTGTCAATGGGGAAAATAATATTTTACATAGTTTTTTCGCGGGTGCAGGCAGAACGCCATTTTAGGGCGATTTTTGGCGTCTTGGGCTATTCCCGCGCAGGGGCAGGCTGCGTGCGCGCAGACACGCTTTCGCTCGGATGAAAGCGCAGCGGTACATAAGGCAGCAAAGCACGCTGCCCAAGTACCGGCGCTTTCAAACGGTCTGCGGCTGCATCGCAGCCTGTCCCTGCGCGGGACCACCCCAAGGCGCCAAAAAACGGTTTTGGAGGGTTCGTTGTGAATGCGAGGATGGAACTGGAACGAAAAGTGAAAAAGGGATTAACAAAAACGGGACAGGTATGGTAAAATAAATGAGCAGAACATTTTTGCCGCAGGAGGTTTGAACATGACAAATCAGAAAAAGTACGTTGCCTATGTCTCTACCTATACAATGGGAGACAATCATGGTATTACGATTTATGATGTAGATGTAGAAAATGGAAGATTTACATTAAAGGATCGTGTCGAGATTACGAACTCATCCTATCTGACGATTTCGCACAACCGTAAATGGCTGTATTCTATTACAGACTTTGGTGTGGAATCCTATGAAATTTTAAAGGATGGACATTTAAAACCGATCAACATGGCGGGCATTAATGGCATGCGCGGCTGCTATCTTTCCACAGATTATGAAGATCGTTTCCTGTTCGTGGCAGGCTGGCATGACGGCAAGATCACAGCGCTGCGTTTAAAGGAGGATGGCAGCGTCGGAGAGATTACCGATGAGATTTTCCATCGTGGACTGGGCAGTATTGCAGAGCGGAATTTCCGTCCCCACGTCAGCTGTGTGAAGATGACGAGAGACAATCATTATCTGTGTGCAGCAGATCTTGGCATGGATCATGTCAAGGTATACCGCCTCGACCATCAGACCGGTAAGCTGACACTGGCAGATGTTATCCGCAGTGAAATGGAATCTGCACCCCGTCATATCAAATTCAGCAAGGACGGAAGGATTCTTTACATCGTTCATGAACTGAAAAATATCATAGATGTTTATACCTATGAAGAAAAAAAGGGCAATCCGTTCTTTGAAAAGGTACAGACGATCTCCACAGTCAACGATTATCATGCGAGTAATTCCGCAGCGAGTGCGCTGAATCTTTCGGAGGATTTCCAGTATCTGATCAGCTCCAATGCGGGAGATAACAGCGTCGTAATGTACAAGATTGATCAGGAGACCGGACTTTTGACGAAACTGTTCTGTCTGCCTATCAGTGGAGAATATCCGAAGGATGCGATGCTGTTCCCGGATAATAGACATCTGGTTTCCTTAAATCACGAATCGAATACAATGACATTCTTTACAGTGCACCCGGATACCGGATTGATCGTTATGAACGGGCCGGAGATCAAGGTGGATCAGCCTAACTGCGTTATTTTCCACAGACTGGAAGAAGAATAGAATCAGAAAATTCCCCATCGGCAAAGGCCGGTGGGGAATTTTTATGGGTGCGCCTTGAAACGTGTGTGGATAGGAAAGAAAAATCATTGGCGTTGCAGCTGGTGCAGAGCTTCTGCCAAAGAAAACAAAAGCGCTTATTTCGTATAGATTTTTTCAAGATGATCCATTCGTGCCCCCATATTGGACAGCATCAGGTCCAGTATGGTCAGGGCTGTCATGCTTTCTACAACCACGACTGCGCGAGGAACGATGACAGGATCGTGGCGTCCCTTGATCTGCAGCGTACGTTCAATATGGTCACGGCCGATGGTTTGCTGTGGCTGAAAGATGGATGGAGTTGGCTTGATATGAGCGCGCAGAAGGACGGGAGAGCCGTCGCTGATGCCGCCTAAAATACCGCCGGCGTGGTTGGTTTTCTTGGAAACCTGTCCATCCTTTATGCAAAAGGCATCGTTGTTTTCGGAGCCTTTGCGGGAAGAAACCTCGATGCCGTCACCGATTTCAACAGCTTTGACTGCACCGATGGACATGATCGCTGAAGCAAGCCTTGCATCAAGCTTGTCAAAGACCGGATCGCCGATCCCGGCAGGAAGACCGGTCACACAGCATTCGATCACGCCGCCGGAGGAATCCTGATTTTTGATACAGGTTTCGAGAAAGGCTTCTGCGTCGGCGGAAGCTTTTTTATCCGGCATACCAGTAGCGGTCTGAGTGATTGCTTCCCGGTCAAAGGTATCCGGATGAATGGAAACAGGACCGATCGAACGGGTATAGGCGCAGACATCGATACCGAGCCGGTTTAAGATCTTTATGGCGATTGCACCGGCGGCAACACGTCCGGTCGTTTCTCTTCCGGAGGAACGGCCGCCGCCGCGATAGTCACGAAAGCCGTATTTTTCATCAAAGGTGTAGTCTGCATGTCCGGGGCGGTAGTTCTGGGCGATTTCCGTATAATCGGAGGATCGCTGAGAGGTATTATAGACGAGCAGGGAAATCGGAGTTCCCGTTGTTTTTCCGTCGAAAATGCCGGAGAGGATCTGAACCTCGTCAGCCTCCTTTCGTTGAGTGACATATTTGCCGGAGCCGGGCTTTCTCCTGTCGAGATAAGGCTGGATATCAGCCTCACATAAGGGAAGGCCTGCCGGACAGCCATCTATGACAGCGCCGATCGCCTTGCCATGGGATTCTCCCCATGTGGAAACGCGGAAAATGGTGCCAAAAACAGAACCGGACATGAAACACACTCCTTTCGATAAGGGAATTTTCCCTATAGTATAAAACATTTTTTTGACGGATACAAGGGAATCTGTTATACTAATTTTTATCTATGCATGGTGAAAACGATTTTCTAGAGAAACGGGGTATATCTGATTTATGAAAAAAACGAGACAGGCAAATCTGGAGCTTCTCAGGCTTCTCGCCATGGTATTTGTTGTGACGGCACACCTGATGAACCATGGAAATCTGATCGGAGCTGCGAAGATGGGGACTGCTTCTTATTATCTGGTTTGGACGTTGTTTGGCATTTCCTTTACCTGTATCAATCTGTATCTGTTGATCAGCAGCTACTTTCTGACGGAATCGAGATTCAGCCTTTGGAAGCTTGTTAAAATGGCGGTTCAGGTACTGTTTTATGCCTTGGGAATTACGGCGATTTATTGGATCTTTACAGATGTACCCCATGACTTGGAATATCTGGTCTATTCGATTTTACCGATCTCATCGGATTTTTACTGGTTTGTTTCCATGTATGTAGGCATGTATGTGCTGGCACCGGTGATGAATAAGCTGATCCTGGCACTGACTAAGCGTCAGCTTGCCTGTGCGTGTGCGCTGGCTCTGGCTTTGGTGTCTGTGTGGCCAAACATTTTTTATTTTTCTTCGGCCCTTAATACCGCCGGCGGTGTAAGTATATCGTGGTTTTTGACGATTTATCTGTGCGGAGCCTATATCCGTTTGTATTATCAGCCGGATGGAAAATTCCTGAAATGGTTCCTGCCTGCAGTTGGAACCTCCCTGCTGATTCCCCTCAGCCGGTTTGTGATCGAGGCACTGCTGTCCTCTCCGTTTGGCGCGATCAGCTTTCTGGACGATCTGATGTGGGGGTATAGTGTGTTTTATGTCTATAGCTCGATTCTGGTAACAGCTGCGTCGATTTTTTTGTTTCTTGCATTTTTGAATCTGAGGATTGCACCGGGAAGAGGCGCAGGCCTGATCAATCGGATTGCAGGTGCGTCCTTTGGCGTTTACCTGATCCATGATCACTACTATATCCGGGAGAGCCTCTGGACGAAAATCGACGGCGCTGCCTGGCTTGGACACTGGTATCTGCCCTTTGCCTGTATTGGGGTGATAGCAGCGATCTACCTGGTATGTACAGCGATCGAGCTGCTTCGGCAAAAACTGTTTGCACCCTTTGAAAAAAGTACGGCGATCGCAGGCTTTTTCCAAAAAGCGGATGATAAATTAAAGAAAATCTGGAATGGAGATTAAGATGAGTGAAAAGATGACCTACAAGGTATTGAAACAGGAGGGACGTGCAAAACGTGCGGTAATGGAAACTGTGCATGGTACGATCCAGACACCGGTTTTTATGAATGTCGGAACCGTTGCTGCGATCAAGGGTGCGGTTTCTACGGAGGATCTGGAAGGACTGGGCACGCAGGTGGAGCTTTCCAACACCTATCATCTGCATGTGCGTCCCGGTGATGAAAAGATCAAGGCGATGGGTGGACTGCATCGCTTTATGAGCTGGAATAAGCCGATTTTGACCGATTCCGGCGGATTTCAGGTGTTTTCACTGGCTGGTCTGCGGAAGATCAAAGAGGAGGGGGTAACCTTCCACTGCCATATCGACGGGCATAAGATCTTCATGGGACCGGAAGAGAGTATGCGGATTCAGTCAAACCTCGCATCTACCATTGCAATGGCATTCGATGAGTGTGCGCCTGCAAAAGCGGAGAGAAGCTACGTGCAGCCTTCCGTAGACCGGACGACAAGATGGCTGGAGCGCTGCAAAAAAGAGATGGCTCGCCTGAACAGCCTGGACGATACGATCAATAAGCAGCAGCTTTTGTTCGGCATTAACCAGGGTGCAATTTACTCGGATATCCGAGTAGAGCATGCCAAACGGATTACAGACCTGGATCTGGACGGTTATGCGGTCGGCGGTCTTGCAGTCGGTGAGACCCATGAGGAAATGTATCATATTCTGGAAGAGACAGTTCCCTATTTGCCCGTGGACAAACCGACCTATCTGATGGGAGTCGGTACACCTGCAAATATTTTGGAGGCAGTGGAACGCGGTGTGGACTTTTTTGACTGCGTATATCCCACCAGAAACGGACGTCATGGACATCTATATACAAACTTCGGCAAGATCAATCTGTTCAATGCGCAGTATGAGCTGGATATGCAGCCCATCGAGCCAGGGTGTCAATGCCCTGTCTGCAGACGGTATTCCAGAGCCTATATCCGTCACCTGTTAAAAGCAAAAGAGATGCTGGGCATGCGCCTGTGCGTCATGCACAACCTGTATTTCTATAATACGATGATGACAGAAATCCGGGATGCGCTGGATAAGGGAGAATTTGCAGCATATAAGAAGCGAAAACTTGACGGCATGCAAAGAATTGTGTATGATGGAAAATAGGCTACGGTAAAGAGACCGGGCAGGGAGAATCCTGCAGGGCAGGGTTTTACTTTATAAACCAGGAGGAATATAGAAAATGAGTATTTTACTGACAGCATCTGAGTCAGCAAGCGCAGGCAGCATGATTCCGCTTATTTTAATGTATGTGGTAGTTTTTGGTGTATTTTTCTACTTCGTACTGTATCGTCCGCAGAAGAAAGAGCAGAAGAAGACCAGCGCAATGCTTTCTACTCTGGAGATCGGAGATTGCGTTCTGACCACCAGCGGCTTCTACGGAATCATCATCGACATCACAGATGATACCGTTATCGTTGAGTTCGGCAACAACAAAAACTGCCGTATTCCGATGCAGAAGAGCGCGATCGTACAGGTGGAAAAGGCTGATGCAGAAGCACCTGCAGATACAAAGAAGAAATAAGACGAATTTTGAGACAGATAAAAGAACCGGAATATGCGCATGTGATAGGCTCACAGGACGTGTGTTCCGGTTTTTTCGTCACACAGCGATATGTGACGCAGGCATCACAAAGCAGCTGGGATCGCAGAGCCAAACTGGACGTTTTCCTCGCGACACCTTCGGCACAAAGCGCCTGCGGAATGGAGGATTTTATGAAAGTTGTTGATATGCACTGCGACACGATCGCAGCACTTTATGAAAACAAAGAAAAAGGGTGGACACTGCAGGACAACAGACTGCATATTCGTCTGGATAAGATGAAACAGGGGGATTACCTGCTTCAGAATTTTGCACTGTTCGTCTGTACAGAAAATTGTGAAGACCCATATCAGCAGGCGCTGACACTGGCGGACTGCTTTGATCGGCAGATGGCACTGTTTCCGGAGCAGATTGGTCAGGTCAGATGCTATAACGACATTTTGGAAAATCAGAAAAACGGGCGCATAAGCGCGCTTTTGACAATCGAAGAGGGTGCGGTGTGTCAGGGCAGCCTGGAAAAGCTGCGGGAATTTTATGACAGAGGTGTCCGAATGTTGACGCTGACCTGGAATTTTCCAAACGAGATCGGTTTTCCGAATTTTGGCATTTCCGGGGATGGCAAGCCGGATAGGACGGTTCCGAACACGAAGGATGGGCTGACAGAGTTCGGATTTTTATTTCTGGAAGAGATGGAGCGGCTCGGAATGATCGTGGATGTGTCCCATCTGTCGGACGCGGGCTTTTATGACGTGGCGTCCCATGCGAAGCGTCCCTTTGTCGCAAGCCATTCCGATGCCCGCGCAATCTGTCCGGCGGTGCGCAATTTAACGGACGACATGATCTGTTTGCTGGCAGAAAAAGGCGGTGTGACCGGACTGAACTTCTGTCCGTCCTTTTTAAATGCCCAAAAGGACTATCCGGGCACAGCTGCAGACGTGGCACGCCATGCGGCACATATCATAAAAGTCGGCGGAGAGGACTGCCTGGGACTGGGCAGCGATTTTGACGGAATTCGGACCCATGCAGAGCTCCCGGGCGCAGACGCAATGCCGGTTCTGGAGGATGCGCTTGCAAAGGCAGGGCTTACCGCCAGACAGCGTGATAAGGTCATGGGAGAAAATGTACTGCGCGTATACCGGGAGGTGTTGGGATAAGGCGCTGTATTCTGCTTGCAGATTTTCAGACGGAATGTTATACTGAGATCAATCTCACAAAAGAAAAATGCTGCAGAGATTGAGGATGGATTTTTTGAAATGAACATAAATGAAATTGCAAAGTTGGCAAATGTCTCCCGGGCCACCGTTTCCCGTTACTTTAACGATGGCTATGTCAGTGCAGAAAAGCGGGAGCAGATCCGCAGGGTGATCGAGGAGACAGGTTATAAACCGTCTGCGCAGGCACAGATGCTGCGTACCAAAAAGACGAAGCAGATCGGTGTGATTATCCCGAAGATCAATTCCGAATCCATCAGCGGGATGATCTCCGGGATCAGCAAGGAGCTAAAGCAGGCGGGCTTCTGGCTGCTTTTGGCAAACACGGAAAACCAGGAACGCGAGGAAGTGGAGTATTTAAAGCTCTTTTCCGAAAATCAGGTGGACGGGATTATCCTGATCGGGACGATTTTCACACCGGCGCACAAGCGTGCACTGCGCGCGCTGCAGGTTCCGGTCGTGGTGCTGGGACAGAAGCTGGAAGGCTACAGCTGCGTCTATCAGGATGATTATCTTGCAGCAAAGGAATCCGCGCGTATGATGTTAAAGGATGCGAAGCATCCGGCGTGTCTTGGTGTGACGAAGCGAGATCATGCAGCCGGGGAAGAACGTTTCCGTGGATTTTTGGATGTTCTGGAAGAAAAGGGAATAGACTGGGACAACAGCTTTTATGAGGAAAGTACTTTTTCTGTTGAGGACGGCTATGAGGCAATGGGACGCTTATGGGAGCGGCATCCGGAGATTGATGCAGTATTTGGGGCAACGGATTCCGTAGCGCTCGGCGCGCTTGGCTGGCTGCAGGAGCATCAGATCCGGATTCCGCAGCAGGTTGCGATTTCCGGCGTGGGCGACACGGTTTCCGGGCGGATCGTTGCGCCGAAGCTTTCCAGCGTGCACTTTTTTTACCAGACCAGCGGACAGGAGGCGGCGCGGCTTTTGCTGGAGCTGATGAATGGAAATCCTGCCGGAAAAGAAATTAAAATGGGTTTTCGTATAGAGGAGAGAGGGACGACGCGCCAAACTGCGATTTAGAAAAATTTAAGAATTGTTTTGGAAAAGCTTCCACAGTTTTAGCGGGAGCTTTTTTTGTTGTGTCGGTATGCTTGTACTCAGAAAGAGAAAGCGAGGAATAGCAATGAACAAAACAAAAACAAAACAATCTGTAACACAGCAAAAATCAAACTGGAAGCCCTGGCAGATCGTACTGGTGATCCTTCTCGGATTATGTGCCCTGCCGGTGGTGGTCCCGGTAGGGTTCGGACTGCTTGCCGCTGCAGTCGGAATTGCAGTAGCACTGGGTGCCTGCGTGCTCGGTCTGTTGGCCTGCAGCGCAGCCTGCGGCATCGGAATGATCCTTGTGCTGGCAGCACTGCTTCTGGGCGGACTGTTTTTCATCGGGACAGGAATTGTTTCGATGTTTCATGCGGTTGGCAGCGGCTTTGCGATTCTGGGCAGCGGCTTTATGATGACAGGCTCAGCAATCCTGGGCACAGCATTGTTGAGCGGACTGGTGTGGCTGATCTGGAAAGGAATTTTATGGATCCGCAGCAAGGCTGGCGGAAAGAAAAAAGCCGGCATCGCAGAGCCGGAACCTGAGGCAGCGCCCGGCGAACAGATGACGGGCACATCTGCTGCTGAAACGGACAGCAACGGATTTCACCTGCTGGAGAAAAAGGAGGCGGACAGCGATGAAAAATAAAACATTGAAAAAGACGCTTCTGATTTCGACAGGTCTGTTGGCAGCAGGCGGCATCTGTATTGGCATTGGGATTGCGATGGGAGGAAGCCCGGTGTTTTATCTGGATAACGAAGGAATTCATTTGAAAGAGACAACAGCCTGCCCGGAGACGGTACAGGATTATGCCGGACAGAAGCAGCTGGCAGCATTTGAAAAAATTGAGGTGGATCTGAAATACGGAGAGTTTTCTTTGGAGGAAGGCGATTCTTATAGTGTTGAATATCTTCTGGCAGGCGATCGGGAAGAACCGGTGTGCCAGGTGGAGAATGGAAAACTCATAGTGAAAGAAGGCAATTCCGGGGAAACGCAGGAAGGTAATCGGTGGTATTTCCGGCTCTGGGGAGAAGAAGGAGAACGGCGGCAGGACGCTCCTTATGTGAAAATCACAGTGCCGAAGGGTGCCAGGCTGAAAGAGGTTTCGGTTGATGCGCCGTGGGATATCGATCTTGCAGGGAATCTTTTCGCAGAGAAGCTTTCTGTAAAGACGAGCTATGGCGAGATTAAAATGGAGGACTGGGACGGAACTGACCTGAGTATTTACGACGAAAACGGTGACATCAAGACCGGGAATCTGACCGGTAATAAGGTAGAGATCACCGGTTTGTATGGAGATCTGAACATTGGCTGTATCGAAAGCACACAGGCATCTTTGGAAGCGGAGAACGGTTCGGTAACTGTTTTTGCAGGAACGCAGGGCACGCTGGACGTAAAAAACAGTTACGGGGATACGAACATATACGAAATGCAGAAGGCGGATGCATATGGATATGATCTCCGCACAGAATATGGTGAAATTCATTTTTCAGGATATGAGATGACGGGAAATGAGAACGGAGACGCGGCAGAGTACAGAAAACTGGCACCCGGCAGCGCTGTCATCCGGGTATCCGCAGAAAACGGCGATATCAAAATCCGGGAGAATGTTGCGAGGAGCACTTTGAAAGAAACAGTTGCAGAAACAAAATCTGTAGACGAAGAGGAGTGATTTCAATTTCATAAAGACGTAGAGACAGCTCCGGCGATCTAAAAAAGGATTGTCGGAGCTGCTTGTATAAGTTGCCTGAAAAGAGGTATACTCTTTTTGGCGAAAACGTGAATTTACAAAATGTCGTGAAAACAGAGGGCGGAGGGTACCATGGATTACAGGAAAACAGCACAGCAGATCTGTGACAACATAGGAGGCAGGAAAAATATCATCAGCGCTACGCACTGTGCGACGCGACTGCGTCTGGTCATCGGAGACAATGACAAGTGCAGCAAGGAAGCAATCGACGGTGTGAAGGGTGTCTTTTTCGCATCCGGACAGCTGCAGATTATTTTCGGGACGGGAACGGTCAACAAGGTTTACGACGAATTTATCCAGATCGCGGGTATCAGCGCGGCTTCCAAAGAAGAGGTCCGACAGGCAGCAAGCACAAAGACGAGCCTTTGGAGGCGTGCAGTAAAGACACTGGGAGATGTATTTATTCCGATCATTCCGGCGATCGTAGCGAGCGGTCTGCTGGTGGGGATTCTGGAAGGACTTTGTGAGGTTTATCCTGCAATGGAGCAGTCCGGTACATATACGATCCTTCACCTGTTTTCGAATGCGGCATTTGTTTTTCTGCCGATCCTGATCGCGATCAGCGCGGCAAAGGTATTTGGCGGAAATCTGTATCTTGGTGCAGTTATCGGTATGATCATGATTCATCCGGATCTGATGAATGCATGGAGTGTTGTAGATGCAGAAAGTATTCCCAAATTGAATGCATGGTTTGGGTTATATCAGATCGAGCTTGTCGGCTATCAGGGACATGTCATTCCGGTTGTGATCGCAGTATGGTTTATGAGCATGCTGGAAAAGAAACTGCACAAGATCGTTCCGGAAATGATCGACCTGTTTGTGACACCGCTTGTGACGGTGCTTGTAACGGGGTATTTGACTCTGACAATTTTTGGACCTGTTTTTTCCTGGGTGGAAAACGGTGTACTGGAAGGCGCTCAGTGGCTGATTACGCTTCCTTTCGGAATCGGTGCGGCACTGTGCGGCGCTGTCTATGCGCCGACGGTTGTAGCGGGTGTACATCATATGTATAGCGCGCTGGAAGCGGGACTGATTTCAAAAAGCGGATTAAATACGTGGATGCCAATTGCGACGGCAGCCAATGTCGGTCAGGGTGCAGCGGCGCTTGCTCTGGCATTAAAAACCAAAAACAGCAAGGTAAAGGCCCTTGCGCTGCCGTCTTCGCTGTCCGCATTTTTAGGCATCACCGAGCCTGCGATTTTCGGTGTCAATATCCGTTACATGAAACCGTTTGTGGCAGGAATGATCGGAGGGGCCTGCGGTGCACTGATTGCCGGATGGACAGGAATTGGAGCGACAGCTTATGGCGTAACCGGACTGTTCGGATATCTGATTACGACGGATGATACGCTGCAATATACCCTTGTGATTGCGGTGGCGTTTGTGGTCAGCTTCGTGATTTCATGGGTGCTGTATCATGATGAGAAAACGCCTGGCGAGAAAACCGCCGCACGAAAGCAGTAAGCCTATATCAGAAAAGAATGGAAAACACGAAATTCATTCCCTTAAGTTATAAAAGCTATATCAAACCGATATGGCTTTTTTCCTGTTTTTATTGAAAAATATACAGTGTTACGTTAAACTTAAAAAGAACAGCTCAATTACAATTGGGCGCAGTATTGGAGGAACAGCTCGATGAAATTACAGATTGCATGCATTCCGGGCGATGGAATCGGACCGGAAATTGTAGCACAGGCGAATAAAGTACTGGATCAGGTGGCGAAGAAATTCGGCCATGAAATAGAACGCAAGGAGATTTTGATGGGTGGTGCATCGATTGATGTGCACGGCGTACCGCTGACAGATGAGGCGATTGCGACAGCGAAGGCGGCAGATGCGGTTCTGATGGGTTCGATCGGCGGAGATACCAACACCTCCCCCTGGTACAAGCTCCCTCCGGAAAAGCGTCCGGAAGCAGGTCTGTTGAAGATCCGCAAAGCACTCAACTTATTTGCAAATTTAAGACCGGCTTATTTGTATCCGCAGCTTGCAGGCGCGTGCCCGTTAAAAGAAGAAATTAGCAAGGCAGGCTTTGACATGCTGATTATGAGAGAGCTGACCGGCGGTCTGTATTTTGGCGAGCGCTATACGACGACAGAAAACGGCGTGCGCAAGGCAGTCGATACCCTGACCTACACCGAAGAGGAAATCCGCCGAATCGCGATCAAGGCGTTTGATGTAGCGCGCAAGAGAAAAGGCAAAGTGACGAGCGTGGACAAGGCAAACGTGCTGGATTCCTCGAGACTGTGGAGAAGCGTGGTGGAAGAGGTGGCAAAGGATTATCCTGACGTGGAGCTGTCTCATATGCTCGTGGACAACTGTGCGATGCAGTTGGTCAAAGATCCGGCGCAGTTCGATGTGATCCTGACCGAAAATATGTTTGGCGATATTCTTTCGGATGAAGCGAGCATGGTGACCGGCTCGATCGGTATGCTGTCTTCCGCAAGCTTAAACGATACAAAGTTCGGCTTATATGAGCCCAGTCACGGCAGTGCGCCGGATATCGCGGGCAAAGATCTCGCAAATCCCATTGCAACTGTGCTGAGCGCTGCCATGATGCTGCGTTACACCTTTGATCTGGATAAAGAGGCAGAAGCAGTGGAAGAAGCGGTTCGCAAGGTTCTGGCAGAGGGCTATCGCACCGGAGATATTATGGCCGTAGGGTGTACATTAGTTGGATGCAGCAAGATGGGCGATCTGCTTGCAGAGCGGATTTGATTTTTGACAATAGAATGCGAGGAACGAACAAATGAGAAGTGATAATGTAACAAAAGGCGTCCAGCAGGCACCGCACAGAAGTCTGATGAATGCACTGGGAATGACAGAGGAGGAAAAGAACAGACCGCTGATCGGTATCGTAAACTCCTATAACGAAATCGTGCCCGGACATATGAACCTGGATAAAATTACAGAAGCGGTCAAGCTCGGCGTTGCGATGGCTGGAGGCACCCCGGTTGTATTCCCGGCAATCGCAGTCTGCGATGGTATCGCGATGGGACATGTCGGCATGAAATATTCCCTCGTAACCAGAGACCTGATCTGCGACAGCACCGAGTGTATGGCGATGGCACATCAGTTCGATGGTCTGGTATGTATCCCTAACTGTGATAAAAATGTGCCCGGTCTTTTGATGGCAGCGGCAAGACTGAATATCCCGACGATTTTTGTTTCCGGCGGTCCAATGCTGGCAGGACATCTGCACGGCAGAAAGAGAAGCTTATCTTCTATGTTTGAAGCAGTAGGCTCCGTGGCAGCAGGCACCATGTCACTGGAAGAGCTGCAGGAATACGAAGAAAAAGTATGTCCGACCTGCGGTTCCTGTTCCGGTATGTACACCGCAAACTCCATGAACTGTCTGACAGAGGCGCTGGGCATGGGCTTAAAGGGCAACGGCACAATTCCGGCAGTATATTCTGCACGTATCCAGCTGGCAAAGCATGCCGGTATGCAGATTATGGAGCTGGTTCGCAAGGATATCAAGCCCCGCGACATCATGACAAAGGATGCGTTCTTAAACGCCCTGACCGTCGATATGGCGCTCGGCTGTTCTACAAACTCCATGCTGCATCTGCCTGCAATCGCGCATGAGGCAGGCGTAGAGCTGAACATGGAAATCGCAAATGAAATTTCTTCCCATACACCGAACCTGTGTCATCTGGCACCTGCAGGTCCGACCTACATTGAAGACTTAAATGAGGCTGGCGGCGTATACGCAGTTATGAATGAATTAAATAAGAAGGGACTGTTAAAGACAGACCTGATGACGGTAACCGGAAAGACCGTTGGCGAAAATATCGAAGCCTGTGTAAACCGCAATCCCGAAGTGATTCGTCCGATTGAAAATCCCTATTCTGAGACGGGCGGTATCGCTGTACTCAAAGGCAACCTTGCTCCGGATACCGGTGTTGTAAAGAGAAGCGCTGTTGTACCGGAAATGATGGTTCATGAAGGCCCTGCAAGGGTATTTGACTGCGAGGAGGACGCGATTGCTGCGATCAAGGGCGGCAAGATTGTTCCCGGCGATGTCGTTGTGATCCGTTACGAGGGACCCAAAGGCGGCCCCGGCATGAGAGAAATGCTGAATCCGACTTCTGCAATCGCAGGTATGGGTCTTGGCTCCAGTGTTGCGCTGATTACGGACGGTCGTTTCTCCGGCGCATCCAGAGGTGCGTCGATTGGTCATGTTTCCCCGGAGGCTGCTGTCGGCGGTCCCATCGCGCTGGTAGAAGAGGGCGATATCATCAGCATCAATATTCCGGAAAATCGTCTGGATATGAAGGTTTCTGATGAAGTGCTGGCAGAGAGAAGGGCAAAATGGCAGCCAAGAGAGCCGAAGGTAACCACCGGATATCTTGCACGTTACCGGGAAATGGTAACCAGCGGAAACAGAGGCGCTGTACTCGAAATTAAGAAATAAGGATAAAAAGGGGAGGACGATATGGTTCGTACAGGTGCTGAAATCGTCATAGAGTGTTTAAAAGAACAGGGCGTGGATGTTGTGTTCGGATATCCGGGCGGCTCCATTTTGAATGTATATGATGCGTTATACAAGCATAGCGATGAGATTTTCCATGTGCTGACATCTCATGAACAGGGTGCTGCACATGCAGCAGATGGCTATGCGCGTGCAACCGGAAAAGTTGGTGTGTGTATGGCGACCAGTGGTCCCGGCGCGACGAATCTGGTTACCGGCATTGCGACTGCGTACATGGATTCCGTTCCGATGGTAGCGATTACCTGTAATGTGACGCTTCCGCTTCTGGGAAAAGATTCCTTCCAGGAGGTCGATATCGCAGGCGTGACGATGCCGATCACCAAACACGGTTACATTGTAAAAGATGTCAATATTCTGGCAGACACGCTGCGCAAGGCATTTCACATTGCAAAATCCGGAAGACCCGGACCGGTGCTGGTAGATATCACCAAAGATGTAACGGCAGCGAGCTGCGAATATACACCCAAAAAGCCGGAATCGGTTGAACGTGCCGGACATTACACGCAGGAAGATTTAGATGCCGCGCTGGAAGTGATTTCCAAGGCGAAAAAACCCTATATTTATCTGGGCGGCGGAGCAATTCTTTCTGGCGCTTCAGAAGAGGTGCGTGCCTTTGCCAAAAAACTGGATTCTCCGGTCTGTGATACTCTGATGGGAAAAGGGGCATATGACGGTTACGATCCGCTCTATACCGGTATGATCGGTATGCACGGCACAAAGACCTCCAACCTCGGAGTGAGCGAGTGTGACCTTTTGGTTGCACTGGGCGCGAGATTTTCTGACCGTGTCATCGGCAACGCATCCTTATTTGCAAAGAATGCAAAGATCCTGCATATCGATATTGATGCTGCTGAGATCAATAAAAATATCCATGCGGACGTGTCCATTGTCGGAGATCTGAAGGATGTTTTGACAAAGCTGATTGCACGGATGGAACAGATGCATCATCCGGAGTGGACGGCGCATATTCTGGAATTAAAAGAAAAGTATCCGCTCAAATATGACGACAGCCAGTTGAGCTGCCCTTATATTATAGAAGAATTAGATCGCATTACGAAAGGCAATGCGATTATCACAACCGACGTCGGACAGCATCAGATGTGGGCGGCGCAGTATTATCATTATACGAAGCCCCGCACGTTTTTGTCCTCCGGCGGTCTTGGCACAATGGGCTACGGTATCGGAGCATGCATCGGCGCGAAAACAGGCTGCCCGGATAAAATCTGCGTTAATATCGGCGGAGACGGATGCTTCCGTATGAACCTGATCGAGCTTGCGACAGCCAGCAGATATCAGATTCCGATCATCCAGATCATCATCAACAATCATGTTCTGGGCATGGTGCGCCAGTGGCAGACGCTCTTTTATGGAAAACGCTATTCCCAGACGGTTCTGGAGGATGCAGTGGATTACTGCAAGGTAGCAGAAGGATTGGGATGCGCGGCAATCCGCGTCACCGCGAAGGAGGAGGTTGCTCCGGCAATTGAAAAGGCAATCGCACTTCAGAAGCCGGTTGTCATCGACTGCAGAATTCCTGAAGACGATAAGGTATTTCCGATGGTTCCAGCGGGTGCAGCGATCAGCGAGGTTTTCGATGGGGATGACCTTGCAAGCAAATAAATTAACGTAGTAGTTGACTAAAGCGAAAAATACGGGTACAATAGACCGAAAGGTCGGTATCCGTATTTTTATTCAGGCATGAGCGGTATTCGATATCATTTTTTTTAATCCAAATGTCCGTATCACAAAAACACATGTTTGGTAAGAACGGGCAGATCGGCTTTTTAGAAAATTCAAGTGCCGCACAGGCGGCGGAATGAGAGGTAAAAATGTCCAGAGTGTACAATTTCAGTGCAGGCCCGGCTGTCCTGCCGGAAGAAGTGCTGCAGGAAGCAGCAGACGAAATGCTTGATTACAGAGGCTGTGGAATGTCAGTTATGGAGATGAGCCATCGTTCCGGTACCTATCAGAAAATCATCGATGAGGCGGAGGCTGATTTACGTCAGCTGATGGGAATCCCCGATAACTATAAAGTGCTGTTTTTACAGGGTGGCGCAAGCCAGCAGTTTGCGATGATTCCGATGAACCTGATGAAAAACCGCGTAGCGGATTACATCATAACCGGACAGTGGGCGAAAAAGGCATGGAAAGAGGCTTCCATTTACGGAAAGGCAAATGCGGTTGCATCCTCCGAGGATCAGACCTTTTCCTATATTCCGGACTGCTCCGATCTGCCGATCGACCCGGACGCGGATTATGTATATATTTGTGAAAATAACACCATTTACGGAACCAAATTCAAAACACTTCCGAATACAAAGGGAAAGCCCCTTGTTGCGGATGTTTCCTCCTGCTTCTTATCCGAGCCGGTTGATGTGACCAAATATGGCATGATTTACGGTGGCGTTCAGAAGAATATTGGACCTGCCGGCGTAGTTATCGCAATTATCCGGGAAGACCTGATTACAGAAGATGTGCTGCCCGGCACGCCCACCATGTTAAAATATAAAATTCATGCGGATGCGAAATCCCTTTACAACACGCCTCCGGCATACGGAATTTACATCTGCGGCAAAGTGTTTAAGTGGCTGCAAAAGCGCGGCGGTCTGGAAGCAATGAAAGAATACAACGAGAAAAAAGCGAAAATTCTGTATGATTTCCTGGATGAAAGCAAGCTGTTCAAAGGCACCGTCCGCAAGGAAGACCGTTCGTTGATGAACGTTCCGTTTATCACAGGCAATACCGATCTGGATGCAAAATTTGTTGCAGAGGCAAAGAAAAACGGTCTGGAGAACTTAAAGGGACACAGAAGCGTCGGCGGCATGCGCGCAAGCATTTACAATGCAATGCCGATGGAGGGCGTGGAAAAGCTGGTTGCCTTTATGAAAGAGTTTGAAGCGCAGAATCAGTAAGCAGAGTGGGAGGTTTCAATGAGAAATTATTATTGCATGAATCCGATCGCACAGGTCGGACTCGATAATTTTTCGAAAAATTATATCAAAACAGACGAAATTGCAGAAGCAGAAGGCATCCTGGTTCGAAGCGCATCGATGCATGATATGGAGCTGCCGGATGGACTTTTAGCGGTTGCAAGAGCGGGAGCCGGTGTCAACAATATCCCGCTGGAGAAATGCGCGGAAAAAGGTATCGTCGTGTTCAATACACCGGGTGCAAACGCAAACGGCGTAAAAGAGCTGGTCATTGCCGGAATGCTTTTAGCAAGCCGTGACGTCGTATCGGGCATCAACTGGGTGAAAGAAAATCAGGAAGATGAAAATATTGCGAAGGATGCGGAAAAAGAGAAGAAGAAGTTTGCCGGTACAGAGGTGATGGGCAAACGCCTCGGTATCATCGGACTGGGCGCGATCGGCGTCAAGGTTGCTAACGTGGCGCGTCATCTCGGAATGGAAGTGCTCGGCTATGATCCGTATGTATCGGTCGATGCGGCGTGGAAGTTAAGCCGCGACGTCAGACATGTGCTGGATGTCAATGAAATCTATGAGCAGTGCGATTATATCACAATCCATGTGCCGCTGATGGACAGCACAAAAAATATGATCAGCGCAGAAGCTATCTCCCGGATGAAGGACGGCGTGATTTTGTTAAACTTTGCAAGAGATCTGCTGGTGGATGAAGAAGCTGTGTTAGACGGAATTACCGCCGGCAAAATCCGCCGCTACGTTTCGGATTTCCCGAATCCGGTCACGGCAGGAAAGCCGGGCTGCATCGTCATCCCGCATCTGGGCGCTTCGACCGAGGAGTCGGAAGAAAACTGTGCGGTTATGGCAGTCAGACAGCTGCAGGAATATCTCGAAAACGGAAATATTCTCCACAGCGTCAACTTCCCGGACTGCGATATGGGTGTGTGCACGGCAGAAAGTAGAGTCGTGATTTTCCATAAGAATATCGCAAACATGATCGCGAAGTTCTCCTCCG
>ENA-OURV01000840-OURV01000840.1-human-gut-metagenome-genome-assembly--contig:-NODE-840-length-25806-cov-10.992427_pt1 | contig 25806 bp, 28 predicted proteins | sample MGYA00242141_ERZ509072 | MGnify/ENA primary metagenome ERZ509072 (study PRJEB26280, sample SAMEA2338763) | human gut metagenome | biome: human gut; feature: human-associated habitat; material: faeces... | reverse complement strand
CTGCGGTGGCAGAGATTGAGCGAGAAAATATCCGCACACAGACAATGGCAGGACGGGAGCAAAAGGCTCGTGAAGGCAAATGGAACGGCGGTTTCGCTCCCTATGGATACAAACTGGAAAACGGAAACCTTGTCATTGCAGAGGATGAAGTGGAAGTTATCCGAGTAATCTATGATCGTTATATTCATACAAACGAGGGTGTTGCAGGAGTTGCAAAATATCTGAACCGCAATGGTTATGTAAAGAAACTAAGACAGAATAATACCATTCCGGGATTTTCAAGAGATTTTGTGAAAAATGTATTGTACAATCCTGTTTATATGGGAAAGATTGCTTACGGCAGACGAAGAACAGAAAAGAAACAGGGTACAAGAAACGAGATGCACGTGGTTGAGCAGTCGGAGTTTCCGGTTTATGAAGGACAGCACGAAGCTATCATTTCTGAAGAGGATTGGTATCTGGCACAGGAAAAGCGCAAGATCAATTCCTTTAAGCGGGAAAAGGTCAACAATCCAGACCACGCACACATCCTGTCCGGTATCTTGAAATGCCCATGCTGCGGAAAGAGTATGTACGGCAATATCGCCAAGGCGCACAGCAAGGACAAGAAAACACGGTATTATTACTACTGCAAAAATACGGTTACACCTACCGGGCATGAGTGCAGCTTCCGTCTGAATATCGAGCAGACGGAAATCAACAAATTTGTGGCGAAGGTTATCTCCGCTATGGTCAATAATCCACGGTTTGTAGAAGCGATTCAGGCGAAAATCGGAACAGCAGTTGATACAGAAGATATGGAACAGCAGATTGCTGTCCTACAAGGGCGGCTAAAGCAAGCCTTTGGAACGAAAAGCCGCTTGGAGCGTCAGATGGATACCTTGGACATCAACGATGCCCACTATGACAGAAAAATTTTGGATTTGCAGCGCCGATATGATGAACAGTATGATACGATAGAGGAAATCGAAGTTCAGATTGGCGAATTGCAAAGTCAGATACGCAGCATCCAGCAGGAGAAAATCTCCGGCGATAACATTTATCGGCTCTTACTGGCATTTGATGAAGTCTACCATTCCGCAACGGAAGCAGAACAGAAAGAGTTTATGAAAGCCTTTATCGAGCGAATTGAGATGTTCCCGGAAAAGAGAAAAGACGGAAGCTGGATAAAGAAGATTGTATTCAATTTCCCTGTGCCTGTTGATGGCGAGGAAGTGAAAGAACTTCCCTTGGAAACTGAAACAACAGTCGAGACGGTATGCCTTTTGTCCAAACTCCACGAAGCGAAGCATCATGTGAATGTGAGACATGACATGGACGAGATGGATTTAACGGCGGCTGAGAGGCGCTAAAGGTCCAGGGGACCTTTGCCCAGCGCGGACCGAAGCGGAGCGTAGACAGGTTACTTATGAGGAGATAAAGAAAAATCACAAAGAGGAGGGAATTACATGATGTATAATCCACAACTTGATACATTTATCTGCGTTGTAGAAGCTGGAAGTTTTAGTAAAGCGGCAGAAGAATTATATATAAGTGCACCTGCGGTTATTAAACAGATAAATTCTTTGGAAAACAGCTTAAATTTGCAACTATTTGAAAGAACACACAGAGGTCTTATTATTACGGAAGCTGGTAAATCGCTCTATCAGGATGCAAAATATCTGATTCAATATTCAAAAGAATCGTTGATACGGGCGCAGGAAGCAATGAATCATAATGAAGAAATCATTCGTGTTGGAATATCTCCGATGACGCCACCGGAAGTTTTTGTGGAACTTTGGCCTAAGATACAGAAAATATATCCGGAGATGAAGTTTAAATTGATTACATTTGAAAATACACCAGAGAATGCAAGAGAGATACTGGCTAATATGGGAAAGAATATTGATGTGATAGCTGGAATATTTGATGAAACAATGCTTGAACTCAGAGGCTGTGATGGTACTGAGATTTCAAGAGAACCATTTTGTGTGGCGGTATCAATTCATCACAGGCTGGCAAAAAAAGAAAAAATTACACTTGATGATCTGGCTGGAGAAAATCTTATGCTCATGAAAAGAGGATGGAGTTATTATGGAGATATGCTAAGGGATGATATGATGAAAAATCATCCTGAAATCAATATTGTAGACTTTAATCTGTACAATGTAGAAGCATTTAACCGATGCGAAAACAATAATGAGGTATTACTGGCATTCAAGAGCTGGGAAAGTGTTCATCCACTGATCAGAATCATTCCGGTAGAGTGGGATTATACTATGCCATTTGGAATTCTTCATTCGAAAAAACCGTCCATTAAGGTTAAGCGGCTGATAAATGCTATTAACAAGGTAAAATAAAAATTGAATACATGCGAGTAGAAACCTAAAGGTTAATACTGAATAACAAAACGAGACTTCTAATGGAGTCTCGTTTTGTTATACTTTAGCTGAAGTGAAAATGGAGGATACTATATGCAGATAAAGAGGATAGCTCTTGGAGGAATCATCATGACTGTTATCATGTTCACGCCAACCTATGCCTGTGTCGGAACAAGTGACGGAATTGCATCATACAGAAGTATGGAAAATTATATCTCCCAGATACAACAAAATGGCACAAATGTAACAATAGAAGTATTTAAAGGCCTTTCTCATGGATTTGGATTGGGAGAGGGGACTGTAGCAGAAGGCTGGATTGACCATGCAATATCTTTCTGGGAAGACAATATGAATGCTTTAGATAAGAGGTAGGATATGAAAAATAAACGATTTACAGCAAAAATATTGATAGATATAGGAATGACGATATGTTTGCTTCTTCTTATGCCATATAGTCTGCTCAGCGAGACTGCACATGAGTGGATTGGTATGGCGATGCTTGTGCTTTTTATTTCACATCACATACTGAATCATAAATGGGTGACCTCTGTAAGGAAAGGAAAATATAATGCGTTCAGAGTGATACAGACAGTACTGGTTATCATCATGCTTATTCTTATAATGGGTTCCATGATAAGTGGAATATTATTGTCAAATCACATATTTAAATGGATAAAGATTTCCGGAACATATATGACAGCCAGACAGATACATATGTTTTGCGCATACTGGGGACTGGTTGTGATGTCATTACATCTCGGATTTCATTGGAATATAGCGGTAGCAATGGCAGGACGATTATGGGAACATCCATTCGTCATCAGAACATGGGCAGCAAGATCTGTCGCAACCACAATTGCAGGTTATGGTTTATATGCATTTTACAGGAGACAGATAGGAGATTATCTGATTATGAGGATGCATTTTGTATTTTATGATTATGAAAAGGGGATCTTTCCTTTTCTGCTGGATTATCTGGCAGTAATGATATTGATAGCATTTATTGGATATTATAGTGGAGTGTTTCTAAAGAAAACAGGTAAGAGAAAACGAAAAGGTTCATACTGAAAGAAGGTGGTGTATTTATGGAAAAGCGGAAATTAGTACTTACAATTATTGGAGTTGTTATTTTAGCAATGGTAATCATGGTATATATCTACTTTTTAAAACCCGGCAGGGATGAAAAGAAGAATCAACAAACAATAAACCAGGTACAGACCGTACAGCAGAAGACAGATGAGAAAAAAGAAAATACAGAAAAAATACATCCGGAGATGAATTGGAAAATGTTACGCCGGGAAGCGAAGAATACCGGGGCTTTCTCCTGGATAATGTTCTTCATTCTCAAAGTGAAGGGGATATCCATTATAACGTATATATCCCAGATTCTTACGATGGGACAAAGGAATATGCATTGTATGTAACATTGCCTGGTTATCAGGGACTGTATTTTCAGGGGGTGGGAGAAAATATCCGGACAGAAGATTTTGGCTTTGAGGCACAGAAGTATATCAACGATATGATTATTGTAGCTCCACAGTTAAATGACTGGGGACAGACATCAGCAGATCAGACAATTGAACTGACACAGTATTTTCTGACGCATTATATTATTAATCCATCGAAAGTATATATTAATGGTTATTCCGGAGGAGGAGAAACCCTGTCACTGGTATTGGCAAAGCAACCGGAATTATATACAGCGGCACTTATGTGCAGCTCTCAGTGGGATGGTGCATATGAGCCGGTTGTGGAGATGAAAACGCCGGTATATTTTGTGATTGGCGAAAGCGACGAATACTATGGATCAGAACCTTTTAAAGAGGCATACCAGCAGATACATGAGCTTTACAAAGAACAGGGATTATCGGAATCAGAGATTGATAAACTGGTGGTACTGGATGTAAAAGATAAAGATTACTTTGAAGGAACACCGGTCACTTATCAGCATGGCGGTGGCTATCTGTTTTGTCGTGACAAAGAAATTATGGGATGGCTGTTCAATCAGTAAGAACCAGAATAAACCGAAAGGTTAAGACTGAAAAACTTATCGAAACTTCTCAAAGGAATCTATCAGTATTATAGTATGAATGTAAGATGAATGAAAGAAAACAAGGAGGATACGACAATGGAATATATTTCATTAAATAATGGTGTAAAAATGCCAATACTGGGATATGGCGTATATCAGGTAACAAAAGAGGAATGTGAAAGATGTGTGCTTGATGCTTTAAAAGTTGGATATCGGGCGATTGATACAGCACAGAGTTATTTTAATGAGGAAGAGGTTGGAAATGCAATCCAAAAGTCAGGCATTCCAAGAGAAGAAATCTTCCTTACAACAAAGGTGTGGGTTGAACATTATGGATATGAAGAAGCAAAGAAATCAGTTCTTGAATCCATGAAAAAGTTAAAGACAGATTATCTGGATCTGGTATTGCTTCACCAGCCATTTTCAGATGCTTACGGTGCTTACCGTGCATTGGAAGATCTGTACGATGAGGGAAAAATCAGAGCAATCGGAATTTCCAACTTTTATGTAGACAGAATGGTTGATTTTGCATCCTTCAACCGCATTAAACCTATGGTAAATCAGGTGGAAACCCACATCTTCAATCAGCAGAAAGAGATGAAGGAATGGGCAGACAAATATGATATCCGGTTAGAAGCATGGGCACCATTCGGTGAGGGCAGAGGAGGCACATTTGAGAATCCTGTCATCGCAGAGATTGCAGAAAAATATCAGAAGACTCCGGCACAGGTTATGCTTCGCTGGCATATTCAGAGAGGGGTAGTGGTTATTCCGAAATCAACACACATTGAGAGAATGGAAGAAAACTTTAATGTTTTTGATTTCACACTTTCTGATGAAGATATGAAGACTATTGCAGAACTGGACAAGAAGACAAGCTCCTTCTTCTCGCATCAGGATCCGAATATGGTGGAATGGTTCGTGAAGATGGTTGAGGAAAGAAAAAAGAATAATGACAGTTCAAAAGAAAAAAAGAACTGGTAAGCATAAGAGGAAAAATCAATGAAAGTATTACTTGTCAATGGCAGTCCACACAAAAATGGCTGTACTTATACAGCTCTTTGTGAAGTATCCAGTGCATTAAATGAAAATGGTATAAGTACAGATATTTTCTGGATTGGAAATAAGCCGATTTCAGGGTGTATTGCCTGCAGAAAATGTCAGGAAAAAAATAAATGCACCCTGGATGATATCGTGAATGAATTTCTGGAAATAGCAGGGGATTATGACGGATTCGTATTTGGAACTCCGGTACACTGGGGTGGTGCAGGCGGTGCAATCACATCCTTTATGGACAGAGTCTTTTATGCCGATTTAAACGGTGGCGGCGACAGATTCCGCCTGAAACCTGCCGCTGTGGTAATTTCAGCAAGAAGGGCCGGAACAACGGCCACATGGGATCAGGTAAATAAATATTTTGGTCTGATGCAGATGCCGATCATTACATCGAGATATTGGAATATGGTACATGGGACGAATCCGGATGAAGTAAAACAGGATCTCGAAGGAATGCAGGTTATGCAGATCCTTGGAAACAATATGGCATATTTCATTAACTGTAAAAATGTTGCGACAAAAATGGGAATTGAAATGCCAAAGGCACCGGATTTTGTATTTACCAATTTCATCCGATAGAAATTAGCGTGACAAACATTTTATACGACAGGAGGTAACCTTAGGATGAAAACAAAGAAAACAGCAGCAGTACTCTTAACATGCATCATGGCAATCGGTTTGACGGCAGGATGTGGAGCAAGCAATACAAACCAGTCTGCTTCTAATAATGACAGCCAGTCTACAAGTACAAACCAGTCTGGAAATGAAGAAGCGGATACAAATTCCGAAAACACTACAGATACAACAGAAAATACATCAACAGGAAATGGAAAAAAATTGGTTGTATATTATTCAGCTTCAGGAAATACAAAAGATGTTGCTGAAAAGATAGCAAAAATTACAGAGGCAGATCTGTTTGAAATAGAGCCTGTGGAGCCATATACAGATGATGACCTTGACTGGACAGATGATGACAGCCGGGTGTCAAGAGAACATGATGATGAGAGCTTAAGAGATGTGGAACTGGTGTCTACAACAGTTGATAACTGGGATTCATATGATACGGTATACATTGGCTATCCCTATCTGGTGGGGAATTGCAGCATGGCCAGTAGATAACTTTGTAAAAGAGAATGACTTTACAGGAAAAACAGTCATCCCATTCTGTACAGCAGCGACCTCGGGAATCGGTGACAGCGGTAATCTTCTGGAAGAGATGACAGGAACAGGTGACTGGAAAGAAGGGGAACGATTCCATGGTGGAGCGTCTGAATCAGATATCAGTTCATGGATAGACAGTCTTGGATTATAAAAGAATATAAAAATATTTGGAGGAATCGTAACAAAGAGAGACTTCTGTCCGGAGTCTCTTTTTCTTATACTTACAGTAAAGTTTGAAATATAGAAAAGGAAGATAAAATAGACTGGAAGAAAATATGGAATCAGCAGATATAAAGCTGACTCAGGATGAAGTAAAATCTATTGATGAGATGCTTGCACATATGCCGATGTCGCAGGTGTTTGGAGGTTCAAAAATACAGAAGAAATAAAAGAGGTGAGCAATGAAAACAAGGAAAAAGATAACCATCGGGGTAATAGTGGCTTTCTTGGCGGTAGTCATGGTGGGTTATATCTATCTGTTTACAGGGGCTAAAATAAGTAAAGGAGAATAGAGATAATGAAGAAAATGTTAGTTGTATATTATTCCTGGTCAAATGGAAATACAAAAAAAATTGCAGAGCAGCTGGCAAATAAGACAGGAGCAGATATCGCAAGAATCGAAACAGCAGAGCCATACAGCGGCAGTCATGAAGATGTGGTTGAACAGGGAAAAAGAGAGGTAGAGGCAGGCTTTATGCCTCAGATCAATCCATTATCTGTAAATCTTGCAGATTATGATGTGATTGCTATCGGAACTCCAACGTGGTGGTATACGATGGCACCTGCAGTGCTTACATTTTTGACAACAAATGATTTTACAGGAAAGACAGTGATTCCATTTATGACAAATGGTGGATGGCCGGGGCATGTAATTAAAGATATGAAGGACAAGTGCAAAGGAGCTGCCTTTGCACATGAAATGCAGATTCAGTTTGATTCTATGGGTAAAGACCATCTGGAAACTTCGGAAGATGTGATTACAGAATGGATCGGGAAGATAAATACTGATATAAACAAATAACCATAAGGAGAGATAAGACAATGAGAAAGAATTTTGGAGCAAAACCATTTTTATATCCACAGCCTGTTATGATTCTGGGAACCTATGATGAAAATGGAAAGGCAAATGCAATGAACGCTGCATGGGGCGGAATTGTAGGTGCAAATGAGATTATTGTAGATTTGTCTGCCCATAAGACAACAGACAATATTATAAAAAATAAGGCTTTTACAGTAGGTGTGGCAGATCTTGAACATCTGGTTGCCTGCGATTATGTGGGAATTGTTTCTGCAAATAAAGAAGAATATAAGATGCAAAAAGCAGGCTTTACTACAACGAAGAGTGAATATGTAAATGCACCAGTCATAAATGAACTTCCATTGACTCTTGAGTGTGAACTTGTAAAAGTTATTGATGAAAGCAAGTATCTTGCAGAAATCAAAAATGTAAGTGCAGATGAGAAATATCTCGGTGATGACGGAGAAATTGATCTTAGTAAGTTTACACCAATTACATATGATCCGGTACATCACGGATATTACAGACTTGGAGAACGTGTGGGAAATGCTTTTAAGGATGGAGCAAAGTTAAAATAAGGACAGGTGATTAAAGTGAAAATTGCAAAAGATGTCTGGAGTATAGACGAAGGTGATCTTTCGTATGAAGATGAAGCAATGAGAGCTCATGCTAAAAAGATGATATTCCCGATTGGAGAGCCAAATGATAAATTTGCACAATATTTTACAGGAAAAAGTTTTTTGGCTCCTGTGTCTACGTCACAGGTTGGAATCTTTAATGTAACTTTTGAACCTGGTTGCAGGAATAACTGGCATATTCATCATGCAAAAAGCGGGGGAGGACAGATTCTTATCTGCATTGCAGGACGTGGATATTATCAGGAAGAAGGAAAAGAAGCAGTAGAAATGAAACCTGGAGATTGTGTCAATATTCCGGCAGAAGTAAAACACTGGCATGGAGCAGCACCAGATGAATGGTTTTCACATCTGGCAATTGAAGTACCGGGAGAAGAAACATCATCAGAATGGTGTGAAACAGTAACTGATGAGATATATGAAAAACTGAAATAACTACTTAAGTCCAATGTGAAATTTACTTTTTTATTTAACGGAAGAATATAGATAAGAACTAAGACTTGACAAAATCAAACCAATACTCTGTATTTAGCAGTGGAGATATCCAAAAACAGAAAACGTGAATACGCAAATGAAGCTCAAACCCTTGTGGTTTGGGCTTTTTCTAATTTTGAGAGAAACTTGAGAACAATAATTTTCAAAAAGTCAATTATCAATTTGTAATGGCGTATATGAAAGCCTTGCAGAAGTTGGAACAGATGGAGAGTATAGTGGAGGATTAACCTGTGAAATCACAATTTGTAGCTTCACGATAATGGAACGATATAAGTAGCTTATAGAAATTGCAACCGATTTGTTTGGAGGAAGAATGGAAGAAACAAAAGAATTGATTACTACAGATGATATTCGTAGTAAAGTGTATATAATTCGTGGACAGCAGGTAATGCTGGACAGGAAGGCGGACGTAGATATTTACCATACGCATTTACAGAGCAAGGAATTTATATGCTTGCAACAGTTCTTCGTGGAAAATTAGCGGAACAACAGAGTATATTTATTATGCGTACTTTTAGGGAAATGCGTCACTATATTAGGCAGAATCAGCAGTTTGTTACCAGAAATGAAATGGATCTTTTAACAGCAAAGGTTGGAACAATAACGGAGAGGCAGGACCGAATGGAGAATAAGGTAGATTCAATTCAAAAAGATGTGAATATCTTAGCAGATAATTTTATTACCGATAAAGACAAAAAGAATTTTGTGATTTATAAAGGACAGAAGTTAGAGGCTGACATTGCTTACATAGAAATCTATCAGCAAGCAAAGAAATCAATCTATATTGTAGATGATTATATGAATGCAAAGTCATTACAACATCTTTCTCAAAAGGCTGATGGTGTGGAGGTTGTTTTGTTCACAGAAAATGGAAAAGGTGGGAAGGGGTTTCTTACAAAATCTTTAGTGACAGATTTTCAAAATGAATATCCTTCTCTTCAAATTAAGCCTAATCCCGATTGTCATGACAGGTTAATTGTACTTGATTATGGTGAGGAGACAGAACTGGTTTATCACTGCGGAGCATCCAGTAAAGATGCTGGAAAGAAACTTTGTGCAATTAACCAGATTATAGAAACCGCAATTATTCATCCGGTAATAGATAGATTACTTTTGCTGCCGGATAAACAAATATAACTTGTGGTCAAATTTTTTGACCGCAAGGCAGAGGAATTGCTGGTATTTGCAAAGGCTAAGAAACGCTCTCTGCTGGCGGATAAGATTACAGGGGATAACATTTACAAGGCACTCATTTTCTTTGATAAATTGTATGCTCAAATGAACGAAGTAGAGAAACGGGAGTTCCTGTCGCAGTTAGTGGATAATGTGCAGATTTACGAAGAACGCAAAGAGAATGGTCAGTGGCTGAAATCCATAGAATTTAAGTTGCCGATTATAGAAAAAGAGTTTACACTAAGTTTGGACAATGATGCGCAAAACGAGACGGTGTATTTGTTGTCCTTTTCCATAGAAAAATGCTTCACCCACCAAAAAAGGTTTCAGCTCCGTACAGAGTTGAAACCTTTTTAAAATTCAAATAAAAAATGCCCAGAACCGGAATCGAACCAGTGACACGAGGATTTTCAGTCCTCTGCTCTACCAACTGAGCTATCTGGGCAGGAATACGGAATTCTCCGAAATCCGTGCTCTATTGTACATGGAATTGTCAGAATTTGTCAATCTTTTTTTAAAAAATTCGCTTCTCGAAACTATCTTGACGAAAGCGGGAGGGAAGAAGATAATGATAGCATGAGAATGACCCTGAAAGGGCAAAAAGAGGAGGATAAAAATGGCACTTTTACATGTGGATTTCTTTTCTGATGTACTGGGGATGTGTACGTCAGCGGACGTGATTCTGCCGCAGCAGACAAGCGGACAGATCGGAATGGAGGGAAAAGGTGCGGAGGGTAAGTTAAAAACCATGTATCTTCTGCACGGAATGAGCGACGATCAGACAATCTGGCAGCGCCGAACCTCTATCGAGCGTTATGTGAGCCAGCTTGGTATTGCAGTTGTTATGCCCACCACACATCTCGCGTTTTATACCGATACAACCTATGGAATGCGTTATTGGACCTATATTTCCGAGGAACTGCCCAAAATCTGCAGAGAATTTTTCCCGCAGATGTCGGATAAAAAAGAAGACAATCTGGCAGCAGGCCTGTCGATGGGTGGCTACGGTGCATGGAAGCTCGGTCTTGGTGCAAGTGAGACATTTGGAGCAGCAGCATCTCTGTCCGGCTGTCTGGATATTATTGAGGATGTTGGAAGACATTTGGAGGGCGATAGCCGGGATGCAGCTCTGTTCAGAGGAATTTATGGTTCTCTGGAACAGCTGGAAGGCTCTGATAACGATCTGATGGCACTTGCAAAGAAGCTCAAGACCTCCGGAAAACCGATTCCCAGACTTTACAGCTGGTGCGGTACGGAGGATTTCCTGTACGAGGGAAACAAGAGAGCATGGGCATATATGAAAGAGCTTGGCTACGAAATGAAGCTGGAAGAATCCAGCGGCGACCATCAGTGGAAATACTGGGATGCGAAGATCCAGGATGTCCTGCGCTGGTGGCTTGACACCGATCTGGATCTGACCTGACGGAGAAAGATTGTAAAACAATAGAATGCACGCTCTGCGAGCATTCTATTGTCATGAATAAAATTTTCAATCGTGAGATTTGTGTCTGCGCACACGTGACACAAACTCGGCATGCGCAAAAAGCGTGCGCGGAAATGAGAGGAATCATGGAACAGGAAATTAGGCTGCTTTGCAGCGGTTACGGTGCAGAAACGGGCAGTGACCTGCTTGCGGTAAAGCTTTTTGAAAATACGGAAACCGGGGAAGTGCATACAGAAATAACCGGCGGAATCCGGCAGGGAGACAGTCCGTCCTTTAGCCTGCTGCATGGAGGCTTCCTGTATACAGTTGCGGAACTGGTCGGAGAAAAACACGCTTACATTTATCAGTACCGCCTTTCGGAAGATGGGATTCCTGTCCCGACCGGCAAAAAGATTTTCCTTCCGGGTGGAGAGCTGTGCCATCTGTATGCCGGGAAAAAGGCATTGTATGCGAGCTGCTATGGAACCGGGGATTTCTTTGCAGTGGATTATGATCTCGAAAAAATCCGTTGGCATCGCAGTCCGGGTGCTGGCGTGATCGATGCACAGACAGAAAAAATCTGCCCGCACGCGCACTGGGTCAGCGAGCAGGATAACATTCTGTACCTTGCAGATCTTGGCTGTGACCGGATTTACCGTTACGAGTTAAAAGACGGACTGCCGGAAAAAGAACTGGAAGCGCTGGTTTTGCCGACCGGTGAGGGACCGCGTCAGCTGCTGCCGGAGAAAGAATCCGGAAAGCTGCTCAGCGCTCAGGAGCTGGAAGGCACGCTGCGCCGCTGGGAAAACGGTGGCTGTACCGAGTGTGTAAAGACGAGCAGATTTGACGGAACAAACTATCCGGGAACAATCTGCATGGCGGATGAGAAGACGGTGATTGTCTGCAACCGCGGCGCGAATACGTTGTCTGCATTTTCTACAGACGGAAAGCTACGTTACCTCGGCGAATGGGCGACGGACAACTGGCCTCGGCATCTTCTGCAGATTCCGGGGACGGATCTGATCGTCAATGCATGCAATAAAGAAGGCACGCTGGTTATTTTTGCCTGGAATGGAAAAGAACTGATCCGTAAAGACGAAATTATCCTGCCGGGCGCATCCTGTGCGGTTTATTTATCCGGAAAGTAAGAGAACGCACAGTCTCTGCTTCAGATCAGCCGCAAAAATGCCAGCAGAATCAGCAGGGCTCCGGAGAGCCAGTCAACAGAAAAATGAATTTTTTGTGCAAGGCGGTTTCCAAGCAGGAAGCCGCCTTGTATTGTTGTAAATCCGAATAGGAGGGAAAAGAAAAGAACGGCGACAGGATTTAGATTTCCGAGGGCTGCACCGAAGCCTGCTGCAGCACCGTCTAAGGACATCGCAAGGGCGAGGCAGACGGATTCCGGGACAGAAAGGCTTTTGGAGGCGTCGGCATCCGCCTTGCAGGGATCGGCGTAGACGGAGAGAAAAAACTGGAAATGCAGGGCACGGAACATGAAATTTCTGGAAAAGCCATCGTGACGGCACAGAAAGGATTTGATCGCTTGATCGAGAATCCGAAGGGTGCCCATGCAGACAAGCAGTAAAAAGCAGATCAGTCGGGCTGCGGTAGGGGAAAGAAATGGACGGACGAGGGATCCGGCAAGCATGGAAAGGCAGAGGACGCCCGAGCAGACCAGGCTGACAGTGACAGCGCAGACCAGAGGAAGACGGATTTTGCTGCTTCCGTAGGAAAGCCCGGCGACAAATGTATCCAGGGAAAGGGAGAGGGCGAGAAACGCGACCTCGGGGATTATCCATAAGAAAGTCATAAGAATCGGCTTTGGCGGCAGGTGATTTGCTATTAGAGTATGCCTGCCGGATGGCAAGGGTGCGCAAAAGGGCTGGGTTCCTAGAACGAACCCAGCCCCATAGTACGGAGAAGGAGGGATTTGAACCCTCGCGCCTGTTACAGCCTACCGGTGTTCGAAGCCGGACCCTTCAGCCACTTGGGTACTTCTCCAAATATTTTTACAACATCACCATTCTATCCGAAAAATCTCTAATATGCAAGCGAAAATTTTACAGTTACTTGTACATATTTTTAAAATATTATATAATTCTAGTTAAATGATGGCTGCAGAGGGCGCAGCACAGAGAAGGAGGACTTTGGGATGAAGAGAATAGGTATGCTGACCAGCGGCGGTGACTGTCAGGCACTGAATGCAGCGATGAGAGGCGTGGCAAAGGTGCTTTATAACAGCACGGAAGACGTTGAAATCTATGGCTTTCAGGACGGTTATCAGGGACTGATCTACGGAAAGTTCCGTCTGATGACCTATGACGATTTTTCGGGTATTCTGACAAAGGGCGGCACAATCCTTGGCAGCAGCCGTACTCCTTACAAGCTGATCCGTGAGCCCGGCGCAGACGGTGTCGACAAAGTGGCGGCGATGAAACAGACCTATTACAAGCTGCAGCTGGACTGCCTGGTAATTCTCGGCGGCAACGGCACACATAAGACAGCGAATCTGCTGCGCCAGGAAGGCCTGAACATTGTAACGCTGCCCAAGACCATCGACAACGATCTCTGGGGAACGGATATGACCTTTGGCTTCCAGAGCGCGGTCAATATTGCAACAGACGCGCTGGATTGCATCCATACGACGGCGGCATCCCATGGACGCGTATTTATCGTAGAAGTTATGGGACACAAGGTTGGCTGGCTGACCTTAAATGCCGGTATCGCGGGCGGCGCGGACATCATTCTGGTCCCGGAAATTCCTTACGATATCGACAAGATTGTGGAAAAAATCAACGAACGGCATAACCGCGGCAGCAGATTTACAATTCTGGCAGTTGCAGAGGGCGCGATCTCCAAAGAGGACGCCAAGCTGTCGAAAAAAGAATATAAGAAAAAACTGGAAAACTACAAATATCCTTCGGTTTCCTACGAGATCGCAGAGCAGATTCAGGAAAAGAGCGGCATGGAGGTTCGAGTAACCGTGCCCGGACATACCCAGAGAGGCGGAAGCCCCTGTGCCTATGACCGCGTATTCGCCAGCCGGCTCGGATCAGAAGCAGGCAGGATGATTCTTGACGGGGAATACGGCTTTATGGTGGGCTACAAGCACCGCGAAATCGTCAAGGTTCCGCTGGAAGAGGTAGCAGGTAAGTTAAAAATGCTTGATCCCAACGCATCCATCGTCAGAGAGGCGAAGATGATGGGCATCAGCTTCGGAGATTAAAAGACAACGGACGGCGCCGCGTACATTGCGTGACGCCGTCTGCTTTGCGGAGAACATAAGGAGGTTCGTCCATGTCCTACACGGCGATGTATCGACGGTTCCGTCCGACTACCTTTGAAGAGGTTAAAGGACAGGATGCGATTGTCACAACACTGAAAAACCAAATCCGGTCGGATCGTATCGGTCATGCCTATTTATTCTGCGGTACAAGAGGTACCGGTAAAACGAGTATTGCGAAGCTTTTTGCAAAAAGTGTCAACTGCGAGCATCCCGTGGACGGAAGCCCCTGCGGAGAATGCGCATCCTGTAAGGCGATTGCAGAAGGCAGAAGCATGAATGTGATAGAAATAGACGCAGCGTCTAATAACGGCGTCGATAATATTCGTGAAATCGTGAATGAAGTGGCATATTCCCCGACGGAAGGAAAATACCGCGTTTATATCATCGACGAGGTTCATATGCTTTCTGCGGGAGCGTTCAACGCACTGTTAAAAACCCTGGAGGAGCCGCCGTCCTACGTCATCTTTATTCTGGCGACGACGGAAGCCAATAAAATTCCGGTTACGATTTTGTCCCGCTGTCAACGTTATGATTTCAAGCGCCTGACGGTCGAACAGATCGAAGAGCGCATGAAGGAAGCCCTTGCCGCGGCGGGCGAAGCGCTGCCGATCGAGGAAAAGGCGTTAAAATACCTTGCAAAATCCGCAGACGGTGCGATGCGTGATGCCTGGAGCCTTCTGGATCAGTGCCTTGCGTTCCATTTCGGACACGAGCTGACCTACGATATGGTGCTGGACGTGCTGGGCGCGGTGGATACGTCGGTGTTCAGCAAACTGTTGCGCTGCGTGATTGCGCGGGATGTGGCGGGCTGTATCGGTGTGCTGGAAGAGATCGTGCTGCAGGGACGGGATATGAGCCAGTTTGTTTCCGATTTTACCTGGTATCTGCGCAACCTCCTGCTGGTGAAAACTTCCGGGGATTCTTGTGAAGAAGTGATTGACATATCCAGTGAGAATCTGGCAAGATTGAAAGAAGAAGCGCAGCAGATCGAAGTAGACGCGATCATGCGGGATATCCGGTGTTTTTCGGAGCTGTCCGGTAGGATTCGCTATGCGGGTCAGAAACGTGTCCTGATTGAAATGGCGCTGATTCGGCTGTGCAGGCCGGAGATGGAGACGAACGAAGATACACTTCTGGAACGGATTCGAAAGCTGGAACAGACGGTGGAACAGATCGAAAGCGGCTCGATTGCAATCGCAGCGGCGCCGACAGGACAGCCCGCAGTGCAGGCAGCAGCGCCGGTCAGAAGGGCAGAGCTGCCCAAGGCAGTTCCCGAGGAAATCAAAGAAATCGTAGCCAAGTGGCCACGGGTTGCAGGAAGTGCACAGCAGCCGATGAAGTCGTATCTCAAAAATGCGCGCTTAAGCCTTGGCGGTGACAATCGGCTGCTGCTTGTGGTGGAAGACGGGCTGGCGTCCGATTATTTTACCAAAGAACCGGCAAATAAGGGCGCACTGGAACAACTGTTGGCGGAGCTGACGGGCAAGCAGATCGAGGTTGAAGTCCGCAGCGTGCGCAGCAAACAGGAAATGGAAAGTTCTTATGTAGACCTGACAAGGGTCATTCATATGGACATAGAAGAAGAGTAACAAACAGAAAGGATGCAATAAAATGGCAAAGAGAGGCGGTTTTCCGGGCGGCATGGGTATGCCCGGCAACATGAATAACCTGATGAAGCAGGCACAGCGCATGCAGCGTCAGATGGAAGAAGGACAGAAGGAACTTGAGGTGAAAGAGTTCTCTGCAAAATCCGGCGGCGGCGCGGTTGAGGCTGTCGTAAACGGCAAAAAGGAGCTGGTAAAGCTGACCATTTCCGAAGAAGCAGTAGATCCGGAAGATGTGGAAATGCTGCAGGATATGATCGTTGCGGCTGTGAATGAAGCGATGAAGCAGGCGGACGAAGCGAGCCAGGAGCTGATGGGTAAAATGACAGGCGGACTCGGCGGAGGCTTCCCGTTCTGATATGGATCTTTACAGCGGCTATATCAACAAACTCATTGACGAGCTTTCGGGGCTTCCCGGAATTGGCAGTAAATCTGCGCAGCGTCTGGCGTTTCACCTGATCGGGCTTCCGGAAGCAAAGGTGAACAGGATTGCAAATGCGATGATACAGGCTCGTCAGAATGTTCGCTATTGTAAGGAATGCTTTACCCTGACCGATAACGAGCTTTGCCCGATCTGTGCCAACGCAGAGCGGGACCATTCGACGATTATGGTTGTGGAGAACAGCCGGGATCTGGCTGCCTACGAAAAAACCGGAAAATATAAAGGAGTCTATCATGTGCTGCACGGGGCGATTTCCCCGATGCTGGGCGTGGGACCCCATGATATCAAATTAAAAGAGCTGATGGAGCGCCTGAGTAGAGAACCGGAGGTAAAAGAAGTCATTATCGCAACCAACTCCAGCCTTGAGGGTGAGACGACGGCGATGTACATCGGCAAGCTGATTAAACCCACCGGAATCCGCGTGACGAGAATCGCGAGCGGCGTACCGGTAGGCGGCGATCTGGAATACATTGATGAAGTAACACTGCTCCGTGCGCTGGAGGGGCGTACCGAGCTGTAACAGACAAAATTTTCAGACGAAAGAGATGGACGAACCTATGAAAAAAGAGTTATTTGGGGAAGTAAACGGCAGAGAGGTGTATTTGTATACACTGGAAAACAGTCATGGTATGAAGGTGACGGTCAGCAGCTTCGGTGCGCTGATCATCCGCATCTGGGCGCCGGATCATAACGGTAATTTTGCAGACGTTGCACTCGGTTATGACAGGTTGGAGCAATATCTGGAAAACGGTAAATTTTACGGTGCAGTCGTTGCACCGAATGCGAACCGGATCGGCGGTGCAAAATTCACCCTCGAAGGAAAAACCTACGAGCTGTCTGTCAACGACAACGGCAATAACCTGCACAGTCACAGAGCTCTGGGTGGGCATAAGCGGATCTGGGATGCCGAAGAAAAAGAAAACGGCATTTTATTCACGATGTCTATGAAAGATGGGGAACTTGGCTTTAGCGGAAACAGGGACTTTTCGGTTCTCTATGAGCTGACGGAGGAGAACGGACTGCGCATTACCTATGATGTGGTAAGCGATGCAGATACGATTCTTAACCTGACAAACCATTGTTATTTCAATCTGGATGGACACGGTGCCGGACCGATTACCGACCATGAGCTGCAGTTGTTTTCTCATGCGTATACTCCGGCCGATGCAGAATCGATTCCGAATGGAGATATTTTACGCGTAGAAGGTACACCGATGGACTTCACAGAGCCGCATCTGATCGGCGAACGGATCGATGCAGACTTTGACCAGCTTAAAATGGCAGGCGGATATGACCATAACTGGGTTCTGGACAATTACACCGGGCAGGTTCGTAAAATTGCAGTTGTCAAGAGCTCTGATAAATCCCGCACGATGGAGGTTTATACAGATCTTCCGGGCGTTCAGTTCTATTCGGGCAACTCCAGGGATCTTGAAGCCGCAAAGGATGGGAAAACCTACGGCTACAGAGCGGGCCTGGCACTGGAAACCCAGTTTTATCCGGATACACCGAACAAACCGCAGTTTCCTTCTTCGGTATTCGGACCTGACAGACCGTATCACACCGTAACAGAATATCGGTTTGTATAAAACTGTCCGCGCAGGGCATAGAAAAACCGGCAGCAGCGAAGCGATCAAAGCTTTGCTGTCTGCCGGTTTTTCTTCCTTTATCTTTTGCAGGTCAGAGTCTCGTCCCCGCCAACGCCTTTACAAAGCTTTTCTCCTCGGATCCATGCTTCATCCATGCACAGATATTTAATACGCTTACGATAGCCCCACGCATAAGCGACATGAATCCTGCCATCTTTTCCCTGAATCAGGCAGGGATATTCGTAACGGCGGTTGTTGACGTCGTTCCACGGACCGATAAAGCCCTCGCCGTGTTCGATGATACGCCGCCAGGGCCAGGTTTTTCCTCCGTCCTCGGAAATGGCGAGTACGACAGGACAGCGCTGGTCGGGCCAGACGGTGCGCTCGGGCTCGTCATTGAAGGCGACGTCATTGTATACAACGCAGACTGCGCCGCTTTGAAGACGGATTGCGGTAATGCTTGCGTTGTTGTTGCGCAGCACAGTAGGCTCCGGCACGCTCCAGGTCTCGCCGTTATCATGGGATTCCGAACGGTAAATATGGTCAGCAGAGCGGCTGCGCAGCAGGCAGATCAGATTTCCGGGAGAAAGCTCCACGATATTGCCGTGTACGCGCCCGCGGCTGCCGGGCATCATGACGCTGCGCCAGGTTTTGCCCTGGTCGTCTGAAAGCTGCAGGACGGTGTAATCGTCTCCCATGCAGGAATCGTTGATCGCACATCGGAAATTGTTGAAAATAAAACGTCCGTTGGACAGAATCTGAATCTTTTGCCGGCAGAACGAGCCGGGAGCGGAAAACATTGTCTCGGTCGCCTCCCAGGTGTGCCCGTTATCGCGGGAAATTTTCCGGCGGATTTCAGCAGTTCCCTGTAAATTGTCAGAGGTTGGATTGTTGGGATCACGGGAAACCTGTGCGGTATACATCAGCCAGATTTCTCCGTTTGGATGCAGGAAGAGGGAAGGATTCTGCTCGCTGCGGGTTGGATCATCGGAAACAATTACCGGTGTTTCCCACTGGGAACTGTCCTCTGACAGACGTGACACAGCGATGCTGACGTCCGCGTTTCCCTCGCAGGAGCCTGCAAACCAGCAGCAAAGCAGATCGCCATTTTCAAGCTCTAAAAGATCGGGTGCGTGACAGCTGTTCCACGGATTCGGAATCAGGGATTCCACGAAATTCAAAGCGGTATCGCGGTAAAGCCTGCCGTCGTCTCTGACAGACGGCAGGTCAATAATTGTATGTGACATAAGTCCCCTTTCTTTTGACATTGCGCAGGACGATGCCCACTCAATATGAAACGCATGCGCGAAAGATCCTTTTGTGAATCTTTTTGCGCATGCGCATAACAGGTATATACAAATTTACGCGTGCATTGTCGCAGCTGTGTACAGTGTAGGTGTCTCGTCACAGTTTTCTACGCGGATCGTTTTTGCCTCTCCGGGATAGAGCTTGAAGTAGTTATCACTGTAATGTACTCTGTCGTCGCTTGTCATCAGATAAGCGAACGGTGTAAATACGTTTGCACGGACGGTTACGAGCAGATCGCTGCCGTCTTTTTCAACGGATTCGATCACCGCATCGCTTTCCGGAATGGTGTATTCGCGGTAATAAGCGCGCAGACTGTCAGCTGTTTCAAAGCCGTCTGCACTTACAACGAAATATCCGTCTGCGGCAGGCTCTTCAGCGTCTACATGGAATTGCTGCCAGGAATGCGGAGCAACGGTCAAATCCTTTGTCAGGAGAACACTATTGTGTGCGCCATCAAAGGTCTGTGTGCCGACGCAGATAGTTGTCCGGATTTCATCAGGGGTTTCGTTGATGACGGTTACAACCGCGCCGCCGTCTGCCTTCCGGATAATCAGTTTTTTCGTATCAAAAGCGCGTTTTAAGAAGTAGAACGAAACCTTTCTGGTCAGATAGTAATCGATAATGGTCCAACCGGTTTCCGGCCAGCAGTCATTGTACATCCAGATCAGATCGCCGGCACCATAAGATTTCTGGCGGAGCGCCTCTGCCATTTCGGCATATAAAAGTCCCTGCATGATACCGCTGTAAAGCAGATAGCTGCGTTCGTCCAGCGTGGAAAATTCAGTCAGATGGCGGTTGATAACGCCGTCAATGGCCCCACGCTTGCGTTCGAACTCGCCGTGATGCTTCCAGGACGGATTGTTGAAGGACATCTCTTCCCCGTCCAAATACCGGCGGACGGTGCTTTCCATCTGCGCACCGAAAAATCCGTATTCACTGGAAAAACGCGCCGGAAATCGATCAAAAGCTTCCAGCTCGTAAGAAAATTTGAATCTCGTCTTGGAATCGCGTCCAAAATAGGTCCATGCATGGACGTCTCCCTCTTCAGTGGTATTGGAACGTTCTCCAAAGTACGGGGTGGAGGGCATGTAGGGAATCAGCGGGCTGTTGTGCTGGACCGCGCGGGGCTGGATGTAGTTGAAAATCTGATCGCCCCAGTAGCGTTCGGGCTGCAGCATTCCCGGGAACCAGTCGGTGTAGGACTCGGCGATTTCGTTGTTTCCGGTCCAGACTGCCATACAGGGATAATGCGCCAGACGCTTGGTCTGATATTCTGCCTCGCGTTCTGCTTCGTAAAGGAACGAATCCTTCTGATCGGGGTAAAAAGCACATGCATACATAAAATCGTGCATCAGTAAAATACCGTATTCGGAGCAGTAATCGTAGAAGCAATCCGGTTCATAAGTGCCGCCGCCCCACATACGGAACATGGTAAAGTGTGCTGCTGCACCTTCGCTGACCAGCTTTTTATAGTTTTCATCAGGCGTCCGCAGATAGATAGAATCGGTAGGAACCCAGTTGCCGCCTTTGCAGAAAATACGGGTGCCGTTGATTTTGAAGAAGAAGTTGCGGCTTTCATCCGGCAGCTTGGAAAAGTCGATGGAAAGCGTGCGGATACCGATTTTCTTCGGTTTTGCTTCATGGGTGATGCCGCGTGCCGTGCAGCGTGCGGTAAAGGTATAAAGGTTCTGAGCACCGTAACCGTTCGGCCACCAGAGCTTTGCATTCTTTAATACAACGCGTTCCTGTGCAAAATTGATGCCGCCGACAAGCATCAGAGTCTGATGACCGGTATACGCGGTCTTGCCGTCGATGGACAGCTCATATTCCAGCTCTGTTTCAGCGCTCTGCACCATGTTGGATTTTTCGATTTCAAAATGAAATTCGATTTCTGCATCATTTCCGGAAAGGCTGAGCGTATCGACGCGGGAAGCGATTACCTGTGCACCGCTGAACGCTTCGATTTCGATCGAACGTCCGATACCGCAGGTAGGAACGGGCTGACACCAGTCCCAGCCATAGGTAAACTGTGGCTTACGCGTGTATACTCGCTGGTCGCAGATCGCATTGTCACTTGCACAGTAATAGGAAACGGTGTCATGTGGATAATTTAATTCCATGCCGGAGGTCAGACGGATCACGATCTGGTTGGTACCGACATGCAAAAAGCGTTTGATATCTGCAGAAAAAGCACAGAAGGTATTTTCCTGATGTCCGGCGGGAATGCCGTTAACTAAAATATCGGCATTAAAATCGAGCATTTCAATGTTCAGGCGGACAATATCTTCGTTGAGCATTTCTTCGGTGATGTCAAATTCTTTGACAAGCCACCAGGAAAGCTCTTTAATCCAGATGCTTTTTTTTGTGTTGTCCTTTAAAAAAGGCTCCTCGATAATCCCGTTATCGATCAGGGCGGTTGTAACGTCGCCGGGTACAGTCATAGGAATATATCCCGTTTTGGAAGGATAGGGGTGCATGGCGAGGGCGGTATTTACTGTAAATTTCGGATCGGGTTCTTTCAGATACATTTCCCGCTCCTCATCGGTCATATTTTCTTCGGTTAGATAACCGGGAATTGTCGGCTTGGGAGGCATGGCGTTGAGGTGGGCGAGCACCTCTGCACAGCGATCTGCTGTTACGTCCATAAATTCTCCGCGAAGTTTCCATTCGCCTGCAAGAGAAAGTTTGCTCATTTTCAGTACCACTCCTTTAGTGTATTCTGCAGAAATTTTGGTATCTACTAAAAAATAGTTTAGAAGAGTCCGGAAGGAAATACAATGTATTTTATTGTGCTTTTTATATCGAACAGAAGTATTTGACAGAATAAATATGTGCAAAAGTTCCAGAACGAGACTCTGCTCCAAACCGCCAAAAAAGAGCGCATAAACAGACAGAATCTGCGGCAACGGTCTGCTAAGATTAGGAAAAACGGGGTGCCCGGATGGAAAGGAGCAGAGGTAAAATGTTGAAAATACCCAAAAATGTGATGCAGATCGGGACAGGCAGTCCGAATGTAAAATTGTACATGGAGGATTATGTCCATACGTTTCTGGAACGATGCCAGGGAAAAGAGACGTGTCTGGCATTCGGGCAGCAGGAGGAAAAGGACGGCATCCGCTATTATTTAATTTACGGGGTGGAAAAAGAAACGGACTTCAGGCGCGGAAATTTTCCGTATTTTCAGAAGCTGGAGCGGATTGGAAAAATTGAAAAAAAGGAAGCCTCCGTCCGGTTCTGGACCGTGCGGGGAGAAGAAATCCAGATCGGAGGCTATTTTATTTTTTATGAACAAAACGAAGAAATGCAGGCATATATGATTGCTGAACGGGAGCAGAACCGCCCTGCGGCTGTGGAGGAGGAACGGGTGATGGAAGCGATCAATGCCCGCCGGGAAAAAAGAAAAGCGGAGGCTGCAGCGGACGCAGCGCGGGGGATAACCGCCTCCAGGGCGTCTGCGCCGAATACAGCGTCTGGCAGGAAAACGGTGCTGTCAAGGCTGGGTGCGCTTAAGGCTGCAGCACCTACGCTGAACGCAGCGTCGAGGAAAACTGCTTTTGGGACAGCTTATCAGGCCCGCTTGGGCAGTACCGGCGCCCTATTCCCGAAGCTTTGCCGGATTGGCTGCCTGGTGCTTTTGTTGGTTCTGGTCGGAACGGCGCTGACGTCCGTCAATCAGTACCCGGATATGAAAGCGGTTTCCGCCCTGTTGGCAGGAGCTGTCCGGAATACAAAAAATGAGACGGAAAATACATCTCCCGGACTGATTGTAGAAGAGACTGTTGGCTGGAATTCATCGGACGAAATGGCGCAGTCTGCCGCCTTGGACGAAGCTACACAGGCGGACGATGCAACCGGTGCGGCCAATACGGCGATGGATGGCGAAGTGACAGACAATAGTACGACGGACGACAGTGTAATGCCAGACAGCGTAATGTCGGACAACGTAATGCCAGACAGCGTAATGCCAGCCAGCATAACGACGGACAGCGTAATGGCAGATGGCCAGAATGCGGTCACGACCGACGCAGACGCTGAATCTTCGACAGCCCGGCAGTCCGCATCAGCCTCCGATTCCTTTCCTCAGGTTCAGGAAGCCCTGGCGCGCCCGGAAAGCTATCAGGTACAGAAAGGGGATAGCCTCATCGCTATTTCCAGGAGATTTTACGGAACAGATGAAAAGGTGATAGAAATCTGCCGCCTGAATAATATAAAAGACCCGAATCAAATCCAGCCCGGACAGAATATTTTACTACCTTCAAAATAATGAATGTGTTATGATGGAATGAGCGCACAAGAAAAACAAGCGACGCCGAAGGCGACATTTGTTTTTCTTGCGCCATTAGAGAACGAGCAGCCTGCATAGCAGGCGGTAAAGCGCGTCAGCGCGGGCTCGTGATGGAATGAGCGCAAGTGAGTCAACATGCTCGCAAAGATGCTGCAAAAGAAATGGGGACTTATCTCATATGGTAGATATCAGGGAATACCTGCGAAAAAAAGAAAAAAACGAGAAAAAAGACAGCAAGAATTTTAAACGGGAAATCCGGGCGCATCGTCTGAAAGTGATCCTTCGTTCCTGCTGCGTAATCGGCGTGATCGCAGCGCTGACGGTGACGGCGGTAACACTGCTTAAAAATCAAACCTACTCCGGCTACACGGTCGTGTCCGCAATCGACAGGAACCAGGTATCCGGTTCTACTCTGTTGAGCTACCAGAATGGCTTTCTGACTTACAGTAAGGATGGTATCAGCTATACGGATTACAAGGGCAACGCCATGTGGAACCAGACTTACGACATGCAGTCGCCATGCGTCTCCGTGCGGTCGGGCTGGGTCGCAGTTGGGGATTATAACGGCAACCTGATTTATGATATCAGTCAGGACGGGACATCCAAACAGATTGATACGAATCTTCCGGTGAAATCGCTGTCCGTGGCAGCGAACGGCGTTGTGGCAGCGATTCTGGAGGATGGGGATGTGACCTGGATCAACGTCTATAATCCTACTGGGGAAAAAGCAGTCGGAATCAAAACGACGATGCAGAAATCAGGTTATCCGGTTTCCGTGTCATTGTCGGACAATGGAAAACTGATGATGGTGGCATATCTGAAAGCAGAAAGCGGCAGTATGAAATCGATCGTCAGCTTTTACAATTTTGACGAAGTCGGACAAAACTACACCGACACGATGGTAAGCTCCTACGAATATTCGGATACGGTAATCCCGCTGGCAGAGTTTACGGGGACGCATACGGCGTATTCTGTGGGAAATAATCAGTTCATGTTATATGAAGGAAATGAAATTCCAAAAAATATCTTTCAGAATTTCATGCAGGAGGAGGTGCAGGACGTCCGCAGCAGCGGCAATTATGTGGCGTTTATTTTTAATGGAACGAATGGAAACGGAAAATATCGGATTGACATTTATAATATGAATGGAACGCAGGTGCTGTCGTTGCCGTTTGCAATCGAATACCGGGATGCTCTGATTTCGGATCAGGAACTGATTATATATAATGAAGCAGAGTGCCTGATTTATAACCTGAACGGAAAAGAAAAATACAGCGGACCGATACCGGAACAGACGCAGCTTTTGAAAACGCTGGGCGGAAACCGGTTTCTTGCGGTTACTGTAAACAGCATAGATATGATAGAAATGAAATAAACGGGAGAAAAAATGAACGTACTGCTGGTTTGTGTGATCTTATTTGCCCTCTGGCGGGGATATGCCGGAATGAAAAAAGGAATGGTGGATGAAATCAGGATGCTGCTGTCTCTGGTCATTTCTCTGTTCGTCATTTCGCTGGCTATCCTTTTATATAGCAGTGTGAAAGAAAAAAACACTACCAATATAATAATGTCGGTTCTGATGCTGCTGATTACCGGACTCGCAGCCAGACTGGTGAACCTGATTTTCAAGTCCCTTTCGGCAATCGCGCACCTGCCGATTCTGAAACTGCTCAACAGTGTACTGGGAATCGTGGTCGGCATGGCAGAGAGCATCGTAGTTTTATGGATTATTTATATTGTAATCGCCAGCTTCGATACAGGAAGAGTCGGCAGCCAGATCGCGGCATGGACCGTTGAAAACGAATGGCTGACGAAACTTTATCAGATGAACCGGTTCGCCTACTGGCTGGCGGGATTATCCTGATGTTACGGGATTGTAAAAAACGTCACTTGTAAAAGTTAATTCCACTTTGTAAGGGTAACTTCCACCTTGTAGGAC
>ENA-OURV01000829-OURV01000829.1-human-gut-metagenome-genome-assembly--contig:-NODE-829-length-26026-cov-5.026645_pt1 | contig 26026 bp, 22 predicted proteins | sample MGYA00242141_ERZ509072 | MGnify/ENA primary metagenome ERZ509072 (study PRJEB26280, sample SAMEA2338763) | human gut metagenome | biome: human gut; feature: human-associated habitat; material: faeces... | reverse complement strand
TGTGCTGCGGGGTTGCTCAGTCTGAGCGGCGGTGCAGTTTCCGCAAAAGGTCAAAGGGTTCCTCGGGCTGGCGGCGGCGCCGGACTTCCTGAAAAAATATTTTGAGGCTTATTTCCGCCCCGAACACAAGGAAATTCTGGAACGGGACGGCAAAATTACGTTTCCGACCAACGATTTCACTTATGTCATTACCAAAGAAATGATTGCATCGGGCAACGAAAACCTGCTTTTGGACAAAGAAACAATTCCTTATGCAGGAAAAACGAGGCTGCTGCAAGGAATGAAAGACGCGTCGCTTGACTGGCGCACGGCACCGCTGATTGCTCAGAAACTTACCGGCAGCGATGTCAAAACCGTGTTACTCAAAGACAGCAACCATCGGCTCGGCAGCGACAGCGATATTGCGGAAATTCGACGGGCACTGGACGATTTTCTGGCACCGGCGGCGCATCCCGGGCGTTGACCGCAGAGCGCTGAAATCCGTCGGCTTTTACGGCGGGACGCGAAGAACAGCGGCGAAAAACGGCTGACGAGAGCGTATGCCGGGACAGGGCATACAGGTATGGGCAGCAGGCGGACAAATATTAATATTTTAGAATAATTTTAAAGGGCAAGGTGCTGATATGTCATACGATTTAATGTTTCAAAAAGCAATTGAACTGCAAAACAACGGCGCCCTGAATGAGGCGGAAGACATTTATCTGAAACTGCTTGAAGCGATGCCGGAAAATTCGGACGTGTGGAACCTGCTGGGGCTGGCTGCGCAGAGCAAGGGCAATGCCGGGCGTGCGGCAGACTGTTTTCTGGCGGCGATACGCTATGCGCCGGCGCCTTTTGCCCCGCATTTTTTCAATCTCGGGCTGGCATATCGCATGCTCGGCAAAAAGCGTGAGGCACTGGAGGCGCTGCAGCGGGCGGCCGATTTGCAGCCGGATTTAAAAGAGGCCTGGAATTATCTGGGGCTGACGCAGGAAGAAACCGGCGACCATCAGGAGGCAGTCAAAAGCTTTTGCCGGGCGCTGGACATTGACGGTGCCTATAACGAAGCCAGAGCCAATTTATGCTTTTATACCAAGGACAAAGAGACGCTTTTGCAACTGGCGGACGAACAGGAAAGCGACTTTCAGGCCAATCTGCTGGCGGCGGAAAGCTGTGAGGAACCGGCAGAGCGGGAGCATTATCTGCGGCGGGCAACTGCGGCCAATCCGTACCATACCGGCGGGCTGCTGGCTCTGGCAGATACGCTGCGGATGGCCGACAACGAGGCGGAAGCTTTGCAATTGTATCATAAGGTTTTGAATCTGGACGAAAATACAGTTGAGGCGCTGTTAGGAGCGGCTGACATCTATCTGGCACGCGGGGATTTGGAACGGGCGGAAATTTATTATAAGAAAAGTTTTGACATTACGCGCGGCATTGCCGGAGCACACTTGAACTACGGCACCCTGCTCTACCGCAGCGGACGCAAAAGCGAGGCGCTGGAAGAGTATCGCGCCGCGGCGGCACTGGAACCGGAAAAGCCTGAAATCAGCTATAACCTGGCGCTGGTGCTGAAAGACCTCGGCGATTATGAGGAAGCGCTGGGGCTGATGTTCAATGCCCACCAAAGGGCGCCGGAACGGGAGGAATTTGCAGCGGGGATTATGGAAACGCTGACCGGGCTGGCGGCGAATAATGCCGAACTGGCACTGAAAATTGCCGAAAACTGGCAGAAAATTGAGCCCGACAACGTTTTTTCGCGGCGGATACTGGCGGGAATCAGCGGAATGCCGGCGGAAAGCGGCGACGACAGGCTGTACGCCGAAAAGCTGTTTGACAATTTTGCCGCAACGTATGATGAAACGCTGGAAAGGCTTAATCCGCAGATTACGGCGGAATTTCTGAGGCAGCACGGAGCGGTGAAAGGAACCGTGCTTGACCTCGGATGCGGCACGGGACTGGCAGCGCAGGCGCTGAAAACGGCAGACAGCATATTTGACGGCGCGGATATTTCCGCCAAGATGCTGGAAGCTGCCCGCCGCAAGGGCGTGTACCGCAGTTTGTATCAGGCAGACGTTACGGCGCTGCTGCAAGATATGGCAGCGGGGGCTGCTGTAAAACCGATAGCGGCAACGGCGGCGGCAGAGATGCCGGCGGGGACGGAAGCAAATACTGCCGTACCGCACAACGGCTATACCCTGATTATCGCTTTTGACGTTTTCTGCTATATGGGGAATCTGGAGGACGTTTTGAGCGCGGCGGCGGATTTGATGCGGCGGGCTGACGGCAAACAGGCGGAAAGCAGAAAAACGAAGGCGGCGCCTTCTTCGGACAACGGGACACCGGAACTTTGGTTTACGACAGAATCCGCCGACGAAGAACGGGGCAACGATTTTTATCTGACCGCTGCGGGGCGTTACAAACACCGTCGGCAGTATGTGGAAAAAGCGCTGCATAAGGCCGGGTTTACGGAAATTGACGCCTATCCCCTAACCTTGCGGCAGGAAAACGGCGAAAACGTTGCGGGCGTTCTGTTCAGGGCGGCAAATCCGGGCAAAGGCGGCAATTAAGCGTTGCGGCGGCGGTACAGTACTGTTGCGGAGATTTTGTCGGGGCGGGAACAGCGAAACGGGCTTTCGCGCAACGCCCCCGGCGGGCGGGTGAAAATCAGACGTGAAAAAAATAATCCTGTGAACAACCGTAAAAATGTATTGTATGAGGCTTTTATTTATTCTACTTTGCAAGTGGTTTGTTAAGTCTATTATATATATATGTAGTTATTGAAAGTTGTTTATTTATTTCGCGGATATTTATGCTTTGTTTCTTTCTGTTAGCATAAATAAGGTGAGAGCATTTTAAAATGCGAAAGGCGGACGTCCGGCCAGATGTTTCGCCCGCTGAAAATGACAATCACGGATTGCCCGATGGTTTTATTGCTATTATTGGAAACCCTTCTGATCAGAAATGTGCACACAAAATACGGAGCGCCTTTGAGACGACAGTATTCCCTGCTACGGTTTTGAGGGCGCTTTTATGATTTTCCCGAGCGGGATGATGCTTTTCCCGATTGAACGGGAACCCGATTTATGAGTTTGCCGAAAAGGTTTTGAGGAATGTTTTATGCCTTTTCAGCCTATTATTATTTTAAGTTTATGTTTCGGATTACTTTTTCAACTTATATAACTGCATTACTTTTTCATTTTCAAACAGCGCCAAAAAGGGCGCGTTTTTTTTTGCTTTGAAAAGCTCGCATCAGATGCGCGGGGTATCCGGGAATAAGAATCCCGCGGCAGATACGTGGGCACCTGGGGATTAAACCTTCTCATATCAGATATACGGGGCGCTTTGGGTTTTGTGTCTGTTGGGCTTTGCGTCTGTAATGTTTACGTTGTATCAGTAATGCGGCGGCGGAGTTTCTTCTTCCAGCGGTTTGACAGTGCTTTGCGCATTGCGCAGGGCTTCGGTCAGGAATCGGTTCTGCTTTTGCAGGAAAGCGATGTCCCTGCCCTGTCTGATGATGACATCATTTAAATCTTCCACAGTGCGTTCCAAATCGGACAAAGCCATTTCAATATCAATGAAACGCTGCTCCGTATCGGGACCAGCATCCGGCCTGAGTGACAGCGCGGCATCCGGAGCGGCAGCCGGAGGCGTATTCGGCTTGGCCGTTGATACGGGATTTGATGCTGAGCGAGATACTGTCTGTGGTGCAGATTTTTTTTCCATATTTGTCTCCTTGTGGTGATTTATGCGGTATATAGAACGTTTTTGCGGATTTGGCAAGGCTTTTACGCAATTTTAACCTCTCGCCGGTTAGATTAAGGCAGGATTTAATGTTGACAGACAAGACGGCAGGAGGTTGTGATGACGGTCGGACTGATTATTGCGGGCATAGCGCTGGCGCTTTTTTACGGAATTTACGTTTCGCTGGTCAAAAAGAAAAACAACTTAAAAGAAGCGGCGGCGGGAATTGATGTACAGCTTAAGAAACGCTACGACCTGATTCCGAATCTGCTGAAAGCGGCAGCAAAATATATGGAACACGAGAAAGACGTATTTATGAAAGTGACGGAGCTGCGCGAAAAGGCGATGAATGCGGCGGGATATGAGGAACGTTTCAAGGCCGAACAACAGCTTTCGGAAGCAATGCACGGATTTCGGCTGACGGCGGAAAACTATCCCGAACTGAAGTCCGACGCGGCGATGAGCAGCGCCATGCAGGCGATGGGCGAAACCGAAGAACATATTGCGGCGGCACGGCGTTTTTACAATTCGGCTGTCAAAGACTATAAGAACGGGCTGGAGATATTTCCGTCCTCTATGGTTGCGGCGATGATGGGGCTGAAGGACGAATATCCGTTCTTTGAGGCAGAGGAAGCGGCAAAAGCGGCGATTGACGCCGGAGATTACTTTAAATAGCCGGAAATAGCCGGATGCTGCCCGCCGGGTATTGCCGCCAGTTCGGCCCAATAGTCCGGCAAAAGGCAGCAAGGAGCAGCCGGCGCGGAACGCCCGGCAGCGGCAATTCGGAAACGGGAGCGGAGCAATGTCCAGAGCGGAAGATATTTTTGAAAAACTGATTTATTTCGGCGAAGATGCCATTGACGAGTTTATTATGAGCCGGCAGACGGAAGAGCTGTTTCTGGACTTTAAACAGGCTGTTTCGGACGGAAAGTCGATGCGTTCGCTGCATCCGAACGACCGGCGCAATCTGGGCAAGGCAATTTCCGCGTTCGGCAATTCCGAGGGCGGCGTGCTGGTCTGGGGAGTCGAATGTTCGCGGGATTTGGAGCTTGGCGACGTTGCCAAGGCCAAGGTTAAAGTTCAGAACGTGCACCGCTTTTTGAGCTGGCTGGAAAATGCCATTTCGGGCTGTACCATTCCCTCGCATAACAAAGTCCGCAACCACATCATCAGCTGCGACGACAACGGCGACGGTTTTGTGGCGACATATATCCCGAAATCGGATATTGCGCCGCTGATGACGACGACGGGAAGCCAGATTTACATCCGTTCGGGCTCCAACAACGTTCCGGCTCCGTATGCGGTGATTGCGGGAATGTTCGGCAAAAGGCCGCAGCCGAATATCGAACTGGTAATTTCCAACAAGACGCTGGAGGTCGGCAAAGACGGCGACGACGACTTTTTCGCGCCGGCAAAACGGGGAAAGAAAAAGGAAAGTTACGTCAAAATCAGGTTCTCGCTGCTGGCGCAGAACAGTTCGAACGCCGTGGCGAAAGAGGTTTACCTCTCTTGCAATACGCTTCTGGTCGGCGGGGATAAGACAAAAGTCAGCTTTTATTATGACAGCCAGCTGGAGAATCTGGCGGCGGAGAACAATTCAATCAACCTGATTACGCCGATGGAAATGCGCGTGCCGCCGCGGGCGCTGTTTTCATGCGCAAAGGCAGAAATCCGCTTTGCCGACGACATCAGCGAGGATTTTCTGATGGACGGGGTTATCGGAGCGGACGGCGCGACACCGCGGAGTTTCCGGATTTTTATTTCCAAGAACGATTTACGGTCGTTTGTGGCGCAGGCGTTAAGGAAAAACGCTGATTTGGCGGTGTTGACCAACGAGTTTTTCTCGTGCTATCTGAAAACGGAATAAAAATTTGAAGACAGGGCGGGCATAAAACTGAGAATTGCGGCAGACGGGCGAAATGGTGTTTCAGGGAAGAATCGGGAGAACAGAGGCTGGCGGAGAACCGGCACCGGGCGGTACGAGCGGATATGAAAGTGGAAGGCAAAACGGTGCGACGCGTTTTGAAATGCGGCGCAGAGAGAACAAAACAAAAAGGAAAAACGAAAAATGAAACGAGTGGAAATATTTACGGACGGAGCGTGTTCCGGGAATCCGGGAGCCGGCGGCTGGGGCGCCATATTGCGTTATAACGGCGCGGAAAAGGAACTTTCCGGCGGCGAAGCGGAAACGACAAACAACCGCATGGAGCTGACGGCGGTCATTTCGGCGCTGGCGGCGCTCAAGGAGCCGTGCAACATTACGCTTTATACCGACAGCCGCTATGTTATGGACGGGATTGAAAAATGGATTTATGCCTGGAAAAAGAGCGGCTGGAAAACCGCCAACAAGAAATCTCCGGTCAAAAATGCCGAGCTGTGGCAGCGGCTGGACGAGTTGCGCAACCAGCACGAAATCCGCTGGGTCTGGGTTAAAGGGCATGCCGGACATCCGGAAAACGAACGCTGCGACGCGCTGGCTCGGGCGGAAACGGCAAAATTCAAATCCTGATTATTTTAAGAGAGAAACTTAAAAAGGCGCAGTCCGGAACTGTGTTTTTAAAGGCGGGGTCGGAAGCCGTGCTTTGGAACGGGTACATCGGGAAGCGCAGAGTAATCCAGCACACTCGAAAAGCATGAACTGATGAAGCGTGCCGCCGGTCGGCGGCTGGGGTGGTGTGCCGGGCATGACGGCTTTTCAATAATAGACAAAAACATCTTGACTTCGGAAACGACAGCCGCTTATAATAAGGCTGTTAAATTTTACGCATATGGACAGAATTATTTTAGGGAATGTAAGCGGCGAGGAATTTGACGCTTATTTTAAGAATTTGAACTGGCCGGGACGTATGGCATTTGTCCGTTCCCGCCGCTGTGAAATTGCAGAACTGGCGAATCCGAAAATTTTGGATACGCTGTGCGATTACGGGTACTTTAATGCGCTGCTGCCGTTGGTTTCTGCCGATAAAGAGGCGGCCGACGCACAGATTATCAGCTATTATACGCCCGGACGCGAGCGGATACGCATTGCTCCCAGTCCTGACGACGAACGGGAAATTCTCAAATATGCGGCAGGACGGCTTGATGTTATCCGTTTTTTGCGCGAGAAGACCATGCGTTTTCTTGAGCTTTCGCATCCGAGGGTTCCTTTCCGCCTGACCATTTATGAAAATGCAACGCAGGATGTGGCCGATTATCTGTTTGAATGGATGTGCCGCAACCACATTCCTCTCGGTACGGCGGGAACGCACTGCCTGTTTGCCAAGGCGTCGCCCGGAGTTATCCGCGACTATCTGGTAAGAGTCGGCTGTCTGTCGGCCAACCGGGGATTTGTTTCCGGCAAGGACTTGAGGCTGTTGGCTCAGCGCGCTGATATTGATGCGGAAGACAGGCATGAGCTTCTGCTGCTAACTGTCAACCGGCTGAAAGTTTCGCCGCAGACGATAATCAATCTGCGCCGGGACGGACTGTTGGATTTCTGAGCCAAGACAAAAAATTAAGAGCGAAACTTTCGGGTTCGCTCTTTTTTTACGGGGTGCAGGCAGCGGCGCCTTTATTTTTACGGAGTTCAGACAGCTGCGCCTTTATGGAAACGGAACAGAAACCCGAACGCCGGGGTGCCGGCGGGCAGACCGTTTTCAGGCGGCTTTCATCCGTTTATAAAGGTCGCGGTATTCCTTTTTGATATCGCTCTCTTTGCGCAGATAAACATTGAAATAATATCCGGCAAAAACGACTATCGAACCGCCTACCCAGGCCAAAGGCGAGGCATAGTAAATTCCCTGATAGCCGATTTTGGAGGCGAGCCAGACGGCGGCGAACGAACGGATACCGAGTTCGATAAAGCCCGACAATACCGGATACAGCGGTTTGCCCATGCTTTGCAGCGTGTTTTTGAAGATAAAAATCATGCCGAGGAAGAAATAGAACATAATGCTGATGCCAAGATAAGACGCGCCGATTTGAACGACGAACGGATCCGGATTGTCCAAAAAGCTGCCGATGATATGGGTGCCGAAAAAGAACATCACGGTGCTCATCAACAGGCTGATGACAAACGATGTCAGGCAGGCTTTCTTAACCGCTTCGCGAATGCGCGACAATTTGCCGGCACCATAATTCTGGGCGGCAAACGTTGCCATAGCCAGCCCGATAGCCATCAGCGGCTGGGTAGCCAGCTGTTCGATGCGCAAAGCAATGGTGAAACCGACGATTATCTTCTCGCCGAAAGAATTGCAGACCGCCTGAATGACCATAATGCTCAGCGCCAAAATCGAAAACTGTATCGACATCGGAATGGCAATGTTCAGGTGTTCGCGCATAAATGCGGGGTTGTATGCCCAGTCTTCTTTCTTCAGCCGGAGAATCGGATAGTTGCGTTTGATGTATATAATGCAGCAGACAACGGAAATGCTGATGGCAATCACCGTGCCGACGGCCGAACCGATAACGCCGAGGCGGCAGAATTTTATCAGAACCAGATTGAAAATGATGTTTAAAACCGAGGAAAAAATAAGGAAATACAGCGGCGTTTTGCTGTCGCCGAGCGCACGGATAAAACCCGAAAGCAGGTTGAAAGCGACAATCAATACCATTGCCAGCCCGAGAATCATGATGAAATTGTACGAATCGTCATAGATTGCCGGCGGAACGTTTAGAATATGCATCAGGCGGCGCAGGCTCACAATCAAAACAAGCGTCAGGAATATGCTCAGCACCAGGCTGGCGCGAAACGAATGGGTTACCGAGCGGCGCACGCCGTCATAATCCCCTGCCCCGAACCGCTGCGCCGTAACGGCTGTCAGCCCGCCGGTAAAACTGAATGCGATAATCAGAAACGTAAAATATATCGGAGCCGACGCGCCGACGGCTGCCAGCGCGTTTTCGCCCAGAAGGCGGCCGACGATGAAAATGTCGGCAAGCTGGTAGAGCTGCTGGAAGACGTTGCCTATCAGGATGGGCAGCGAAAAAAGCAAAATAAGTTTGAGGGCATTGCCCTTGGTCATATCCTGTATCATCAGTTTTCCTTTGTTATTTTCGGAGCGTTTTCATGGCTGTTTCTGAGCGTTCCGGCTATTATTTTCGGAACATCTTCGGGCAATGTAACGATTTAGATTTAAATTTCCATTAAAATTTATATGGTTTTGGTATGGAAAATGGATTTATCCTGCATACGGAAGTTTTTTCGCCGCGTTGTGCGTACTTTGCGATATACGGTTTGCAAGTTTGCAAAAAAAAACTGCTGACATTAAACGTTCGTTTTAATTCAAATACTTTCGTTTTATCTAAATAGCTATTTCGGCGGCAAAATTATCCCCTGCTTTTTGGTGAGAAAAAACGAACCATTTTTTTCATCAGGAGGTTACAGATGAACACAGCAGAACATATTGCCGGAGAGCCGGCAATTTCGGTTATCGTCCCGATATACAACGTTGAACCGTGTCTCAGCGAATGTCTTGACAGCCTGTGCGGACAGACCCTGCGCAATATTGAAATCATCGGCGTAGATGACGGCAGCACGGACGGCAGCGGTGCCCTGTTGGACGAATACGCGGCAAAAGATAAGAGAATTATCGCCGTGCATCAGAAAAATGCCGGCGTTTCGGCGGCACGCAATGCGGGAATGCGCCTGGCCAGAGGGGAATACCTCGCTTTTGTGGACGGCGATGACTGGATGGAAAGAACGGCGTATGAGGATATACTGCAGAAGCTGCAAGGCCGGCGGCCGGATATTGTCATTTTCAGGCATACAAGTATTTATGGCGGTGAATTACGCCCTACTCGTCCTTACGGCAATATCGGCAATCCACAAGGTTTTTGCGCTCTGACAGAAGAATTCGCCGCTGTTGTTTGGAATAAATTGTATAAGAAGCAATTTATTGAAGAAAATTTATGCAGTTTTACCGTAGGGGTATCAATCGGAGAGGATTCTTTATTTAATTTATGCTGTTTTGCTGCTTCTCCTTTGTGTACTATTATTGACAGCAGTTATTATTTTTATCGTCAATTGCGTTTGGGGGCAACAGCATCCACACCGATTAGCACAAAACAAGTTTTTTTGATGAAATCTGCGCTTGAAACATCTGATTTTTATAAACAACTCTCGCTTATTGAACGCTTTGCTGCAGATATTGTTGTTTGCAGGTCCTGCTTATATCGTTTTCAAATTCTTTCGGAACAGCAACGGCGGACAGAAATATCGTACCTGAGCCAATTATGGAGTGATATGAAGAATCGCTATCCGGCTGATATGCTGAATAAAAATAAAAGCCTTATCCAATTATTGGATTTGATACGGCATAAAGGCAAAGAAATGTCCATGCTTCCTTTTCGGCAGAAAATCTTTTCCATCAAAAATTCAAGGGACAAACGACATAAAATCGTGCGCGTTTTAGGACTGGAGCTGAAATTTGAGCGAAAAAAATGCCGAGCTGAGGCAGATGCCTGTCAGGCATAAAAAGCGGCTTTTATCTGCGGCGGGGCGGCAGGCTGCGCAGCCATATGGCGACTTTGTTATCGACGGCGGCGTCGTATTTTTCGGGCAGATTGTTAAACTCTATGGTTGAAACTATATCGGCATTGCGGGCGGCGTTTTTAAAATCAGCAAAAAAGGTGCCGGGGTTGCTGCCCTGAGTCGTAAAGACCGCCACGGGACGCCCGGAAAAATCTGCCTGTTGCAGGAAACTCTGCATCGGAGTAGCTACAGTATACATCCAAACCGGAGCACCGACAATTACCAAATCATAGCCGGAGAAATCAGGCAACGGCTCGGCCACTGGCGGCAGCGTTTTGCCGCGGAGCTGTTTCCATACGGTGTAATACAGGCCAAGCCCCGGCGACAAAGGCGTTTGCAGCTTTATTTCATGCACGTCGGCGGCAGCCTGTTTTTGAATGCGGGCGGCAATGTCCCGGGTATTGCCGGAAAGCGAATAATAAACGACAAGAACCTTGCCCAAATCCGGCAGAGGTTCGCGCGGAGATTCGGCATAACGCGACATTTCGGCCTTATTTCGTTTGGCAACGCGCCAAAGATGTACACCGCCGGCGACGACCCCGGCAACAATCAAAAGCAGAACGGCATATAAAACGTATTTCAGCATATTTTTCCCTTTCGTGCAGCTCATAATTTCGGCAAGTGCTGCTTATTAACATAAAACATTGATTTTAAAAATCAACCTCCAAAGAAAGAGTGCGGAAACAGGGGGAGACGCAAGACGGTGTTGATTATGGAACTGATTAACAACATTGCCAAAGGGCATGGCGGTGCAGGTGCCGGTAAGGCGGAGAAAGCAACGGCCGGGCGCGGAAACGGGGCAAAATGTAAGATACAGGTGTGAAAAGCAATGAACGAGGCATATATGACGGCTGCGGAGAAAGGAATGCAAAAACAGCTAAAAAATTGCAAAAATAATAACTTGAGAGCAGTGAAAAAACTACAACAAAAAAGGGCAACGATATTTTTTTCACATTTTTTTATTTTTCTTATTGACATTCGGAAAAATTGTCTGTAAATACTCTCTCGTACCTGATGGCGGGGTAGCTCAGTTGGTTAGAGCAGAGGAATCATAATCCTTGTGTCGAGAGTTCGAATCTCCCCCTCGCTACCAACAATGAAAAGGATGGATAAAAATCCATCCTTTTTTGTTTCTATGCTTTCTTTATATCCCCTGTTCTGCTATTTATTGAGATTCTAAATTATATGGTTGGGGTTAGTTGTCAAATTCATGAGCGTCATCACACTCATTGCGGATTTCTTTGATATACTCTCCAACAAGATTTTTTACCATAAAATGCGTGCGTCCGGCAGCTGCCAAAACATAAACTTCTGCTAGACGAATACTTCTCCCCATATCACTTCTTTGGTTGATATCAAAACTTATATCCGTCGCAGCACTCACATAATTATCAAAATTTTTCTTAACGCTTGCATTATAATGCGTATAGTATTTATCAAATATATGGTGAGCTACTTTTTGCATACAGTCAATGGAGCGGTCATAAGCTTTCAACATTTCTGATGTTTGCCATTCGTCTTTTCCATAATCAACTACGGCACAATCGTTCAACTCTTGCTCCAGCTTATCAATAGCTAAACTTTCATCAGCAGGACAACGTCCTTCTTGGGCATTCGCATTAAATGACAATAAAAAACAAACTAAAACCAACCACTTCATTTGTCTTCCTTTCTACCGCTTGTTATAGTAATGAGGATTATAATAGTCAACTTTATCTTTATAAAGTTTTTCAAAAACTTTTGGTTGACTATGATAGCTTTGAGCTCTGTTATACCATCCTCGTAAATTATTAATATTCAAGACAGGTTTTTTATCTACGCTTTCAAAATACCGTTCCATACGTCTCAATGTCGATAAATCATTAACCTTTATACTTTCTTCTGACGATAGATTGTTTATTGCTACTGCCAATTTATCACTTTGTTTAAAGGAAAATTGGTTCCTTTTACCTTATTAACCAATTCTGCAATATCTTTTCCTGCATTTGTTCCTTGATTCATTTCTTCATCAAAAACATTTCTAGTAATTATGGGATTTTTAATCTTATCAATACCATATCTCTGAAAATACATTTCATCTAATATTTGCTTTGCCTGTATAGGTTTCAATTGTCTTACATCTTTGGGGAAATTTTTACCTTTTTTAAGATAACTATTCCATAAGTTATTATATTCATCTAAAGAAAATTGGGTTATACCATAATTTGTTTTTTTCCTAAATCATTTTCTCTATCAGAATATCCTCCTTCATGCTGTTCTGTACCAAGATAAATAACGCGTCCATCTTTATCTAATTTAGAATGATAAACATCATTAAAACCTTCACTTGGTATGTATCTAGAAATGTTTTCTAACTCATCTTCTTTTCTAATTTTATCATATTCACTAGACTTTTCTTCTTGTTTTGCTAGTCTTGATACTTGCCTCAAACTTCTTTCTTCTAAAACTTCGTTAATCAAATTGTCAGTGTCAGCAAACATATAATCATATCCATCTACTCCAATAGCATTTTTCTCAATATTCTCAATGCTACCATATCTATCCAATAATTCATTAAGTTTTTTCTTTTTCTCGTTTTTCTTTAAAATTGTTTCTGTATCATCAAAAAAATAATCTGTTCCGGCCGGCAGCGTTTGCGGTAAAAAAATAAAGCCCTCTCCGGAGAGGGGGCTTGTGCACATAATGTTGCTTCAATAGGAAGACTGAGGATTTGGATTCCGCAGCCTTGAGTGGGCGGCGTTTGCGCTTAAAAGCAGTTGTGGCCGGTTTGCCTTTCCTGCTGACGCTGATATTCCAGAGCGCGCCGGCCGATTTCCGACTTGGCAAATTCTTCGGTGCGGCTGAAAATCTTTTTGTCTTTGAACATGACCGGCGCATAAATACTCATTGCTCCGAGCAGATTACGGAAGCCGACCGGGGACAATTCTTCAATCGGAATATCCACCAGAGCGCGGAACTGCTCTTGTGAAAGCTCAATCCCGTTGAAACGCACCCTGCGCGGCTTAATCACGATTTTATTTCCGGCGGCGGTTTCGCGGATAACGTTTTGCTCATCGCTGCGGGATTTATGGGCAGATACGCTCATATCGATAAATTCGCCCATTGACACCTGACGGCTGCCTTTTCCAAACAGCTGTTCATTTACTTCCTGTGAAAAATTTTTCAGTTCCATAATGATATGTTTTTTTATAATTTGACAAAAAACACTATATTCCATCAGGTTTGTTTTGTCAATAATTATTTTATAAAAAAAAAACGAAGTCAGGACGGCAGCATTTATTTTCTGCCTTTTATATTTTTAATAAAGTTAAAAGGGTCGTTCTGTGCTGTTTTCAGCACGCTGTCAGCAATCATGTATATCCTGACGGCAAACAGGCCGCAAACGCCGGAGATGCCGTATTTAACCGGCGTCGGGATATCCATATACTCCGCCAGCAGCCCGCACAGCATACTGACCAGGAACGTTATCAGCATATCGCGCAGGGTCTGGCGGATTGAAATAAACGGCTTTATCATGATTGTCGCCAGGCCGAGGAAAAATCCCCACAGGCTGTAATTGGCTATAATCTCCTTTACCTTTTCCATTTCCCCTCCCCTTTTATTGCAGTATCAGCGCCGGAACGGTTATGGTTTCGGCAGAGGGAATTTCTTTCATAAAAATACTGACGGCGCCCTCTTTGGCCTCTGCCAGCGGGGCGAAATTACCGCTGACGGCATCTTCAAGCCCGAATACGACCAGCGGCAGATGTTCCGGTTTGGCGCCGGGAACGGCGATATCGACCCGATACGGGTATGTGCCGTATGTACTGTCCGAAACGATGCTGCCGCAGGATACGGACAGATTGCTGAACTTATGGCTGCCGTTTTCGTCAATGTACCGCCAGACACCGTCGGAAGTTACGAGGCGGTCGTCGTTTTCGGTTACGCTGCCGGTTACGGAATCCAGCATTTTTTCATAAATTTCCCGGACTTTTTCCGCCAGTTGCGGCACTTCCTTTATAAGTTCAAAGTTCTTGCCGATGCTGACCAGCAGTTCGTAGGCCTCTTCCACGGTCATTCCCGTTCCCGGCGCCACGACCAGAGCGCGGTTCAGATATTCTTTCATCTGCTGGAGCGCCATAATCATCTTGTCGAGCGAATATTCGTAATCGGCGGCGGGAAAGTCTTCGCCCTCAATAAACTTGACCAGCTGGGTCAGTTCGACGTTGCGCAAGATGGTGATTTTGGTTCCGGCAGCCGGCGCGGAAGAAAAAACAATTTCGCCGCCGGACGCCGTTTCCGACGCAGACGCGGCATAGTCATCGGCGGCCAAAGGTTCGGCGTTGTCGTCAAAATACACGTTCAGCTGACGCTCAAAAAAGCGGAACGGAACTACGAAAGACGACGTTTTGCCGTCTGCAATGTAAACCGCCCTGCTGGTATCGTTTTGTATAGTCATGTGTTTTACTCCTCAATAAATAACCTAAAAAAATGCATACGAAAAGGGAACCGGATTTGTATCCGGCTCCCGGTATCCTGCCCGCTGCAGGGAAGAGTGTTCTGCCTTTGCGGCATTGTTTCAGCCTTTAAGGCATTATTCCGCCTTTGCGGCATCTTCTGAGCCGCGGACATAAAAAAACGCCCCGAAAAGGGCGGCTGGGGAACGGCAAATTACACGTCTGCCGGAAAAAGACTGTTCCGGCGGGCATTTTCTGCCATTCTTGCGTTTTTTGTAGCAGATACTGACACAGATGTCAATAGTTTCAGCACCGGTTTTGAAAATTTATTTTGGCAGAAGTTTGGCGGCAGAAGATACAAAAACAGAAAACAGGAAACCGGATACGGAGGGATATCCGGCAGCGGTCTGATACGGATGCCCTCTGGGAAGGCAGAATATAGAAAATATGGGGGATACGGAGAGATATCCGGTTACCGCCCGTCGCTGCCTTTTTTCCGGTTCAGGGCGGGAGGCAGACCGCCATAGCTTTCGGCAAAGGCCTTGCGCGTGCTGTAGGTTAACTCCCGTCCGGCATGAAATACCCTGATGCCGCCGGAAGAAAGGCTGATGCCGGTTCCGTCGGAAAAGCGCACGGCGGGCTGTCGGGCATCCGTCTTGTAGAACAGCCTGACGACGGCACCGCCGGTTCCCGAAAATTCTTCGCAATTTAAAAAGCCGCGATTGTCAAGCGAAATGCCGTGTCCGTTCGGAAATTTCATCGTTTCATTTTTGGCGATGCTGACCGAGCGGCCGTTGACAATGTAGTTCAAAACCTGAAAACGTCGGTCGGTAATCAATTTGACGCCGCCTTTGAGGGTCAGGAAACAACGTTCGCTGACGTTCAGATAAAGCTTTGAACCGTCGGGTGCATCCACCCTCCCCTTTTGCAGATGCAGCAGCACACCATTCGCCAGCCGACAGGACACGACATCGGTTCCGGCGACGGCAATGCTGATACCGTTGGGATATTCTTCAATATACGGCCGACGGGATGAGGAAGGAGTTTTGGAAGCAGACGGGCGGGAGGACGCAGCAGCAGACGGACGGAGATGAGCGGCGTTATCGGAGGCCGGCGCGGGGGAACGGTTTGCGGCTGAAGTATCCATTACACGGGAAACGCTCAAAATCCGGCGTTCGGCATAGTCTATATCGACAATTCTTCCGTCTTTATGAACTGCACGGTAGACATTGCCCTGCTGTAAGCTGACGACCGGGCTGGCAGCGTCTATGCGGTCTTCAAGAATTATCGCAGCCTGCATAAAGCCGGCACAGAGCTTTTCCAGACGGGCAGACAGCGCGGCGTCCAGATATTTATGGCTCAAATCGTTGCGGAGCTGTTTAAATTCTGCCCAGCGTTCCGCTTCCTCGGCGCTCAGCATCTTTTTGCCGCGAAAATAAGCCCAGGCTGCCGACGGCTGGACGTTTTTGCCGTTGAACAGACAGAACTGGCTCATTTTGTATTCAATCTGCTGAAAAACCTCAAGGTAATTTTTGCGATACAGATAGCCGGCGACGCGTTCGAGAAAACCGTCAATATCCATACCGGAGCGGTCAATAACGGCGGCGGCGGGAAACAGCTTGGCAACATTTTTTATCAGCGCTTCCTTTTTGTCCGACCCATAAGGATAATTTGTTTCCACAAGCAAGGCGGCTTCCGGGTTGGCACGGGCGTACTCCTTGATGCGGGAGACAAATTTGGAATTGCTTTCATTTTCACCGCGAATCAGCAAATCCGGATTCAATGCCGAAACGAGCGGCGCAAAACTTTTTGCCGTGCCGACATACGCGTCGAGGCGTTCAAGCAGCGGCCTGTCGCAGAGGCGACAGTAAGAATCGAGATAACGGCGGCGGACGGAAACGTTTTTGACCGTTTCGCGCTCGTTGAATTTACCGATGCCGTCCAGCGTATCCCACTGGTGATGCATCAGGTGGCGGATGTTCAGGCAATCCTGAAACGCGGCAGCGGAGGGCAACAGCCCTTCGCTTTCCGCCTGTGCCATGTAGTTTTGCCCGGCGCGGCGCCCGAACAGTTCGCGCATTATGCCGTTGCTTTCTTCCGACAAGGCGGCAAGCGAACTCAGGAGAACGTTTTCAAACGGAGCAATCAGAGCCGAAGAAAGCGCCTCGGTTTGTGCCGTTTCCACATCTTTTTCGCTGTAACGGCTCTTTTCCGGCGGCAGCAGCGCCAGTACGTCCAACATACTTTGAAAGCGCTTTTCTATCCATTCGTCGGCAAAAGCGTCGGCAAGGCTCCTGCCTTTTGCGTCATGGTTATATTTCATCAGCCAGCGGCCGGAAATGACAAATCTGGCGTCTTCAAGGGTTTCGCCCTTTTCATAAGCGGCGACATAGCGTTCAATGCGCGCCGGAAGGGAATTGCCGGCACTGTGCACGGCAAAGTTTTCAGGCGTGGAAAAAATCCCCGGTTCTTCGCTCCGAAGCTGCGCCGAGGTATAATTGACGCTGACAAAACAGTAATGCGCGCCGTGTTCGGCCGGCTTGTTGGCGATGAAATCCGTATAGGCACGGCGAGCCTCAGGCGTGATTTCCTCCACTTCCCACGGGTTGTCGACAACTTCCCCTTCATACAGGCGGGTTATCTGATAATTGGCGAGGTTCAGCGGCTTGTAGCGGCGGACGACCTGTTCCAGATTGCGCACGAGCGATATATAGTCCCGGTACACGGCCAGCAAGTCCTGCTTGCGGCGCGGCGGAAGCGAAGCGGCATACAGAGCCGACATGTTTAGTTTTTCCGGCATTGCGATTTCATTAATTCTTTGTTGTTGCAAAATCTCTTTATTAGCATAAAGCGGAAAATATTGTTGCCGAAAATTTTGGTTTTGTCAATACAAAATCAGGCGGCAAAGCAAAAAATATGCCGGTGTGTGCTGAGGCAGCTCCGATAAATCCGAAAGTGGTTTGATAAATCCGAAACTGGTTCGATAAATCCGAGCCTGAACCGATAAATCCTGCGGATAACCGTTGAATTAAAATCAGATTTTGCTTTACGGAACAAAAAAACTTTTATAAATTCTGGTGTGTCCGCACATATATTAAAGAAAAAATAACGACTATTGAAAAAAATAACGGCAAAACGCAATTACAAAATTACAGAGAAAAAAAGAGAGGGAAAGAGATGAAAACCAGATTATCGGCAAAATATTTCCGGACAGCCGCCGCAATACTGTTTTTGGCGGCGGGTTTCTGCCAGGCGGCGCAAGCGGAAGACACGATTTATGACGTTATCAACCGCGAAGATACAAAGGCCTTTTCCGACATGGTCATGCTCGGTTACGATATTGATGAACAGGATATTGACGGATATACGCCGCTGATGATTGCCGCGGCGGCGGGAAAGACCGGCTTTGTCGGATATCTGATTGACAACGGCGCGAAAGTCGATAAACGCTATTATCAGGGCGGAACGGCCATGCACCGTGCCGCGCTGGGCGGCTATACCGACGTTATCAGTTCCCTGATTGACGCGGGCGCCAACGTCAATATGCCGGATTTGGACGGCATGACGCCGCTGATGATTGCCGCCAAGAACGGACATCGCTTTACGGTCGAGCTGCTGGTGCGGCGCGGTGCCGATGTCAATTTCCGCAACGTCAAAGGGGAAACAGCCTTGGACATTGCCAACAAATACCGCTATAAAGAAATTGCCAGATTTCTCCAGAACGAAGGCGGGCGCGCCAAATCCCCGGACAGCGGCAAAGAGGCTTCCGACGGCGGAAACCAGGGGCTCGGGCTGGATATTGACGACTGGAACGATACCGAATTCGACTGGGGGCTGTAAACTGCGGCACTGTTAACAGCGCACAATATATTTTCCGGGGCCGGAGCGTGTTTCTCCGGCTCTTTTGCGTTTTTTTCGTTTCGGGGTTGCGGGAGGCGGACGGACGTCCTATATAAAAGATAAAATGTTAAGACAATGAGTCAATTTTGACAGGGAGTGTTTTGATTATGGCTGAAAAAATCGAATTTAAAACCGAAGTGAACAAACTTCTGGATATTGTCATCAACTCGCTTTATTCCGAAAAATATATTTTTTTGCGCGAGCTGATTTCCAACGCGTCCGATGCGCTTGACAAGCTGAAATACTGGACGCTGACCAACCCGGATTTACAAAAGCCCGGCGAAGCGTACAAAATTACGATTACGCCGGACAAAGACCACAATACGCTGACGATTTCCGACAACGGCATCGGTATGAACCGCGATGACCTGATTAACCATATCGGCACGATTGCCAAATCCGGTACGGCGGAATTTTTGCAAAACACCAAGGACAATGCTTCAGCCGTTGACCTTATCGGCAAGTTCGGCGTCGGCTTTTATTCGGCGTTTATGGTGGCGGCAAAGGTGGAAATCACGACCAGGCGCGTGGACAGCGACAAAGCCTACAAATGGGTTTCCAACGGCGTGGACGGTTTTGAAATATCCGAAGCGGAAAAAGCCGGAAACGGTACGGACATCAAACTGTTTCTCAAAGACGATGCCAAAGACTACACCGATACGATTTACCTCAGGAACATCATCCATACCTACTCCGAGCATATCGACTACCCGATTGTGCTGAACCTCGGCGACGCGGGCGAAGAAACGGTCAATACGGCTTCGGCGCTGTGGACGCGCAACAAGGCGGAAATTACCGAGAAACAGTATAAGGACTTTTATCAGCACGTTACAAAAAATTTTGACGAGCCGTGGATGACGCTGCATTTCAAGGCCGAAGGCAGCATTGAGTACACCGGGCTGCTGTTCGTTCCTTCCAAGGCGCCGTACGATTTGTTCCAGCCCGACCGGCTCGGCGGCATCAAGCTGTATGTCAACAAAGTATTCATTTCCGACAAAGTCGAGGGGCTGATGCCGATGTACCTCAGGTTTGTACGCGGGGTTATCGACAGTGCCGACCTGCCGCTCAACATTTCACGCGAAATGCTGCAACAGAGCGCTTTGATTGCAAAAATCCGCCAGGGAACGGTTTCCCGCCTGTTCAAAGAGCTGAAAAAACGCGCGGAGAACGAGGAGGATTATGCAAAGTTCTGGAACGCATTCGGTATTGCGTTTAAGGAAGGAATTTATGAGGACTTTACAAACCGCGAAGAAGTGGCCGAACTGTCGCGTTTTTATTCGACCAAGAGCGAAAACAAACTGACATCGCTTGACGCCTATATCGAACGTATGGGCAAAGACCAGAAGGCAATTTACTACATCACCGGAGACGATGCGAAGACGCTGGCGTGCAACCCGCTGCTGGAAGCATTCCGCGAAAAAGATATCGAGGTTTTGCTGCTGACAGACCCGATTGACGAATTTTGGACGCAGACACTGCTTTCTTACAAAGGCAAGGATTTGAAACATATTTCGCAGGCGGACATGAAACTTGACATCAAACGCGAAAGCGCCAAAGCGGACGAAAAAGGGCTTAAGGAGCTGACCGAAAAGATGGCGGAATGGTTCAAAGGCGAAGTCGGCAAGGTCGAAACAACCGAAAAACTTACAAAAAGCCCGGCATCATTGACGGTTGAGGACGGCCAGATGAGCATTCATCTGGAACGGCTGATGCGCAACCACCAGCAGAAAACAGCCTTTGACAGCACGAGGATTTTGCTTGTCAACCCCTATCATCCGCTGATAATCAAACTGGCGGAACTTGTCGGCGACAAAGACAAGGAAGCCGAAGTCCGCGATGCGGCACAGCTGGTATTGGAACAGGCAAAAATCGCCGAAGGGGAAGCTGTTTCCAACCCGAGTTTGTTTAACGAAAAGCTTAGCGAGTTCATCTTACGGGCGATTTAAACGGACAGAATGCCAAACGTTCTTTCTTTGGCGCAATTTAAGCAGCCAGAACGCTGAACATTTTATTCTTTGGGCGATTTAAAGGAACAGAAAGCGCCGGCACGGACAGAAAAGACATTGACGGCCGGCGTTTTTTATGTTATTTTATCCATATACAGATGTCCGGACAAGGGGTTCCGGACGGTTTGGAGCATCTGAACGGTGAATTTTGACAATTTGAAATACGGCTTTCTGATTTCGATGACGACGATGTTCGGCGGCAGCACGCTGGAGCTGTATGCTCAGGACGAAAACGGCGGCAAAGCGAAAATCGAAAACAGCGAGACCTACCGGCAGCAGTTTTTGGAAAGCATTGCCCCCGACAAGCGGGACATCAGCGTCGAGTTCGTGGTTGATTCCGTGGCCCAAAAAACTTCTAACGGAGACCTGGTCGCTGATGTCAACGTTATTCAGCTGCTGGCCTATCTTGATCAGGACAGCGACGAATATCAGAGCTATATGGCAAGCCGCCACATTGTTGCGCACGAAATGTGGCACCGCATCTGCATGATGAACGACGTATTGGAAAAGCCGATGTCGGCGACGCATTACCGTACCGGACGCGATAATTTTGAGATTACGGCAAGCCTGGTGCAGCTGCTGACTTTTCGCGACGACTATATCCATGCCACACCGGAACAGCGCCTTGAGCTGCGCAAACTTGAAGACCCGAAAATCCGCATGTATATCATGGCGGTTGAGCACGGCCTGATTAATCCCCTTTCCGCCGACAAAAAAGACTTTGACTTTGAGATGGAATTTATTGCCAGGACGGTATCCGGCTACTGGAACAACAATATGGCACAGACATACGCCCCGCTGCACAACGCAATGACGGAAAAATCCGGACGAAAGGAATTCAAATCGCCGACGTATGAAAAGAACTTTATGCGCGACATCAAACTGATGAACACTATCGGCGGCATTGACTTTTCCAAGCTTTACAACGTCAAAGACGTCCGTAACCGCGCGGCGTTTCCCGAAGGAACGGCGGAGGACACGACGGTCATCAGACAATCCCTGACGGCACCGAACTATGAAACGTGGGTTAACAAGAGAAGCCAGCTGAAACGTTTTTCGCGACAGAAAATAGATATTCCGAACTTTGCGGGTAACCGGCTGGCGGAAGAACGCCGGCAAAGGCCGCATGACGAGCGCAAACAGCCTTATCAGATAGCCGAAATGGCCGGCGGCTACAAGGCGTACCCGTTTATGAAAGTTCCGTTTTATGCGGCGGTGCAGCTGAACGGCGCGGGGCGGACAATCAAGCTTTATCCGCACGGGGCAATGGACGTTATTGGCGCAAGCGACGCAGCGGGGAAAGCCAACATCAAGACCCTGAATTATGACGGCAGCTATGAAACGGGACAGCTGAAAAACGGCCGCAAAGACGGCGTGTTCGTCTTTTATAACCGCCATAAAAAGGAAATCGGGCGCTGTACTTATGTCCAAGGCCGGGCGGCAGACGGCGAAACGGTGCTGGCAGCCGGCGGCGAATATATACGCTACATTTACAAAGCGGGAAAACTTGCCGGCATGGACTGCATCCGGGAAGACGGCACCAGAAAGCCGATATGCACGCTGGAAGGCGGCAAACCGGTGAGCGGACTGATTCCGACAACAGACGCCAGGACCTCTTCCGTCGGGCGTTCCTACCTTTTATACAGCGACAAACAGCTGCTGGCAGGGCTGCTTTTTGACCGGCAGCACAGACTTTCGGAAAAGCAGGACATCATAACCGGGCAGTACGGGCAAAATGTTTCGGCACAGGCAGAAAACGCGAAGCATAAGGCTTTGGCCGGAAGCACGGTCAGAATCGAACGTTTTTATGCTGACGGAAAGGTGAAATATGAGGCGGAAAGACGCAGCATCACCCTCAGACAGCCATACGGAGAGGCGGAAAAAAGCAACACAGTCCCCGGGCAACCATACGGCACGGCGGAAAAAATGCGTAGCGACACGGCTAAAAAAGGAACAGGACTGACAGAGCGCGGCAGCGAAACGAAAAAAACACCCGCCGGTCCGACGGCGCGGTACGGTATGGCCGGCGGGCACCCTGCGGCACAGTCCGTACAGGTATGCCGCGAAGCCCTCTTTGCCCCTGACGGGCATCCGGTGATGGCGGCGGAATACAACGGCGGCCGGAGAAGTCTGAAAATAAAGATGCGGGAATTTTTATCCTTCCTGAAAGGGATTTCCATGCCCGGTACGGACAAGAACACGCTGGTTTCGAGCCTGCTTGCGTTTCGCAGCCGGACGACAACAGGAAATTCAATCCAAATTGCGGCGGCCAATGCCTCTCGGTCTGCGGAAGGAGCAAACCATGCGGCAGAAGCAGGAATCTCCCGGGTTGCCGCGGCTAATACCGCTCAGACGGCAGAGATAAACTCCTACCAGATTACCGCGGAAACGGCCGTTCAGGCTGTTGAGGGAAATTCGGAGAGAACGGCAAAGGCAAGTGCTGACCGAACCGGGACGGGCTCTCCCCTGCCCGCGACGAGCGGCAGAAAAACGTCGGCGACGACCTTTGAAAACAAAACAGACATCACCGGCAAAAGCTCTAAAAATCAGTCAGTTGCTGATAAAAACCAGGATAATCCGTCAGCCCGCAAAATATCGGCCTTTAAAAACAAGGCCAGGTTTATGATGATGCGGCAGAGGGAGAATGTCTGAGGCCGGAGAAATATATCTGAGGCCGGAGAAATCGCCCTTGACGCGCGGCAGCCGGAAAAGCCGGGCCGAAACGGTTCCTTTTTGTAAATTTTTCCTTGCAATTTTAGACAAAACATTTTAATCTGCAAAAAGTTTTATTGTATTACTTAAATATATTTATTGTTATGGAAAATTTTATTGTCCAAATCAACGGCAGCTATATTGACCTGCCGTATGTTGCAAATGCCGCAGACGGCAAAAGCCAGCCGCGGCGTTCTTATCTGACTTCAGGGACAGAAGTTGCATCCGGCTGCGGTTACAGCTACTGTTATAAGACGCTGAAACTCGTTTTGAAAGGAAAAGAACACTTTCTGCCCGAAAATCTGTATCGCGAAGGCGTATCCTACCGTTTTCTGGATTACCATACGGAATGGCCGTTCCTGTTGCGCGAAAGAGGCGGAAAAATCGTCAAAAAGCAGATTCCTCTGCTGGCTTTGTACGGGATTGCGCCGGAAGAAGTCCTTGACAGAAGCGCTTTTTGCAAGCTGACTTTGCCCGAATTTCAGCACAAAGGGAAGCTAACGACGGTTTTTTATGTCGGAGCATACCGTTTCGGGGTGGCCTTTGAGAGCGACTTGATGCAGCTGTACCACAGGAAAGCCGAGTTTGCAGAAGACAAGGCGGCTCTGTTTATGGCGGACGAATACCGGTTTTGGATTGACGGCGGCAGCAATCCGACGGCTTATTTTGCCGACGGGTTAAGATGCGAAAAAACGGCACCGTTCATTGACGTTACCGATTGCCAGGATCCGCTTCCGGTCGGCAAAGAAACACTAGAACGTTTCTGGGACGAGCTTGACCTGTACCGAATCCCCGAAAAAGCACAGGAACTCGGAATTGGGAAAATCCTCGGCAAAGCGGCAGATGCCGTCCCGCTCCGGGATTATTCCGTTGAAGCAGAACTTCTGCCGCCGTTTGCCACAAAAAACGGCTATCGTTTCGGCAGCAGAAGCCATGCCTTTCAGGAAGACTGCGTTCTTTCCGCCCTGCCCGGGCATATCAGAAGCATTATGAAAGAAGAGGCTCCGCAAAAATTCGGGCACTTATTTCAGACAGGCTCCTAAGACGGACGGAAGCTTTTTAAGGAAAATGTCCGGCGGCAATAAAAAAAGCACCCTGTACAGGGTGCTTTTTATTTACAGAGTTGCTTCCCGAACGGTTAAAAATGTTCAGAACGGTTAAAAATGTTCAGAACTGACAAATTTGACGGCCGGCGTTTCCTTTTTTTCATCACGCGTCAAGATGCACAACAGCTTGGCAAAATCAAGATTTGCCTTTATAACGCTTTTGTTGGAACGGGCACGTTTCCACGCATAAATCTGCAAGCTGCCCGGCACTTCCAGCGTTTCCGGATTAATGAGAATGCCGTTGTGGCTTTCCCAATCTGCCCCGCAGAACGCATTCAGCGAAACCTGCTGCCGGGGAAGCAGCGGCATATTGCGCAATATCTGTTCGGCGGTAAACGACGGGATTTCCCGCAGCTGCCCGGCGACAACAATAAAAAAGCGCGGGTGCTTTTTGTCGCACAGTGCCAATATGCGTCCGTCAATTACGACAAAACGCCCGACATAGTTGGAATCGGCTATTGTTGTTCCCATATAAATGCGGGTACCGTCCTGCGTATTGTAGCAGGCTCCACCGGGGAAAAACAAATGATTTTCCATGCCCGAAAGGCTTGGAACCGACAACAGATAGTCGTTCATTTCTATATAACGCATTTTTTTGCACGTTATTTCCTCTACGGCAAAATGCCGGTCATGAAACGAAATGACGTTTACGACTTCTCCGTGCAGACGGTAATTTTTAAAAACTTTGAAGTTTTTTCCACGGATAATCGTTTCACTGCGGTGGGCGTTGGCCTTGACGAACCGGCGCAACTCTTCTTCTGAGATATTCACCATAATACTTAATTAATTTATAAATTTGACATAAAATTATTTAGACGAAACCGAATGTAGATGATAAACACATTTTTGTCAAGTCCCAAAGGCGAAAAATTCGGGCCGCAGACGGGCGTTGAAAAGCACAAAAGCCAAAACATCCTCTAGCCGGGCCGCAGGCACAGGTAAAAAAAGTTTGAAACTGTGGGGAATATTGCAAAAAAAATCCCGGAAGACCGGGGTTTCAGATGGTGGCCAGAGAGGGGATCGAACCCCCGACACGAGGATTTTCAGTCCTCTGCTCTACCAACTGAGCTATCTGGCCGGCCACGGATATGGTTTATATATAACTTTTTTGCAGATGGCAAGCATTTTTTTTACTTTTTTGCACAATTTCGCAATATTTTTAATATCTATTTGTTTTGCCATACATAATTTACAATAAAGCAGCAACAGGAACATAATAACGGCCGTTCATAATCACGGTTGCGGCGTTTTTTCCTGCATAATGCGCCGGGAGCCGGCCTCTGCCCGTTCTTTCCAAATTTGCGCCGTTTGCCGCTACGTGCACCGTTGCGCAAAAATATCCGCAAAATGCCTTTATGTGCATAGTCTGGGAGTTTTTTTAAGAAAATGCTTGTAATTTTTCTCAAGTGCGGTAAAGATGGGGCAGATTTAATTTTTAATTGAGAGGATAACTATGTCTAATCCCTTGGATACAAAAATAATAAGCAGACTGGCTGAAATCTTGGATAAAACGAACCTGACCGAACTTGAATACGAAGACGAAGGGTGCAGAATCTCCCTGGTCAGAAATCCGGCCGGCGTTGCCGTTGCCGGCGCGTATGCCCCGGTTCAGGCTCCGATTGCAGCCCCTGC
>ENA-OURV01000828-OURV01000828.1-human-gut-metagenome-genome-assembly--contig:-NODE-828-length-26045-cov-3.831166_pt1 | contig 26045 bp, 20 predicted proteins | sample MGYA00242141_ERZ509072 | MGnify/ENA primary metagenome ERZ509072 (study PRJEB26280, sample SAMEA2338763) | human gut metagenome | biome: human gut; feature: human-associated habitat; material: faeces... | reverse complement strand
ATCGGCCGTTTGAAGGCGTGGACAAGCTGATCGAGGATGTGGATGTCGAGGTGGCACTTGGCAACAAGAAAATCGAAAGCCGGATGCAGGGTATGCAGAAATCCCGCCTGCTGATGGACCGGCTTAACGAAGCCTTGACCGTACTCCGTAAGAAGCCGGATAACGGCGAACGGCTGTATAATCTTATCTACACGACCTACATAGCACCGGATGTACTCAACCATCAGGAAATTTTGTATCGCCTGACGCTGTCTTCGCGGAATTACTATCGTCTTCGCCAGCAGGCCATTTCCGTTCTTTCCATTCGTCTGTGGGCAACAGCTGCACCGGATGTGGATTTCTGGCTGGAGATGTTGACGCTCATTGAGGGTCTGGAGTAATTGTATTCCGGCAGGCTGCAGTGAAGAAGCATAAGCTTTTACTTCGACTGCCCTGCCGGCATTCATACGAGAATTCAGATCAACACTGAGAAATCAGGCATAGGGAATTACTCTGTTTCAGGGTTATATCCCGATTTCGACGAACAAAACATCAATCATCGGATTTTTGAGCGTTCACAGAAAAGTTAAAAGCCATAATGCGTATACTCTCTTGACGGGACGGAAATATTATGATAAAATATAATTGGTCGTAAATTTTCATAAAAATGCAGAGGTGCGTTATGGCATATATTACACGAGAGCTTGAACGCAAGTTCTTAAAGCTCAATGATTTTTTCAAGGTTATCCTTGTTACGGGTGCAAGGCAGGTCGGCAAAACGACGATGCTGAAGCATTTAGCTGAGAGCAACAGAGCCTATGTCACGATGGACAATACAATGGCGAGAGAGCTTGCACAGTCTGACCCCGTGCTGTTCTTCCAGACCTATAAGCCGCCTGTCCTTATTGACGAGGTGCAGAAAGCTCCGGAGCTGTTCGGGCAAATCAAAATCATTTGCGACGAAAGCGATGAAAAAGGTCTCATTTGGCTGACCGGTTCGCAGCAGTACAATATGATGAAACGAATGCGTGAGACCCTCGCCGGAAGAATCGGCATTTTGGAGCTGTACAGCCTATCCGCAAGAGAAAAAGCAGGACTTGTGTTCGACACGGATTTGGACTTCTCTCTCACCACCTTGCAGGCAAGGCAGCGCAAACTCCCGAAAAATGATGTGGTTCAAGTGTTCAATCACATTTGGGAGGGCGGTATGCCCCAGGTGCAGGGCGCGGACGACGAACTCCGGCAGGAATATTTCAATTCTTATGTAGATACCTATTTGATGCGTGATGCTACCGAAGCAGGCGGCATTACCGACGCCGTTCGTTTCCGCAAATTTCTTGTGGGCTGTGCTTCTCTTGTTTCGGAGCAGGTCAATTATTCCACGTTGGCTGAATCTGCCGACATTGCACCGAGTACCGCAAAAGAGTGGCTGAAAATTCTCGTTGGATTGAACATCATCTATCTGTTAGCCCCATATTCCAACAACGAACTCAAACGCCTCAGTAAAACGCCGAAGCTGTACTTCTGCGATACCGGACTCTGTTCGTATCTTTCCATGTGGCTGACGCCGGATACGCTGCGGAACGGAGCTGCAAGCGGTCATTACTACGAGAACTATGTTGTGATGGAGCTGGTCAAGAATTACGCCTACGCAAAGTCCAAGGTAAACCTCACCTACTTCCGGGATTCCAACGCAAAAGAGATCGATGTGTTCGTTGAGGAAAACAACGTCATCCACCCGCTGGAAATCAAAAAGAGCGCTGCGCCCGACCGTCGTGAAGTCAAAAAGTACAGCGTGATCGACAAGGCTTCCTTGAAGCGTGGCAACGGCGGCATCATCTGTATGTGCGAGGAGCCGATACCGATTGATGCGGATAACTGTTTTATTCCGAGCAATCTAATCTAAACAATGACGCTTGAAGATATATATAAATGAATTGTCACGAGTACCGGGTCAAATAATTAAAGGACTGATTGTACCGGATATTGAAGAATCAATCCATGGTGTATACCTCGGAGTGATTTTGTTTTGCGTCAGTTTGAGTAATTATAAGAGCATGGCATTCCAAGTCGAAAAACGGCTTCTGACTTGTTATCACCTCTTGCATAGAACATTTTGTTGTTATTTAAAACAAAAATACTTGATTAAATTATATTTTTATGTTGACAAAGTAAATTTCACGTGGTATAATGTAATCAGCTAAGATTGGAAAGGGAGGATAATTAATATGAAACAGTATAATGAATCCGCAAATGTCAGGCGTTGTTCTCGACATTATTTTGCCTCTTTATGTTCATCACATTTTGACGGGCTTCCTCCCTCGCCGTATAATTCTTCAGGGCATAGTTATGTCTTTATTGACGACCACATACAGAACAATATTTTCTTGATTGATATCAGCGCCGAGCACCTTGGGTAAGTGTTGCTTTGCGCTGATTTTGTTTTAGTTTGGCATCCTGTTTGATAGCGCAAAATACTCCACAATTCCGATAAGGAGATAATTATGATGTTGAATCTGAATGAAGACAAGAAAACGTCCCCTTTCATGACTAGTTACGGAAAATCATCGTGAGCAATTACGACAATGAATATTCAGATATATCATCAGATTACTTATAATACATAATAGTTATCATAAAATAATCATAATTCACATCGTATATCCTGTATGATAGCAGTCATATTTTGTCAGCAATTCTGCAGTTCTCCATTACTTTTTGTTTGTACATTTACTCAATGTTTTTTCTCCTTAGAACTTTTATTAGATTCAAATTTTTGTTCGTATCCTAAGGTGTTAAACCGAGATACTATACTCAATGAAAGCGTTGATTATGGATAGTTCCTCTAATAAGTGTTTCCACGCAACCAGACAATCAGTATTTGTGGTTATGGATACTCCTTCGTCAAATCGCCATCGGTGCAGATGGCATTCCTAGCGTTGCTCTCTCCTCCGATGCGGTTAAAGCAATTATATAAAAACTATTAATTTTTGGAAAGGATGATACGTAATCAAATCTTCTGCTGGAGATGATTTGATTATATTAGCGTACTATGAAAAATTTGTGGGAACTTATAATTAAAAATGCAGGCAGTATAAACGAAGACGATTTTGATTTTATGGCAGAAAGGAAGAATGACATAGATTTAATTGACGACTTGGGATATGATTCCTTGCGTTTTATTACGCTAATAATTGACATCGAAAGTTATTACGATATAGAATTTGATGATAGATACATATTGATGGATGTTTTAAGAAAATTCAGTACAATTGAATCAATCATAAAATCAGGAGGCAGGTATGGAGAAGGGTAATCAAATATTGAAACAATATATAAGCAAATCGAAATTTTACTCAGGGCTTAAAATTGATGAAGACTATTTCGAAAAATCATGCGTTGAGACTCCAATATTAACAAAAAAAGATATTCAGTCTAAATATTTAGATATATTGAACAGCGATTATCATAACCTGGATATCAACGCTCTCAAAGTTGCAAGGACATCAGGATCAACAGGACAACCATTGGAAGTGTTTTGGTCAAGCGACGAAATGATGAGGTCAAATTTGTGTTTATGGAGATTACGCAAAAAATACTACAATATATTTCCAAACTCCATATGCGCATCATTTCATTCAATATTATATAATAAATCTATGCCAATGGATACAGAACAGATCGAAATCTATAACAACGGTGTTAATATATCATTTAGTAAATTTTTCCTTGAAGAAAGCGACATGGAATTATATTTACACGAGATGGAGGCTTTTGGGGTTGAGTGGTTGCTAATACAGCCAAGTATTGCTCAAAAACTATATGATTATCTTAACGCAAAAGGAACAAAACTCCCTCCCAAAATTAAATATATCGAACTGAATGGCGAAAACATTTCTAAAACAGCAGAAAAAAGATTTAGGAATTTTTTTGAAATCAATGTTGCAAATCTTTATGGCGCTAATGAGGTTAATGCAATAGCATATGAATGTCCTTTTGGGCATATGCACATTCTTGAAGACAATGTTCTGGTTCAATTGTATGATGCCAAAGCTATGGATAAAGAAATAAGTGGCAACATTCTCGTATCAAGTTTGACAAATTCAGTTTTTCCGATTGTTGGATACGATCTTGGCGACAAAGTATGTGTCGAAAACTTTAAATGCCCATGTGGTAATCCCGCTAAAATAATTAGAGAGGTGTATGGTAGAAAAAGCGATGAGATTGAGGTGAATGGCAAAAAAATTGATCCTTTTTGCCTGACATATTGTGTTGAAAACGTTAATTCACGATTTGGAAACCCCATTAAACAATTTAAAGTGGTTCTTTCCAATAACGAATTGGGGTTAATACTCGAAATATATTCCAAGTATAGGCTGTGGGAAGAATCAATATCGACTGAAATTATAAAAATATGCAAAAAAGCGCTTCGCATGAATGTGCCCATTAAAGTTGAGTTTGCATCGCAAGAGCTATCGTTAAATCATGATGGTAAATTCCGGATTTTGGAAAGGAGATAAAATGCTTCCGTTCATAAAACTATTCAATTGCAAGGCTGGCTATTTTCTCTATGATGTCAATAAGAATGATATTGTTGAATTGTCAAAGCTTGAATATAAGTTCATTCTTTCAAAAATGATAAAAAATCAAAATGGTGAACATTTTGTAATAGATGATGAATTTGAAAGGTTGAAGGAACTTAAAAAAATCGGATTCTTTAGTGAAAGTAGACCGTCAAAAATTGAGCATGAATTATCGCCATATATTAAAGATTATTTGACAAAACGACTACAAGGAGTTAACTTACAGGTTACACAAGATTGCAATTTTAGATGTCAATATTGTAGTTTTTCGGGGAGTGGTTATTATGATAGAACACATTGTAGACAATCTATGAGTGTTGATATTGCAAAAAAATCTGTTGATTTTTTGAAGAAAAATAGCTGTGAAATAAAAAATATACGTATTGGTTTTTACGGCGGAGAACCATTACTGAACTTCCCTATGATTAAAGAAGTGGTAGAATACTCAAGGAAAATCATGCCGGAGAAAGATATTTCGTTTTATTTAACAACGAATGCAACGTTGCTAAACGAAGCGATGCTATCGTTCTTTGTTGAAAACAATTTTCAAATTGCAATTAGCCTAGACGGACCCGAAGACGTACACGACAAATATCGGAGATTTGCAATTAATGGGAAAGGTACACATGCACAGGTAATAAGAAAACTCAAGATGATTTTTGACAGTGAACCCGGTTTCTACAAAAACAATGTTCGCATTACAGCTGTCGTAGATAGCGATCAAGATATTAAATCTCTCGAACAATATTTTAACAGTGATATTTTTAAATATACCAAAATCAACTTTTCCCCGCTTGATAGTAGTAAGTCTGATATCAAGCGAAATGTTAAGCAATCATTTCTGAATGGTTATAAGGACAATATTTTAAAATCCTATATTAACAACTATGTACAGACCGAGGGAGCCATTCAAAATGAAAATTCACTTCTATTTGCAAACAGTGGAGAATATGATGATTTTCTAAAAGCATTATCTCGAAAAACTCCTCTTGTTAAAGCACATCATTCAGGACCATGTATTCCTGGGCATTCAAAAATGCTTGTTACAACAAATGGTGAATTGTTTACATGCGAAAAGGCTAGTGGAAAATCTGAAACAATGATTATTGGAGATTTATATAGAGGATATGATTATAAAAATATATACTCGCTCCTGAATATCGGACAGATTACAGAAAACGAATGCAAAAATTGTTGGGCAATACGTTTTTGCAATTCGTGTGCTGTAAATATAGATAACTTAGATTGTCTCTCGAAAAAATTAAAACTGGAGGAATGTACTTTAACAGTAAAGAGAGTCGAATCTCTTCTTAAGAATCATGTGACAATTACAAAGTTGAAGGAAAAAGTGAAATGAAAAACAAAAGAGTGCTGTTGTTCGGCGCATCGGAAAGAGATGATGTCTTTTTTAAGCTTATTAGAAGCGATGAAGAAATCAAAAGCGATGATATGATTATAACTAAAATTGTATCAAATTCGAATCGCGTTGCAAATATTAGGCAAAATATTGATGTGGATGATTTTTGTTGCTTTGATATAAACGGTGTTATAGACGACATAGATTTGGTCATTGTTTGCAAAAGCAATCAATGTTCCGATGACTATATTTTTAGAAATATTTTTGAATTTTTGAAAGCACGAAAAAGCACGGTGAATTATCACAAATTGCCAATAAGTCTAGAGCAAATATTAATGAAATTTGCATGTGAACATTACGTGAAGTATATTCCGAGCTTGCCAGGATTGGAGAAAGTGAATGCAGTTCACTTTGAGAACATAGATATTCCCGTAGTGTATATAGCTGGATTGATTGACGACATGAAGCAACTTAGTAGCACAGTAAAATTAAATGATTTGTTCAAAGATAATAATTATAAAAGTGGATTTATAACTTTCGACGCATATGGAAACATTTTTGGAGGTGAAGTGATATCTTATAGCAAAATTGATTTTTCCAATTTGCAACAAATATACGAATGCTTTAATTTGAGTATACGCGAGTATATCCAAAAGAATGATCTCGATGTCCTTTTAGTTGAAATACCATCTGCATTTTTTTCGATTCACAATCAAAATAACAATAATTTCTCGTTGAGAATTCTAAATGAAATATGCGATCCAGATTACATAGTGATGAATGTTTTCAACAATTTCTTTGAGCACAATACAATACAAGAATTCGATGAATTTGTAAAGCCAATTTTAGGTAAGGCTGTTGATGCGTATTATATAACGTCTATCATCGAAGACATAGTAACATACGAAATATGTGAACCGCCAAAGAGTTTTGCTATTGATCATTTCACAAAATTTGATCTATTTAATTCGGATAAAACAATAATTACGGATCAGATGGAATACAAATACGAGATATTATTTCATGACATTGAGAATAAGCTTTCGGAACAATAATAGATTTTCAATATGGGAGATTCAATCATGCAAAATATCGCACATGAACAAATTTGTTGTTTAATAACATCATTAACAAAAAAAACAGTAGGCATAAATTCAAGGCTATTTTCAAGTGATATTGGCCTTGAGCCGCGTGATGTTCTTTACATAATTGCTAAGTTTATTGATTTAAATAATATCGAAGTACATATTATGCCGATTTGGAATTATAATGAAGTGAGTGTTAAGACTCTATCTTGCTACTGCGAAAAAATTAAAATGTACAATAGCATACGCATTGTCGAAAACGGCTCCCATTTGTAGGCAGTACAATATTAAAGTGTGATATGTTTGAAAATAGCACGGCGTGATAAGAAAGGAGGTGATTTCATGAAAAAAATTCTCAAGAAAATTTCAAAGCCAACAGTTCAATCATTTAATGGTTGTTCATGTAGAACATGCTCTGGCTGTAGTAGATGGGGAACAAACGGCGGAGCAGCTACAGCAACAGGGTCTCCTAAATAATCACTTCTGATAATATCAAAGGTACAACAAAACAAGCGCCGTGCTATTTTCAAACAAATCCCACATGATATTCAATCAATTCATGTAAAAATATTTTTCATAAGGTAATATAGTTGAAACGTTTAAAATCTATTTTATTAAAGATTGATCCCAACACCACCACTTATAAGGAATTGTATGAAGGCGAGATGTTAGTTGTCCCCAATCAAGGGCAGCCATTCAACAATTATGACAATTACTATTATTGCGGGGATATTGGATATTTGTTCGAGACGACAAATAAACTTTCCCAAGATAAGCCTACAGTTACATTCAGTATTCCTGTTGATTTATTGGGGCTTGACCGTTTGACTGCTGCCGCCGCAGACTACTGTTTGCGCTCCTTTGCGCCTTATATTGACGCATTGAACGCCGCTCTTTATAACCGATCACGACCGAACAATGAGAATGGTCAATATTATCTGTATCGTCCGGGAGGAGAGGTACTTGTGCGCAACACGGCGTATTTTGCTCTTCGTCCGCAAAAGGATTATATTAACGGGAGCGGAAACACGGTATATTTGCTGGACGACGGCGTTTCCCGCCCTCCGAAAATGTGTTTGTGCATCCGGATGCAGGTGCAGCTGCCAAAAGGAAAGCTCAGAAAAGCGATTCAAATGCTTTGCCGCGACCTGCCCGCCGCTGTGGATATGTTTGCAGCACAGTTTGACATCGTAAAGTTTAACCAGACCATTGCACTTTCGGAAAAGCAAGCCGACATCCGCGCGTGGCTCGGGAAGAGTGAATACTGCGCATTTATTGCCAATGGCAGTATTCTTCCGCGTGCCAAGGCGACCGATCTGCCTCTTACGGGTGCTGTCCCGTTTCGCTCGACACCCAATGACGAGATTGAAGTTTGCGGTGTGCGCGGCATGGCATTCCGGCGCGGTGTAACTGTCATAACAGGCGGCGGCTATTCCGGCAAATCCACCCTGCTCGATGCCATATCCGCAGGTATCTATGACCATTGCCTTGGTGATGGTCGTGAGCTGTGCATCACGGACTCCTCTGCCATGACCATCTCGGCGGAGGACGGTAGGTCTGTCAAATCGGTCAACATCTCTCCGTTTATCAAGTGGCTGCCGGGCGGAGATACACGCGATTTCTCCACCGATCACGCCTCCGGGTCAACCTCGCAGGCGGCGAACATTATGGAAGCCGTGGACTGCGGAGCGAAGCTTTTACTCATCGACGAGGACCGGAGCGCCACCAATTTCATGATCCGTGATCGTATGATGAAAGAACTGATAAAGCGGGAACCCATTACCCCGTTCACCGACCGCGTTGGCGAATTATACACGTCCTGCGGAGTTTCCACCATATTGGTCATAGGCGGAAGCGGGGAGTATCTTGCGGTGGCTGACCGAATCTATTTGATGGAGGACTACCTCATCCACGATGTGACCGAGCGCTCGCGGGCAATATGTGCGGAATGCGGTGTTTCGCCCGACCTGCCGCCCAGGACCTCATGGGTGCAGGCGCGCACGCTTTACTCAACGAACTTTACTTCCTACCCCAAAGGAAGCGGAAGTGAGCGGCTGGAGGTGTCAGATATGGGATTTATTTTCATCGGCGATGAGAAGATTGACATCCGGGGGCTTCACGACATTGTGTCAAAACGGCAGCTGGATGCTCTCGGGTATATGCTTCGCTATTTGGAGGTGCACAACACTGATTGTAAAGTCGACCTTGATGCACGCATAAACGAACTCTATGATGCGGTTGCATCCGAAGGTCTTGACACGGTGTTCTCGTCCTTCTTTACCACGACAGAACGTTTTCTTGATTTGCCGAGGAAGTACGAGCTGAAGGCGTTAATCAACCGAATGCGACAAATTAACTACAGGGGAGAATCTGTGTATGAATAAAGGAAAGCTGCTATTGAAATCAGCTAAATTTTCTCTTTTTCTGATTTATAAGTCCAGTGGTCTTTGGATTGCTATCTGTTTTCTTCTTGCTTTCGTAGCATCGACGCTTGGGATTGCATCTACCTATGCACTGAAATATCTGCTTGACACATTGACCGCCGAAAGCATTCTGATCCCGAAAGTAATCCTATGGATATCGATATATATTGTTATTATGCTTATAACGCAGGCCAACCAATCCATTCAGAACATATTGTACGATACTATATTCAAAAAAGCCGAGCACTTATATGAGTGTAATCTTGCCGAAAAACTATCAAAGCTACCGCTATCCGTTATAGACTCGTCTGACGGGAAAGACATGGTGGATGATGTGAGAAATGCACAGGATACCGTGGTATATCTTATCTACCGGTTGGTACAGATCATTTCATTTGTATACACTTTTACCGTTGCGTTTGCAGTTTTAATCGTGTTCAATGTTTGGTTTTCTCTTTTAATGTTGCTTCTGACACTGCCGGGCGTGATCTTGCTGTTGGTGTATGATAAAAAGGCGGAAGATCTTCGCAGAGAGCAAGCACCTGATGTGCGGAAATTCTGTTATTATCGTTGGATGTTGACCGATTCGTGGCCGGCGAAGGATGTACGGATGTACGATTTGACCGAACCGATTAAATCACGTTATGATGAAGTAAAAAAGGAATATCTGACCGCAAACAAGCGATTGGATAAGAAAAAACTTCGTTCCATGCTTTTCTCTGAGCTCATTTTGCGCGCGGGGGAGATTCTTTTTACCGTTTTTGTCATATGGAAAGCGGTAAATGCAGAAATCGGTATCGGTGACGTCGCATTATATGTCGGATTGGCACTTTCTGCGGTCAACGCTTTTGAAGGCTTTATGAATATCGGACTCTTTACTTATACAAGGACTACGGAGATCATGAACCGTGTGTTCGATTTTTTTGCCATTCCGAACGAGGATAAGTCGGGAACAAGAATATTGGGAACCTTTGAATCACTTGCTTTTCAGAATGTATACTTCAAATACCCTTACACAGACAGGAGTGTATTGAATGGCGTAACCTTCACATTGAATAAGGGTGACAAGCTTTCTCTTGTGGGCATCAACGGTTCCGGAAAATCTACGATTGTAAAGCTAATGCTCGGACTTTATGAAATTGAATCGGGGGAGATTTTAATTAACGGTTATCCAATGTCTGATTATGACCTCCGGGATGTTCGCAAGCTGTTTTCGGCTCTTTTCCAGAGCTTTGTTCAGTACCCTTTGTCCCTGCGGGACAATATCGCGCTATCCGACTATGGCAGAGGTATGGATGAGGATGCGATCATTACTTCCCTGAAACAAAGCGGTGTATATGACGAATTGCAGGAAAAGCTTGAAAGCGGTCTCGATTCCTTTATGACAAGACAGTTTGACGATAAAGGCACAGAGCTTTCCAAAGGACAGTGGCAGAAGATTGCCCTATCCCGTGCTTACTTCAAAAATGCTGAAATTTTCATTTTCGACGAACCTTCTGCGTCGCTGGATGCTGAAGCCGAGGACAGAATTTTCAAAAACTTTGAGTCCATTTCCGAGGGAAAGACGGGTATCATGATCTCTCATCGTATTTCTGCATCTCGGATGTCGAATAAGATACTTGTGCTTGACGGCGGCGTTATCACCGAAAGCGGAACCCATAATGAATTGATTGAGAAGAACGGACTGTATGCAAAGCTTTACAACCTTCAAAAAAGCAAGTATGCAGCAAAAGAGGAAACATAATGAAGACAAATAAGATCAAAGAATTTTTCGACGGGCTCTTCAGAAATGTCTGGTTCGGCATTAAAACGAGTTTTCTTGCCTCCGGATTCTATTTTTCAATGAAGCTTCTAATCCTGCTTTCCACTACCGCCATCCCTCTTGTGAATATTTGGCTTTGGAAGGAGGTGCTCAACGGCATTGTTGTGAAGGATACAAAACCTGTATTCATTTGCCTTGTTGTATATCTGGTTTTGAAGCTTGCTGCATACTTGTTAGTTCAGTTTGACGACTATGTAAACAACCGTTACAGCGATGAACTGCAGTTTTATATCGAAATGACAATGATGGAAAAAACCTCACGGATGGATCTTTCTTTCTTCGATTCTGCAAAAATGGGTGACAAAGTGCGTCATGCAAGAAGCAATTTCAATATCATGACAGATATGACCTGGCTTGTATTTGACATTCTTTCCTGTACCGTGAATGTGGCAGCGACCCTGATTATCGTGTCAGGTTACAAATGGTGGCTCGGTATTGTAACCTTGATTCTATTGATTCCGTATTTTCTCTATAATAAGTGGTATACGGATAAGCGCCTCAGAATTGAGAAGGAACAACTGCGTGACAACCGAAAAAAAGATTATTATAGCAGCATTTTCTTTGACAACAATATTCAGTTTGAGATCAAGCTGAACAATATCGGTGATTACTTTATCAGCAAATATAAAGAAATGTGGCAGAAGCTTTATCGCATCAATAAGAAAGAAGATATACAGCATAATCTTCGCAGTTTTCTGATCATGCTTCTTTTTGGCTGGGCAGAAACAATCGTTCTTGCTCTGTCAGTTGCGGATGTAATTGCAAAGAAGATCGGCATCGGAGATTTACAGTATAATCTCAACATGGTGTTACACCTGCGCAGTCAGGCGCAGGGTCTTATGGATAACGTCAGCCGTTTTCTGACCAACAATACACGCCTTATCGAATTACAAGAGTTTATGGACATCAAGCCCGAGGTGGAGAAGAGCGGAACACTTAAACCGTCAAATAATCCGAAGATCGAATTTTGCAACGTCAGCTTCCGCTATCCCAATACAGAGCAGTATGTGCTGAAAAATTGCTCTTTTACCATCGAGCCGCACGAAAAGGTAGGTCTTATAGGTCTGAACGGCTCAGGAAAATCAACGATAATCAAGCTGATGTTCAGATTCTACGACCCTGAGGAAGGCTCAGTCAAACTCGATGGCGTGGACTTGAAAGAATATGATATTTACGCCGTGCGCAAAGTATTCGGTGTCCTGTTTCAGGATTACGTTACCTACTGTCTGCCGCTTCGCGAAATAATAGCACTTTCGGATTTTGATGAACGTTTCAATGAAGAAAAATTGAAAAGAGCTTCTGACATAAGCGGTGTCAGCAACATAATCAAGGATTGGGAGCTTGGCTTTGACAGCATTCTCGGAAGGTACTATGCCGACAACGGCAAAGACTTGTCAGGCGGTCAATGGCAGCTTGTAGGACTTGCAAGAGCCTATTTTAAGGACAGTGAGTACATGATTCTTGACGAACCTTCTGCCGCCCTTGATCCGATTTCGGAAGATAGAATTTTTGCACAGCTTTATAATCTGAGTGAGGGTAAGAGCTCTGTCACGATTTCACATCGGCTTTCAAATACTACTATTGCAGATAAGATACTTGTTATTTGCAACGGTCATATCATCGAACAAGGCTCCCATACCGATCTGCTCCGGCTTAATGGGCGGTACGCACATCTGTTTAATTTGCAGGCGAGCAAATATATTTAATTTTTGCATGCGAAGTTTTTGTCAAAATTGATGAATCACCGTATGGAATCATGCCAAATCATTTGCCAAAATGGCGATAATGCACACTATAGATACAAATTGATAAAATTCGAGGTAAATAATAAGAATTCGCTTGCAATATAATTAATACTATAGAAATCATTAATGAGCAATTCCACATACGTGGCATTGATGAGTATGAATGAGCAATCAGGGATGTCTGATAATGAGTTGTTAGGAAAAAAGATTGTTAATTGCCTTGCTGAGAATAATGGTTTTGATTTCGAAAAAGATCATGTCAATAGTACGGTCATGAAGGGGTTTGTGAAAATAGAGCTACCAGCCCGACAAATTTTAGCAAGAAATGAGAGCCCATAAACTGAAAGGATGCTATGATGGCACGAGCCGCGCTTATCGGAGACAATTCAATAGAATACATTGAGAAACTACTGCAAATCTGGGAGGATGGTGACTGTGCTGTCCTTATTGACTGGCGTATTCCGTTTGAATGCATAGTGGAAATGATGTGTGAAGCGGAAGTGAAATACTGTTATATCGGCAAAGAGTTCTTAAATGAGAAAATAGCTGACGATATAACCGGTATTGAGTTCAAAGTATTTGAATCTTCGGGCAGCAAACCGTGTCTTCTTCCTGATGCAGTAAGAAAACGCTTCAAACCGAATTATAGCAGTTCTGAAGCTGTTGTCATATACAGTTCTGGTACTACTGGAAAAGCAAGGGGAGTAATTTTATCACACTATGCGATAAATACCAATGCCGACGCGATAATAGGGTATATGAATCCGTCGACAAGCGATTGTATTTGCATTGCAAAGGCTCTATCCCATTCATCAACTTTAACCGGAGAGCTGTTGATGGCGCTTAAAAGCGGGATAGGAATAGTTATCTCCCCGGTTATAGTACCGCCAAGATGTATATTCAAAAATATAATAAAATTTTCTGTCACAATTCTCTGTGTCAATCCGACTTTGCTGAGATTTATAGCCATTGAACATACAAAGAAGCGGTACAATAACCTGACATTGAAAAAAATATATGTGAGCGGGTCAGTGCTTGATGATCAGACGTACGAACTAGCGCATAGAGCATTTGACAGGAATCCGATCTACAATGTCTATGGACTATCTGAACTTGCCCCGAGAGTAACAGCGCAGACCGAATCTTGCTGTAAATCAAACTCTGTGGGAAAACCTATCCACGGAGTTGAAATTGCAATTGTGAATGAAATAGGTGAGACAGTCATTGCAGGGGACAGAGGGATAATTCATGTCAATTCGCCAAGCGTATTTGATGGATATATCTCTGGTAATCTGAAATATAAATCATTATATCGAGGATGGCTGAATACCGGGGACACAGGATATATAGATGAAAGCGGCGAACTTCATGTGTGTGGGCGAATTGATGATATTATGATAATCAATTCTCATAAGATTTATCCTATAGACATAGAAAACGTGGTTTGCACTATCGCCGGTGTGCGCGAATGCGCAGTTTCGAAAATAGTTTACAGAGGGATGGAGACAATAGGTTGCTTGTATACAGGCGAAGTAGCTATACAGGATATTATTGCAAATATCAGGTCAAGGCTTGCGTCATATGAAATTCCGAAAAGATTTATACGAGCTGACAGTCTGCCAAAATCTGCGAATGGAAAACTTTTAAGAAATGATGTTAGGCAGATTCTTGAGGATTATTCAAATGAATGTACAATTCACAAGAATGAATAAAGAAGTAACCAAAAGTGTGGCACAACGCCGCGGCAGGCTGAGCAAAATCCAGCCACAACAAACACAGGATGTACCCATTAATTATGGCGCATCGCATTTCTGCGATGCGCCGGACCGAAAGGATAAGAACCGATGATTCTGCCGATGTATACAAGCCCGGATGCCCGCTTCAGCTTTCACTTGCAAGCCATCCTGAGACCGCAGCTGTTCGGATGGTTTTATACTCATTTTATTGATTTCTGTATGAGCAGCGAGGGGCAGATTTTTTACTACGACGATCAGACCGACGAGTCATACAGAAAATTTTTTTGTTCGAGAATTGTGAATAACTATCGGGAAATCCTTGCTGACAGCGAATACTGCTCGCTTATGAAGTCCCGCCTGGACAAGGGCTATTATCATTTCGTGTGGGTGGACAAGTTCTATGTGCCCGGATCCGATGAATATGAAAAATATCATTTCGTTCATCCGGTCATGCTGTACGGATACGAAGGAGAGGATTTTGTTATTCTCAATTTTTCCGGTGAGCGCGGTAACATTCACTGCAGAGTTCCGCAGAAAGCACTGATGGAAGGGATAGCTAATGTGTTCCCGGAAAATCCCGATGCACCTTACACTTTTGTTACCGAAACGGTTACCTGCTTCAGATTGAGCGAACTTGTTCAGATACCGTACAGCATAACGGAACTGACTGATCAGCTCAGAGCGTATCTCGGCATTCCCTACCCCGACAGAGTTGTTTCAATGTCTCACGCATTCGGTCATGTTCACGGGATAAGCTGCTATGACTATATCCTCTCACGCCTTAAAGAAGGCAAAAAGATAACATTCAAAGCGCTTTACGATCTTGAGTACCATAAGGAACATCTTATCGGATGCTTTGAATATCTTCAGAAATACTATGAAATTTCAGAGCAGTCCGGGGAAGCTGTCGAGGGGCTGAAAAAAGTGCTGGGACTGTTGGAAAGATCACGGCTTCTCTGCATGAAACACAATATGCGTGACGGACATTATATAGCTTCGTTTTCGGATAATTCAGACTTCATAAATACATTTGTACAGAGCATCACCGAGGCAAAAAGAACAGAGTATATCAGCCTGATCACACTTTACAATGACCTTGTCGGCAGGAATCTGCGCAGACTCGGTCACAATCCTGAATTTCCGATTCCGGAAGATACATATACGGTCGAAAAAAATGGCGGTACACTTACGGCACGATTTGATACACCGGAGTATATCTTTTCTGCAGATATTATATCCGGATCCGGAAGCAACGGCTCTTTTGCCTGGACAATTACGGTAAACGGGGATATCATTATACCGGTGCTGTCCGACATTCATACCGTTGCTCCGGGTGTTATGCGGGTGCATATATGCCGGGATGTTTCCGTGCTGTCTTATGCGCATCCCGGTGACCGCGATATATCATTCAGGCTGTATGCTCCGGATGCAGGGCGAAGATGGGATTTCAGAGAACGGGTAATGCCCGATTGGAGGTGGAACATATTGTTCAGAAATCTTTCAATGGAGAACGGACTTGTCTGCGATACATTCGGAAACGATCCTGCGCTTGTCTGTGACAGAGTCTGCGTTGATGCGGACAAAGCCGGTATCCTTCGCATATCAATGAAAACCGAGGGGGAGGCGGAAGTCGGGCAGGTATTTTTCACCACTTCAGAGGACAGGACAACTGATGCCGCCAAAAGTATTTCTTTTGCTATTGCACCGTATGACGGTATCGTTGAGTATATTCTTGATTTCACCGGCAACCGGCTGTGGAAGGGCGTAATAGAAACACTCCGGATAGACCCGACAGGGCGGGATATGACGTCGGAACAAAGCCACGTTGAAATATCCGAGGTTATACTGAGTTCCGGGCTGCCGGAATATGACAGCATAAAACAGTTCTGCCGGAGCCAGTGCGTGAACGGGTGGATGTACTGTTATAAGACAAACGCCGGAAATATCCGCGAAATGGTGTGGAACCCTGAAAAGAGCCGCTGGAATCATCCGAGGCTTGCGGATGTATATATCGACAGAGAATCCTGCTCTTCTGCCCGCGAGATGCAAAGCGTCCGCAGATGGATCTGCCCTGCTTCGGGTAAATATGAGCTTGTATTTTCCTGCGCCCCTGAAAATGAAGCTGCTTCATGTTGTGCTGTTCTTTCAATTAACCGTGGAAACGTGCCGGAAGTTATAAAGCAGTTTTCCGCTTCCGATACGGACAACTCATTCTGCGGTGACGTTATCCTGTCCGAAAACGATGCTGTCGATGTTTCGGTTACAGGAAACGGTGCGTTTCGGATAAACGTGACAGTCAGAAAACTGAGGGGATAACTATGCGGTGGCGGGTGTAAGGGTCGGTGCATTTACAGATTCTCTTTCACGGCTCATTCTGCCGAAAAAACATCACAAAACAGAATATAGCCGGATATCCTTCCGTATCGCGCAATGTACATTGAAGCACCGAAAAATGCATAAAACAGCAAAAATCAGGGACGTTATTTTGAACTCATATTGACAGGAAATATTTTCTGTGATATAATATTCATATAAACATAACATCTGCCAAAGAAACCACTGATTAATTCGACAGGTACATTTCCGACACCTCTTTTTCTGTGTGCATCCGGTCGAAAAAGCCGCTGTACGTCAAGCACAGCCGGTGTCTTTATCCGCCGCAAACAAAAAAGTTCGCACTGGATCTGCACTATCTTATTTAATCATTGCTTTCCGAAAAGCAGAAATTCAAAATCATAGGAATAGAAAAAATGAAAAAGCAAACTAAGTTTTTAGCCGTCATCATGTCTGTTCTGATGTTCATTACGGCTATTCCGTTTTCTTCATTTGCCGATGCCATTCGGTTCGGAGAGCTTGCCGATGAAATATCCAGCATTGTGTCTTCCGACAGCAGAGACCCGGCACAGGATCTTTTTTCCTTTGTTTATGAAGACCTCTTCGGAGGAAAAACTCTTGTTTCGTATCAGTACCCGGTCAAATATATAGATATTTCCGGTAAGATAAAAGATAAATCCCTGAAGATCAAAGCGGCAGGCAGGAAATTCATTTCAGAGGCGAACGATATCATTTCCTCCTTCAGTGAAAAGCTCTCTGACGGAATCGAGCTTTCGCACGGGGACTTTCTTGCAAAACTGACTCCTCTCTTCGGTGAAAACGGAGTTGCTTCTCTTTCGGATGACAGAAAGAACGTTACATATACCGCCGACAGCAAAACATCTCTCCGCTACTCGCTGACCTATATGGGTTACAAGGAGGATATAATCGTAAGCGAGTATACCGGACAGACCGAATATTCCTTTGTCCTTGAAACGAACGGACTTGCAGTTACCGAACAGTACGGTTCGTATTTTCTCACCGACGGCGACGGAAATGTTAAGGCAACGATCGGCGACGTCATAATTTTCACCGCCGACGAGAGGAACAACACCCTTGCCGGAATGACCGTCGAAACGCTTGAAGAGAATCAGCGCTACCGCCTGACCATCGTTATCGATCCGGAATATCTGAGCGATGAAAAGACCGTTTATCCCATAACGATAGACCCGACACTTGAGCTTTATTACGATACCCCTGCAACCTCTGAGGGCAGGGCGATTGAAGACATAATGATAGCCCAGAGCAAGGTCTATGCAGGCACCAACTCCCTGAACCTTGTCGGAAAAGGAAAGACGGCGGGCGCAATCAGAACCGTCATGAACTTCCCCGGACTTATTTCAAGCGGCGTTCTTTCAAAGAATATCTCTTCCGCTCATATAAGAATCCGTGACATAATGTGCGAAAGCGACAGTATGCTTGTGCAGTGCTATGAGTATACCGGAAGCGAATGGAGCGAATCGGATCCTCCGACATGGGCATCGGGACACTCCGCATACGGAGATCTGCTTGATGAAAGATATGTTTTCTACGGCAACGGAAACGTGAACGGAAGCCCGCAGGCGTATTCCTTTGACATCACCGCTGCTGCCGTAAAATGGGCTGCGGGAAAAGCCAGCCCGAAGCAGGGTATACTCTTCAAAGCGACAGACAGCGTTGAGAGCGGCTCAACATTCTATAAAACCTTCGGTTCCTTCAACAAAACCAGCTACCAGCCGAGACTTGTCGTGAATTATACCGACATTGCCGGGCTGAACGATTTCTATACATACGACGCAAAGAACCTTTCGGATAACCTCACGCTGTATACCGGGCACAGATACGGGAATCTTGTCGGTGTTTATAACTTCCCGGTAAAAGCCGGAGACTTTCCGCTGGATATCTCGCTTGTTTACAACAGCACAAAGAAGGATTCTCTTTTCTTCGGCTCGCACGGACTTACCGAGTCTGATTACGGCGGATGCGGGTACGGATGGAAGCTCAGCCTTTCGGAGCTTCTTATCCCGGAAGCATCGCTGTCAAACACTTTTTCGTATATCTATATTGACAATACCGGATCAGAGCATATTCTTTCATACAAGTCTGCCGGTAAGTATGACAACACGGATATCGGCGCGGAGCTTACAGTCGGAAGCACCTCGGCAGTGCTTTCGCTGAAGGACGGTACAAAGCGTACATTCAGCACATCCTCGTATACCGTTACTTCTCTCGAAAAGGACGATACAGTCTATACCTATAACTATTCCGGCAAAAAGCTCATGTCTGTAAGCCGCGAGGGAAAGACAGTCGTCAGCTTCTCTTATACCGGAAACCGCCTTACATCCGCAGGCGGATGCGCTGTTGCGTATTCCGGAGACAAGGTCGCATCTGTCGGAGACAGGTACGGCAATACCGTAACAGTCTCATACACTGACGGAAGCATTGCCTTTGCCGACAGCCTTACCGGGTATTCTTACCTGTACGGTTTTACCGACGGCAGGGTCAGTGCGATCGATTATTACCGTGACTCGGTTCAGAACCTGATCTCTCATGAGGATCTTACCTATTCCGGAAACAAAACCGTAATTTCTTCTCCCGTATCGGCTGATGAAAATGATCCTGCAGGGGCATCAACTGCGTATCTCTTCGGTTATAAGGGCGAAACCGTCAACGTTACGGTCTGCTCCGGCGACGGTTCGGTCGTTTATTCAACCGAAAAGACAGATTATCCCGAAAACACTTCCGGTGCGCGTCTGAACGGCAGCGGAACCAACCTGATCTCAAATTCCTTCTTCTCCGGAAACAGCGGATGGAACGGCGCGTCGCTTTCAACCGACAGAGCGCTTTTCGGCAGATATTCCGTGAAGCTGATCCCGGATACCTCAGCCGGATATTTCGCAGCACTTCTTCCGGGCAGCTATGTCCTTTCGGCATATATAAGTTCTTCCGCACTTGCAAAAAAAGCAGGCACCGACGGGGGCTTCTCTCTGCGCGTCCTGAATTCTGCCGGCACAGTTGCCGGGAGCGACAGGGTCAGCGGTATAAAGGGCGACGGATGGGTCAGAGTGTTCCTGCCGTTCACCGTGGCGGAAGCCGGTGATTATACGCTTTCACTTTCATCGACAGATACCGAGGGTACGGTTTATGCCGACTGCGTTCAGCTTGAGAACGGAAGCGTCCCCACAACATTCAATGCAATTCAGAATTCCGGATTCGAGGACGGGATTTCCGGCTGGAACGGCGGGTCTGCCGGCGGAGCGGTTATATCCGGTCAGGGCTCGATCGCGGTCGCGCCCGGCGGCGAGGCATACAGGACAGTATCTCTTTACTCACCGTCAAAACGTTCCTTCATGCTCTCCGGATATGCTTATTCCGCAAGCGGAAAGGCAACCGGCGTCTCGCTCGGAATAACATACAATTATTCCGACGGAACATCATCGGCGGAAGTTTTCCCGTTCACTGACTACATTACCGGCGCGCAGTTTGCCTCGTATTCTGCTGTTCCGGAAAAATTCTCCGACTCTCTTACGATAGATTCCGTAAAGATCGCGCTTCATAACGGAAGCGGAGAAACCGTCTGCTTTGACGATATCCTCCTTTCGTTCGGCGACACCGTGTCGGATGATGGCGGCGAAGAAGAGGATACCGGATCGTACACTTCCGGACTGTCGTTCACCTCACAGGGCGACGGCACCTGCAAGCTCAGCGGCCTCGGAAGTGCCTCCGGCGACCTTTCTGTTCCGCCGAAAAGCCCCGCGGGAGATACCGTTTCCGCAGTTGCGGCATCAGCATTTCTTCAGAAAACCGGGATAACCGGCATCACTCTTCCGGAAAGCGTTACAACCATCGGCAGATGCGCTTTCCAGGAGGCAACAAACCTGAAATACGCGGAAATATCCGGCGACGTCACAAAGATCGACTACGCCACCTTCTATAAGTGCTCAAATCTTGAGACGGTCAATATCCCCGACACCGTAACATCTGTCGGTCAGAGCGCGTTCCGCGAGTGCTTTAAGCTGAATCAGCTCATTTTCCCCGAAGGAGTTACCTCGATAGGCGCGTACTGCGCGTATAACGACACGGCGCTTACGAGAATATATATTCCCTCAACCGTTACCGCCATCGGAAAAGCCGCGTTCTACGGACCGAAGAACGTAACCGTTTACTATAACGGCACGCAGGCGCAGTGGGACGCAATAAACAAGGGCGACAACGTCTTTTCGTCCGGCGTCAGCGTTATCTGCAACTGTGACGTAAAGGACGGCAACCTTTACACCTACACAACCGACGCAAACGGAAACAGAACCTCAACAACCGTCACATCCCTTGATGACAAGAGCTTCATCTCGTCCTATACCTACGATGTGAACGGAAATATTACCTCCATAACCGACAGCAAGGGCAATACAGAGTCCTACACATACGACGCCTCCGGAAACATGACGCGCCACACCGACGCCTCCGGCAGGACAACGCTTTATACCTACGACGCACACGGTAGCGTCCTGAGCGAAACCGATGCCAAGGGCAGCGTTACATCGTATACCTACTACGCAAACGGACTTCTTCACACAATGGCTTCTGCCGGAGTGACTGTGACATACACTTACGACCGCGGACAGGTCGCAACGGTAACGCAGAGCGGAGACGGATATTCCCAGAACTACACCTATACCTATAACGCATACGGAAACCTTATATCCGTGTCAGTCGGTGCAAGGACACTTGTCACCTATGCTTACGGCAGAGGCGGCGCGGGAAACGTCACCTCGATGACCTATGCAAACGGATATACCGAAACATATACCTACGACGACCGCGGAAATCTGCTTACCGTGAAGGAGAACGGCGAAACTGCGTATACCTATACCTACGACCTTGCCGGAAACCTTCTCACCGCTTCTGACAGCAAGCTGAACCGCCGCGACGTGTATCTGTACTCTTCCGACGGCTATACGGCAGTTGTGCTGACATATGGTGCGGACGGCAGCATTCTTACCGTGTCCGACGGAAACGGAACCGTAAGACTCCCTGACGGCACTGACTATACGGGTCTTCCCGAAAACGTCACCTCCGACGAGACGACAGACGACCTGATGAGGACAACGAGGAAGGCGCTGAAGCTGGCTGACAGCGAGATATTCTCTGTGTCTTACAGCTACGCAAACAAGGCAACTCAGTATTATACCACCGATCAGGTGATAAGCGAGAGCTTCTCGGGCGGCAGCGCCTTCACATACGGCTATGACGCTCTCGGAAACCTTATAAGCGTCAACGAAAACGGTATTCAGAAGCTGAACTATACCTACGATGCCCTTTCGCAGCTTGTGAGGGAGGATAATTACTACTCGGGAAAGACCTATATATGGACATATGACAAGGGCGGAAATATCCTGACAAAGAGCGAGTATGCCTACACCGCAGGAACCCTCGGAGAGCCGCTGAACACGGTTAACTATTCCTACGGCAATTCCGACTGGAAAGACCTGCTGACGGAGTACAACGGTACTGCGATAAGCTACGATCTCTCCGGCAACCCGCTTAACTGGAGAAATGCCTCTTCCCTTACCTGGGACGGCAGACGGCTGGCGGGAATGACTCTGACCGACGGTTTGGGCGACGCTGGATCGTTTGTATTGGGTATTGAAAATATTCTAATAGTGATTTTTATATGCAAATTGTGGATGGATGGAACGATACTTCAAAAAAATATTATCGTCCTTTTGTTGGTTCTGCATGGATAAGCGGAACACAATATTGGATATGAGGTGGGACATGAAACGAATTGTCAAGAGATTTTTACTGTGGATATTGTGTGTTCTTGCAATATCCGCCGAGTACCTGATAATTCAATATCCGCTTTTTGAATTGCACGGGATGGGTGAATGGCCTTTTGACGTGATGATCTTCGGTGCGGCGGTCATAAGTGTGGCGGCTTGTTTTGATCTGAAACGACTTATGATATCTGCATCCGTGGGTTATTTCCCGAGCTTCTTTGCCGGGAGGGCAGTCGGAAGCAGAATGCTTGTGAATTCTCACGACGGGTTGCCGACGGATACCGTCTGGATCTGGTTTGCGGTGTTTTTCCTTGTTGCCATACTGCTCGGAATTGTTTTCGAAGTGCTGAAAAAGACGAGGAGGCGTTGAAATGAAAAAACTATTGTTTGTGATTGTTTTAGCAACAATTATCCTGCTTTGCAGCTGCAATTATGATCTGTATGGCGGCAAACGTCCATCCGATTACGGAGATGCAGTGTGGGTCAGCAGCAACCCGGATATCTGGTTTGAAATAGATACTGGCAGAGAGCAGTATCATATTCCCGAGGGAGTTATGCAGCTTGACGACGGCAAAACGATTCCTTTCAAATTGTATTTTGATCATGGAACTAATTTGGCTTTGTTTTCTGCTCGCATGAATCCGAAAAGTCTGTATTATGATTGCGAATTAGGTGGTGACTGTGAGTTTTTTCCGGATAAACTGATTATACACGTTAACACTAAAATCGACAATGTTTATGGCGGCAGGTATGAAACAATTGTGTTTGTCAGGCAGCCAAAGGACACCATTGAGAGTGACACGGAATGTTGAAACTGAATATTAGCGGAAATGTCGGCTCCGTTTTAATTTATGTGAATCAGAACGAAATAAAGCCAAAATACGGACGAAACGGTTTGACCTGCAACTGTGAACTTGTTTCGGGAATAAACGGGATTCATATAATTAAAAAGGCGGAATTGGCTGATAAGGGATGGTGGAAGATTGTTTTCAGCGATTGGCTGTCGGCACTTGCTGGGGTTCTTGGTTCTAATCTTAAAGATATAGATTCATATACCAACTGCTTTGAATTATCTTTTGATATCAACGCGATGGAAAACGAGGATTTGACTGTCTGTGTCAAGCTTACTTCGCGCGGATTTGTGCTTGAAAAGGATGCCGGGATGTGTACCAACATAAGGAGACAAAGATCAACCGATTCAACTGCGATCATAAGATCAAAACGTCTGTATCTGACACCGTTCTACTTGCTTTGTGCGCTAATTGCCGGATTTTTTGTTTGTCTGATTGTTTTCCTATTGCTGTGCCGTCAGGTGCTATCGGCCTTAATGGTTACTGCAATTCTGGTGATGCTCGTATGGCTCTACAAGAACTCCGATATCGCAAAACGGTGATTTATTGACCTGCATGGGAGGAATGTAATTTGAAGCTGTTTGAAAAACATCCGAAGCTCCGGCTCATATTTGCGGCTGAATATCTTGCGATTTTCATTGTCTGCATTCTGTCGCTTTCGGTAGGAACCGGAATCATTGCCGTATTGGCGCTTTTCTGTGCTTATATTTCGGTCGTGAAAGCGGGCTTTATCATGGACAGGAATGCCGACGCGGTTTCGGACTTCAATTTCGATTTTTTTTGCCTTATGGCAACCGTGATGCTCATAAGCGGAGTGCTTTTCCGTTGAGCTGTTGTCGGGAGCGGGGGTATGAATATGAAAAAGATGTCTGCGGTCATGATTGCGGCGGCTGTCATGCAGTCTTTTGTCCTGACGGGATGCGTAGAGTGATATAACGGCAGAGCCGGAAAGGACAGCGAAAATGTCGCAACAAACTGAAATAATCTTATACGCAATTGCCGGAATTTTGTTTATTCTCGGGCTGCTTATCTGCAAACATGATTCAAAAATGGCAGATTCAAAGCTTTTCAAAATCGTTGCGATAACAGTACCGCTTGCATGGCTGATTCTATATGTTATTCTTGAGATAAAGTCATTGGTGGACTTAATGTAATCTTCCGACAGAAGGGTATACGGTGACCGATCCAATGAAAATAAAAGTAACGAAGCAAAAATGCACGGTACTGAAAAACTGTAAGGGTGTAATCCAGTCTGACAAATACATTGTGGGGCTGACCGGAAGACGCGCACAGGTAGTCAGAAAGAGCGACATGACGCTTGTTGGTGTGATCGATGGTTTGTCTTATGTATACAGAGGCGACATTTCTCCCGACGAAAAGACACTTCTTCTTGCCAGTACCGACCGATACGGATATCTGTACTCTTTGCCCGACCTTACACCTATGAGCCGGGCGAGAATCAGAGACAATAAATCGGGGGAAGTTCTTGAAGGACTCGGATGTTTTTCTCATGACGGGAGCAAGGTATATTTTGCGGTGCCGCTTGATAACTCATTGAGCGAAGTCCGTGAATACGACCCAATAACCTTCGGATTCAGACGGGTGGTTCATGAATTGGACGGGATGGTTATTCGCGAAATCCAAAGACTGAAAAACGGCATCTTTCTCTCAGGCTTTTGCCGTGGAGATGAGCCATATGATATCGCGGTGTTATATGAAAACGGCTCGGTCAGAAAAGTTAAATTTGACCCTCAAAGATCGTATGATATCATAAGATATGATGAAGAAAGCGGTCTGATCCACTGTGTCGAGCTGTTTGATGTGGACTATTACACAACCGACGGAAAGGAAGCTGTTATTGACGTTCACGGGGGAGATGAGGACATAATCACTTCCGTATGCCGCACCGAAAGCGGAAGATACGTCTGCGAAACCTCCGGGTTTGGTGGATTTACAATCAGAGATGTAAGAACATCCGAGATTGTTTACAACGACAGCCGTGTGCAGTATGCAATGACAATGACCCGTCTTCCGGGCAATCGGTTTATTGTGGTAGGCTCTTCCGGCGGTGACTGTATATATACGGTTGAGGAGCCGGTTGCTGAACAGGAAAAACCTGCTGACGGAGTCCCCATAGCAAAGTAAGAACCTCAAAACGCGCGGGCAGGAACACTGCCTGCGTTTTTTGCTTACTGCTTTTTTCGTGAAAACTATCCTTAAATCCCGAATCTGAAGCAATGTAAACATTTTATGAACAACATTTTTCGGACTTTTTTTCACCCCGTTTCGGGCTGATCGGCGGTTTGAGATTGATTTTTGCATATTGACAGGCAGC
>ENA-OURV01000814-OURV01000814.1-human-gut-metagenome-genome-assembly--contig:-NODE-814-length-26303-cov-3.789241_pt1 | contig 26303 bp, 35 predicted proteins | sample MGYA00242141_ERZ509072 | MGnify/ENA primary metagenome ERZ509072 (study PRJEB26280, sample SAMEA2338763) | human gut metagenome | biome: human gut; feature: human-associated habitat; material: faeces... | reverse complement strand
GGATACGTTTAACGGACAGAATTTTGCCATGTGTGGCAAGACGATCGGTTCATTCAGACGAAACGTTCTGTTTTGGTTGAAGCTGATGCTGAAAAGCCGCGGGTATCAGGTCTCAGATCACAGGGCGGATAACCTGGTGATTATCAGACGCGGGGCTGTGGAGAACTATTTTTATATTTTCGGCGGCAAGGATGAACGATCACAAGATCTGATTCAGGGCATTACGCTGGCGGGTGTTTTTTTTGACGAAGTGGCGTTAATGCCGGAAAGCTTTGTAAATCAGGCAACCGGACGCTGTTCTGTACAAGGGTCAAAATACTGGTTTAACTGTAACCCAGACGGTCCGTATCACTGGTTTAAAATAAACTGGATCAATAAATCGACCGGATATCTCGGCAGAGAGAAGACAGCGAAGGTCAGGGCGGAAGCCGCAGCAAAAGGGCAGGAAGCAGGGCTAAAAAATATCTTGTATGTCCACTTTACGATGGACGACAATTTGAGCCTGTCAGAAGAGATCAAAGCCAGGTACCGCAGTATGTACACCGGCGTGTTTTTCAAACGCTACATTTTAGGCTTGTGGGCAATGGCGGAAGGAATTATCTATGACATGTTTGACGCTGATAAGCATGTACAGAAGATAACAGATTTCTTCCGGTGTCTGAAAGACGGCGGGCGATATGTAAGCTGCGACTATGGTACGCAAAACGCAACTGTTTTTTTACTGTGGAACAAGGGCAACAACGGGAAATGGTACTGCGTTCGGGAATATTATTATTCCGGACGTGCGAAAGGGAAACAGAAAACAGATGGAGAATATGCAGATGATTTTGAAAAGTGGCTGGATGGCGTCCCGATCAGAGCAGTGATTGTAGACCCGGCAGCCGCTTCTTTTATCGCGGAACTGGGGAAACGTGGATATCGTGTCCTGAAAGCAGACAACGATGTGGAGGATGGCATACGAGAGGTTGCCTCCATGCTTAACATGGGCTTGCTGGTATTTTGCGATACCTGCATCAATACGATCATGGAATTTGGATCCTACATCTGGGATGAAAAAGCAGCACAGCGGGGCGAGGACAGACCGGTAAAAGAAAATGACCACGCGATGGACGCAGTAAGATATTTTGTGTATACAATTCTGAGTAAGCGGACAGGGCGTGTGAAAAATAGAGCAAAATACGGCTTTGATTAAAGCGAGGTGATAGGGATGTATAAGTTTACAATGCCCGCGGACAAGTGGGACGAAACAGCGCCGGATAAGCAGGCAATCCGGCTGTTGATTATGAAGCATCAGAAGTTTAGAGAGAAGCTTGCAAAAAAGAAAAGGTATTATGAAGGCGAGCATAAGATACTGGATGAAGCGGAGCGCAAAAATAAGCTGGTGTGTAACCATGCAAAGGACATTGCGGACACGGCATCCAGTTATTTTATTGGGAATCCGGTATCCTACAAGAGCAGCGCAGACATCGCTGCACTGACGGAGCCGCTGGAACTTGCCGGGGCAGACGAGGCGGACGGGGATAACGGTCTGGATTTGTCTATTTACGGGCTCGCTTTTGAGTATATTTACGCAAAAGAGGGCGAAACCGATCTGATTATCAAGAATCTGTCCCCGGAAAATACCTTTATGGTATACGACGACAGCATCGAAGAAAATGAGCTGTTTGCGGTGTACTACTCCATTCGTAAGGACGACGGGCACGATACAAAAATTATATACGTCGCCACCGTCGTTACAAAGAATTTCCGGTATGTGCTGGACATTGAGGATATCGAGGGACCACAGGCGCTGATGGAAGAGCCAGAACCGCACTACATGGACGAAGTGCCGATCGTTGCATACCAGAACAACAAGCTTGGCATTGGAGACTATGAGCTGCAGATCCCGCTGATCGACGCGTACAATGCGCTGATGTCCGACCGTGTGACGGATAAGGAACAGTTTGTAGATGCGATCCTTGCCCTATATGGCTTTATGCTGGGGGACGAAGAGGGAAAAGATGCAGACGGCAGGACTGCACCACAGCGGTTAAAAGAAGATAGGCTGCTGGAAATGCCTGCGGATGCGAGGGCGGAATACATAACGCGGACGTTTGACGAATCCGGTGTTGAGATCTTGAAAAAGGCAATCGAGCAGGATATCCACAAATTTTCCCACATTCCGTGCATGTCCGATGAATCGTTTGGCGGCAATGTGTCGGGCGTAGCGATGGAGTTTAAGCTCCTGGGGATGGAAAACATTACGAAGATTAAAACGAGGTATTACCGCAAGGGGCTGCGTAAGCGGCTCCGTATTTTTGCCAATTTCCTCTCTAAAAAGGGGATTGCGGTAGATATTACAGGTATTACGCCGACCTTTACCCGCGCGATGCCGAAAAATCTGCTGGAAATTAGTCAGATCGTAAGTAACCTGTGGGGTAAGGTAAGCCGGAAAACGTTGCTGTCTCAGGTTCCTTTTGTGGATGATGTGGACGAAGAGCTGAAAGCTGTGGAAAAAGAAGAGCAGGAGAATCTGGAAAAGCAGCAAGCCATGTTCGGGCTCGGCAGCAATACGCCGCCGGATGCACCGCCAAAGGATAATGTAGATGAGTGACTACTGGGAGCGCCGGAAAGCGCAGCAGATGTTTGAGTATATGGCTGGAGCGGAAGAGCGGGCGGGTAGCATCGCAAAGCTGTATCTGCAGGCATCCCGGTATTTTGCCGGGAAGATGGATACAATCTTTGAACGGTACCGGAAGCAGAACGGTCTAAGCGAAGCGGATGCAAGACGGCTTCTGAACCAGATCAGAACGCCGGGAGATATCGACGAATTAAAACAGCTGTTGAGGCAGGCGACGGAGGAAGGGAACAGCGAAAAGCGCAAACAGCTCCTTGGAGAGCTGGAAGCTCCGGCATACCGGGCAAGACTGGAACGGCTGCAGCGGATGTATGGCAATCTGGATCAGGTTATGCAGAGCATTTATAAGCAGGAGCAGATCGAGCACGAAGCGTGGTATTTAGAGCTGGCATCAGACGCATATTATCATTCTGTGTTCGATCTGCAGGGGCAGACCGGTCTTGCCTATTCCTTTGGGTATATCTCCCCGAAGATGATAGAGCGTGTTATTAACAGCCGGTGGAGCGGTGCAAACTACTCCGAGCGAATATGGGGCAACACCCAGAAGCTTGCTGACGACCTGAAACAGGAATTACTGTTAAGCCTGGTAACGGGAAGGACAGACCGGGAAGCGGCAGAGGTATTTGCGCAGCGCTTTGCTGTGGGCGCAAGCTATGCAAGACGACTGATCCGAACAGAATCCTGTCATCTATGTACCCAGATGGACATGCTGAGCTATGAGGACGCTGAAATTGAGTATTATCGGTATTTGGCAACGCTGGATTTACGGACATCAAAAATCTGCCGGGAGCTGGACGGCAAAGTATTCAGGGTTGCGGATCAGCAGACAGGCGTAAACGCTCCGCCGATGCACCCGTGGTGCAGGTCAACCACTACAGCGGCGCTGAGTGACGAGGATTTAGCCCGGCTGACCCGCAGGGCAATCGATCCGGCGACCGGAAAAGAAATCCATGTGCCCGCTGGCATGACATACGATCAATGGTATCAGACCTATGTAGTCGGAAATTCGGAAGCAGAGCTGAATGAAAAGAAGATCAGAAACCGATATTCTGACCGGAAGCAGCTTGAACGGTATCGGGCAATCATCGGCGACGACATGCCGAAAAATCTGGAGGATTTCCAGAATTTGAAGTATAATGAACCTGAGAGATGGAAAAAGCTTAAATCCTTAAAGGCTTACCTGAAAAACAATCCAGGGAATACCCGACAGGATTACGCTGTTCAAACAGCACTGAAAGAAGCCGGAATAAAAGGAGTTGCAAAAGTAAACCCTGAAAAGCTCGATGTTTCTGGATATACCTATGATACGGATCACATTAATGCAGAGCGTTCCCACATGGTCAGCCGTGAAGAGGCGGAACGATTTATAAAGGAATCTGATGTGTCGCTTACCCGATGGAATGGCAGGTTTGTAAATTATTACAGCAAAGACGGGGCAACGTATGTGGATGTAGAAAACAAGAGCATCAGGACATCTTTTTCAAGTAGAGAATTTGATGGAAATACTTTAAAAATCAGGGAGGTTGTAGAAAAGTATGCAGGAAAGAACGATTGTGTGCCCAATCCTGAAAAAGCAGATTGATGATACGATCTGCTACGATATCCATATGAATGTCGAGGGGCTGCTTCCTGACTGGGGAGTACCAAAGGAAGTTGTATGTATACCGGACTACAAGCGGATTTGTATGGAATGCAAAAATCATAAGGAGTAAATACCACCAGTCAAAAGACCGGTGGTATTTTTATACCCATTTTTAAGAAAGAGAGGAAGAGCAACATGGAAAATGAAGAATTTTTAAGACTGTGTAAAGCAAAGGTAGCTGAGTACACCAATGCACATATGGATAAGACAGATCGGCAACAGATACATGTAAATGACGTTTATTTAGTGTGGAGTTGCAAGGCATTACAGAACAACAAAGCACTGCTTAGCACTACAGTTCCGGATGGCATGTACTACGAACTGACATACAACGGCGATAAAAAGGAACTATATTTGGATGCTTATAAGAAATTTGAAAATCAGTGTTTTAAAATGTAGGAGGAGAAGAACATGAAGGCAATGTTATCACAGCCAATGGCTGGAAAGACTGACGCAGAAATTATTGCAACCAGAGAAAAAGCAATCAATGCATTAAAAGAAAAGGGATATGAAATTGTAAATACCCTTTTTACAGATGAATGGTATAGCAAAGAAAAAATGAAAGAACGCGGAGTTGTGCAGATTCCTTTATGCTTTCTTGCAAAATCCTTGGAGAATATGAGCTTGTGCCATGCTGCATATTTCTGTAAAGGATGGGAAAATGCCAGAGGATGCAGATTAGAGCATGATGCAGCAGTAGCCTATGGATTAGATGTCATTTACGAAGAATAATTGCGCCAGCGCAACGGAGGGAGGTGAGAGCGGTGAAAGTGAAATGTATCAAACGTTACAGCGACATCAGACTGAAAGAGATCATTGAAGTCGGAACTGTTCTGGAAGTAGATAAAGAAAGAGCAGAGTATCTGATCCATGACGGCGTTGCTGAGGCGGTAAAGGAAACTGAGAAGGCAGCAGGCAGGGGAAAGGAATAGGTGATCCAAACATCTCCCTCTGGGACGCAGGGTGAAGCGTCTTATTTTTGCGTCTTTTTCTGCCAGACGTTAAAGAAGCAGATTCCATAAACTGAATGGCCCGGGCGTGAATACGAATAGGCTGGGCAGAAAGGAAAAGACATGAAAAACAGATTTGCAAAAGCAGTATGCAAATACCCACTGAATATTCAGTTTTTTGCGGAGGGAGACGGTGCTGGTGCCGGAGACGGAAACGGCGGTGGTTCCGGAAGCGGATCGGATGGAAGTGGTACAGGCGATGGAGGAAGCGGGAGCAGTGGGCAGAGCTTTGACGATTTCCTGAAAAATGGAAATCAGGCAGAGTTTGACCGCAGAGTGAATAAGGCGGTTGAAACGGCAGTAGGAAACGCCCGTGAGAAATGGGAACTGCTGACGAATGATAAGCTGTCCGAAGCAGAAAAACTCTCCAAAATGACAAAAGAGGAAAAAGCGCAGTATCTGGCACAGAAGCACGAAAAGGAACTTGCAGACCGGGAAGCAAGCATTACCAAACGGGAGCTGATGGCAGAAGCAAAAAATACCCTTACCGAGAAAAAGCTGCCACTCGGTTTGGCAGAAATTTTGAACTATACGGATGCGGAAAGCTGTAAATCCTCTATGGCAGCGGTCGAAAAAGCGTTTCAGGAAGCCGTGGAAGCTGCAGTAGAAGAAAAGCTTAAAGGCGGGAAACCGCCGAAAAAGGCAGGTGATCAGGGAGATGATCTGGTTGCGCAAGTTGAAAAAATTATGATGGGGTACTAACCCGGAAAGGAAAATAAAGAATGGCAATTAACACATTAGCGACTGCAACACTGTTCCAGAAGACTCTGGATAAAGCTGCAGTGAGAGAAGCTGTAACCGGATGGATGGACGGAAACGCAGGACAGGTTAAGTACAGCGGCGGCGCGGAGATCAAGATTCCGAAGATGTCTGTGCAGGGGCTTGCGGATTACGACAGAGACAACGGCTACCAGCAGGGCGGCGTTACTCTGGAATACGAAACCAGGAAAATGACGCAGGACAGAGGAAGAATGTTCCAGCTTGACCCGATGGATGTCGACGAAAACAATTTTGTGACCACTGCAGCCGCAGTTATGGGGGAATTTCAGAGAACTTTTGTAATTCCGGAAATCGACGCATACCGTATTTCTAAAATTGCAACAGAAACAATTACCGCAAAGAAAGCGGGCATGATCGAATACGGCTATACCCCGGGCGCTGCAAGCACTTCTGCGCTGAGAAAACTGAAAGAGGGTATTAAGGCAGTAAGAGACCTGTATAATGGTCCTTTGGTATGCCACGCAACCCCTGACTTTATTATGGAGCTGGAGTTGGAACTTGCAGGAAAGATTACGTCGGTGACATTTGCTAAGGGCGGCATTGATACGCAGGTACCTTCTGTGGATGGCGTGCCGATCATTTCCACACCATCCAACCGGATGTACAGCGCTATTAAGATTCTGGACGGTAAGACTGTCGGGCAGGAAATTGGCGGTTACAAGAAAGGTGATGCTGCAAAAGACCTGAACTTCTTTATCTGCCCCAGAACTACGCCGATTGCAGTTACCAAACAGGATGTGATGAGAATCTTTGATCCTATGACAAACCAGAAACTGAACGCATGGCAGATGGATTACAGACGATTCCATGACATCTGGGTGCTGGACAACAAACTGGACAGTATCTTCCTGAACATCAAAGACGCGGAGGGCTGATATGCGGCTGATCTTTAAAAATGTGGAGCGGGAAACCGATGATCCTGCAAGAATCCGGAAACTGAAAGCGGAAGGATACGAGGAAATGGACCCTGTACCGCAGGAAGAAAGCGAAGAGCAGACGGAAGCGCTGGAAGAAATGAGTGTTTCCGCGTTGCGTGCGCTGGCAAAAAGGAAAGGGCTGGATGGAACCTCTGGACTGAATAAAGAGGAACTTCTGGCAGTATTAAAGGATGTGATCTGATGGACAACATCGAAAAACTGCAGGTTCTTACCGGAGAAAAGGACGGCGTTATTTTGACCGTACTGCTGGAGGATGCAGAACAGTTTGTCCTGTCCTACACGAACAGAACACGGATGATCCCGCAGCTTGATAATACCGTCCGTGAACTGGCGCTGATTGCATATAACCGGCTCGGGACAGAGGGTGAGAGCAGCAGGAGCGCATCCGGCGAATCCTACAGCTTCGATAATGCACCGAAGCAAATATATGACATCCTGAACCGGTACAGGCTGGCAAGAGTAGGAGGACGGGTCTATGAGACTGAGACGGAACCGACTGATTGAATGCAATCACAGGCGTGCGATTCCGGTAAAAGATAAGGAGGGCGTGACCACGATCGAATATGGCACGCCGTCTTCTTTTTTTGCGGAAATGTGGGCAGGTGGCGGAAAGCTGCAGGCGGAACGTTACGGAATCCGTTTGCCGAACATCCGGAATTTACGCCTTGATGGAGACTATCGGGAGCTTATGGAGAACGGAGAAGTACGGTACGAGTTTGATGACGGCTTCTCCGTGTCCGTGAACGACGGTATCTGTATTTATTCCGCGCCGGATCAGGAACCGGATTATAAAGTCGTGGCGGTTTATCCTTATGGACATCTTGTGTTGGAGGTGGAACGCAGATTTGAAGGTGGAATTTGAGGATCTGAGCAGGCAGATGTCTGAGTTATCCCGGATTCCAGCCGGGCTGCGTGGAAGCCTCGGCAGACAAATTGCGCTTGTGCAAGCTGCAGCGAAAGAAGAGGCGCCTGTAAGACGTTTTGGAAGCGGCGGCGGTGAGCTACGGCAGAGCATCCTGACACAAATGGAAACATACTCTGATCGGATGGTTGCGATCTGCTACACCAACAAAGGGTATGCGTCATATGTGGAGTTTGGTACGGGTCCAAACGGAGAAGCCCACCACGCCGGAATATCTCCGGATGTGCAACCGGTGTACAAACAGCGCGGTTGGGTGATACCGGCGGATGCAATGTCCGTGGAAGCGGCGCAGGCCTATGGCTTTGGAATTGCCAGAGACGGCGACAAGGTAATCGGATATTACACCAGAGGGCAGGCAGCGCGCCCGTTTATGTACCCGGCGTTGAAAAACAACGAGGGCGAGATTATCCGGCGCTTGTCCGCCGATCTGAGAAAAGAGGTAAGGAAACTGTGAAAAATGTAAAAGACGAAGTGTTTGCGGCGTTGCAGACTGTGTGCGGCAACGTATCGGACGTATACCCGACAACATGGGTAAGCCTTCCGGCGATCCAGTACACCGAAGAGGAAAACAGGGTGTATGAGCGTACCGCAAACAAAGAAGATAAAGCATCTGTCCGCTACCGAATTGACATCTGGGACTTTGAAAGCACATCTAAGACGGCGCAGGCTGTAGATGCTGCCATTGCCGCGCTCGGGCTGGTGCGAACCGGCTGCAGCGATGTCCCGGATCCATCCGGCATGCGACATAAACAGATGCGATATGAAGGTATTATTGACATGGATTCCGATATTGTGTATTGGAACGGCAACAATTATTAAAGGAGGAATGCGAAATGCTGGCAAATGGAGCAGCTTTAGGCTACAAAGAAACCAAAGAGGGCGCAAGCTATACAGATCTTGCAGGATTAAAGGAAATCCCTGAAATTGGTTCTGATCCTGAAAAGGTAGAAAACACTACCTTAAAAGACAAGGTAAAACAGTATGAAATGGGCATCGGTGATCCGGGCGATATGGTCTATAAGTTCAAGTACGACAACAGCTCGGCGGAAAGCTCTTACCGCAAATTCCGCGAAATGGAAGCATCGAAGAAGACCTATTATTTCGAAGAGACTGATCCGGATGGAACGAAAATCGAGTTTGCGGCACAGCCCTCTGTGAAAAGAACAGGAGGCGGTGTCAACGGCGTTATTGAGTTTGATGTAACGATGGCACTGCAGAGCGAACTTACATTCACCGATCCGGCGTAAAGGAGGGCAACATAAATGGACTTTTTTGGAAATACAACACCTGGTTCGCAGATGCCTATGCAGAATGAAACTTATCAGCCTACAGAAAATGCTGCGGTGCAGGAAGAAAAGAAAGCGCCGCAGAGAAATCCTTTTGCAATCTGGGAGGTCGGTGGAGAGACTTACAGGTTAAAGCTGCAGACTGCAGGTGTCAAAGAGCTGGAAGCGAAATATAAAGGCTCCATCATGGAGCTGATGTCGTTCAAGGGTGGGATGCCACCGCTGACCGTTATGTTGGATGTTGCACACACGGCGATGAAGCCGTGGACGCATAAGGTATCTGCAAAGGATATGGAGTCCCTGTATGACAAATACGAGCATGAAGGTGGCGACCTGCTGAGCTTCTTTACCAACGTATATCTGGAAGTATTCCTGGTGAGCGGTTTTTTATCGAAATCGGTGGCGGCGGAAATGTCCGAGTCACTGGCGGAAATGCGCAAAGAACTGTAAGCGAGTTACTGGACGAGCTGTATCCGAAGTTTCTGGACATGGGATACAGCCCGTCTTTTTTCTGGGAATGTAGCCTTGCGGAAGTGATTGATCTGATCGAGTCGTATCGCAGGCGTGAGGAACGGAGACAGAAAGAAAAAAGTGAAGCGTTTAAGGTGCGGGCTTTGAGCCTGCAGGTATTGGCTCTGCAAATCCGGGATGCAGTGTGGGGAGAAAAAGACAGCGATTTCCGTACAGTACAACATTTTTACCCTACATTATTCCCAGAGACAGAAAAAGTAGATCGAGAATTGATAAAACGAAACGAAAGAATGCGCAGATTTGCGGAGGAGCATAACCGACTCTGGCGGCAGGCGCACAGTGGAAAGGAGGAAAGCTGATGTCAGGGACGACACTGGAACGCCTGCAGGTCATTATCGATGCGAGTGCAACCAAATACAAAAAAGAAATGGATGCAGTCGCACAGAAAACCCAGAAAGCAGAAGCGATCGTTGACCGCTGTATGTCCCGCGTGAACAGCATCGTCGGGAAGGCGAACACGGGGAACGCTGGGAAGACAGTAGACAACCTTACTGCGAAGTTAAAGCGGCAGCAGGAAGCGATCGACCAGCAGGGCTTTAAAATCGACAACCTGCGGCGGAAGCTGCTTGATTTACAGTCTGGAAACGCCAGAAATGCGACCATTGCAAATTTGGAAGTGCAGTTAAGGGCGGCAGAGAAAGAGTTTGCGGTGGTAGACAAAGAATACGAAGCGTTATTGGCAAAGTACAGAGATATGGAGGACATGCCGACAACAAGCGTGTTCGAAAATTTGTCTGCGCAATTGGATGAAATCGCTCCGAAACAGGCTGTGCTGGAAGATAAAGTAGCATCCCTACAAAAACGACTGAACGAAGCCCGGATGAATCCGGAAAGCACCGCAGAAGTGCAAAAACTGAACGGGGAACTGCAGCTTGCCAACGAGAAGTTAGAACGACTGACCGGCGAGGCAGCACAGACGCAGGCACAGCTGGATGCTGCCGGAAAAGCGACTGAAAAAGGCAACGGCTTCGAAAAATGGCGGAACGGGTTGCAGAAAGTATCTGGGTTGTTGTCCAGAGTGGATGCAAAAATCAGCGGAATTATCGGCGGATTTACCAAGACCAAACGCCGGATTGATAGCTGCAGTGCAAGTACGGGAAACTTATCCAGGCATGTGAGCAGGATTACGAATCTACTTCGGTTTTCCATCCTGTCGCGGGCATTTTCTGGCGTGTTTAGCGGATTGGGAAGTGGATTTCAAAATCTTGCACAGTACAGCGACGAAGCCAACGTGGCGTTATCTGGTTTGTGGTCTGCATTGGGGCAGTTGCAAAATGCGGTCGCAGCGGCAGCGGCACCTTTGCTGGAAGCACTTGCCCCGGCTTTGATTAAGATCATTGAACTTGCAACGATGGCGGTAACGGCGATCGGACAGCTGTTCGCAGCACTGACCGGAAAAGGCACCGTCATAAAGGCAACGAATGCCTATAAAGACTATGCGGCGAGCCTGAAAAAGACGGGTGCAGCTGCGAAAGATGCCACACTCGGAATCGACGAGCTGAACGTGATCCAGAAGAAATCTGGTTCGGGAGCATCCGGCGGGCTGAATCCGGGCGACATGTTCGAAGAAGTTCCAATCGAAAACCAGTACAAAGACCTGGCGGGCAAGATCAAAGATTTCTTTTCGAAATTATTTGCACCTCTGAAAGAAGCATGGAACCGGGAAGGTCAGTTCGTAATGGATTCCTGGAAGTATGCGTTGGATGAGGTCAAAAAGCTGGTGCAGGACATCGGACGAGATTTTCTGACGATGTGGAACCAGGAAGCCACAATCGCAATGTTTGCGGATATCCTGCATATTATCGGGGATATCGGTCTGGTGGTCGGAAATCTGGCGAAGAATTTCCGCGAAGCGTGGAACGCAAACAACGCAGGTCTGAGAACGCTGGAAAACATCCGCGATATTTTTGCGGTAATTATTTACAACATCCGGCAGGCTGCAGACGCTACCGTGGATTGGTCGGCAGGCTTGAACTTTAAGCCATTGATGGAGATGATCGCGCAGTACACAAAGTCTTTGATCCCCGTGTTTGGCGCATTGTCCGGTGTGATATCGGATTTCTATGTGCAGGTGCTTTTGCCGCTGGGGGAATGGACGATTGAAAAAGGGCTGCCTGATCTTCTTCGAATCCTGAAAGAATTTAACGATAAAGTAAACTGGGCGCAAATCCGGCAAAATTTATCTGATTTCTGGGATCGACTGGAACCATTTGCAGAAACAGTTGGCGAAGGACTGCTGATCTTTCTGGAAAAGCTGTCCAACCTGACAGCGAATTTTCTGAATAGCGAAACACTGAACAATTTTCTGGATCATCTGGCGGACTGGATGGATAAAATCCAGCCGGAAGACGTTGCGAGAGGAATCGAAAATCTTGCGAAAGCATTTATTGCATTTAAGGCATCTGTGCTTGCTTTTAAGGTAGGTTCTGCTGCGTACAATGCAATCAAATTCTTACAGGAAACCTTGCCTGTGCTAAAAGGGCTCGGTTGGATTACGCTGGGCATTACCGTAACCATGATCGGTGTGGAAGCATACGAGAACTGGAAAAAAGATATTGAGTACATTCAAGAAAACGGCTGGAAAGCATTTCATTCAAAAAATCGGCAGGAACGTGCAAACAGTCCTTGGGCGATTTACGGGCATGACTCGACCGGAGTTGGAAACATTCAGGGCGAGAACGACGCTTATAATCCGTATGAAAATGCTGATTTTAGCTGGGTCGAAGAGTGGAAAAATAAGTTTCTGGAATGGCAGGCGAACAACCGCGCAAGCCGGGAAGCGGATCAGGCAGAGTGGGATCAATGGTTTAATGATCTTGGCGATAAATTCTCGAACTGGTATGAAAACGAAGTTGCACCGTGGTTCACAGAAGAAAAGTGGACAGAGCTTTTTACAAATGTGAAGACCAGTTTTGAAACCAAATGGGCTGAAATTGTGGACTGGTGGCAAAACACAGCAATTTATACATGGTGGGAAGAAAACGTAACACCGTGGTTCTCCGAAGAAAAATGGTCGGAATTGTTGGAAAACATCAGAATAAGTTTTGAGACCAAATGGGATGAACTTGTAGACTGGTGGTCGAATACCGCTATCGTTACATGGTGGGACGAACATGTAAAACCTTGGTTTGACACTGAAAAATGGAAGATGATGCTGGAAAACATAAAAACGTCTTTCAAAAAGAAGTGGGATGAAACAGTTCTGCAGTGGAAAACGGACATCCAGAAATGGTGGGACGAGCATGTTGCACCGTGGTTTACAAAAGAACGTTGGCAAAAGCTCGGGGAAAACCTGAAAAATGGAATTTACGAGGGCTTTAAAGGGCTTGCGAACAAGGTAGTTGATGTCCTGAACAATGTAATTTCATCGCTGGAAAGTATGCTAAATACCGCGCTGGATGGCATCAATGCTTTACTGGCTAAGTTAAATGAATCTCCGCTGGGAAAGATGCTTGACTTTGATTTTCAGGTAAGAAATGTTTCCTTTGGCCGCATTCCGAGATTTGAAGACGGCGGTTTCCCGGATCGAGGCAGCCTGTTTATTGCAAACGAAGCGGGACCGGAAATGGTTGGGCGCATCGGAAGAAGACCGGCGGTCGCAAACAGCGATCAAATTGTCGATGGTATTACGGCGGGCGTTGCAAACGGTAACGAAGTATTGGCAGAACTGCTGGTGCGGGTGATCGAACTGCTGGAAAAGATCAATGATCGGGATCCTGAAATCGTCTTTGATACCGCAGAGGGCATTAAAGCCATGCGGGAAAGAGAAGCAAGAAACGGGGTTGTATTCACATAACGGGGCGCGAAAGCGTCCCGCTTTTTGAAAGAAGGTGAGTAATTTGTGGCATACATCTATGTAGACGGAGAGGAATTTCCTTATCCGGAAAGAGGACTGAACATAATTGTCACAACTCCTGTAAACTCTGCCAGGGACACAAAGGCGGAGGTTGTCGGGCAGCGAATCAGCCGAGATCAGTATAAAATCAACAATTTGAAGTGGCCTATGCTGTCGGCAGAACAGTGGTCGTTTATCTTAAAAAAGTTCCGCGAAGGCTTTGGCGTGCCGGTAACCTTTCCGGATCCCATCACACAGGACTGGATAACCTTAAAGATGTATCCGGGGGATCGCAGCGCGGAGCCGTACTGGATCGATGATGAGGACAAGCCGACACGATACCGGAACTGCAAAGTAAACATTATTGATTGCGGGGTATGAGGAATGCAGCATGTATCAAAAGAATATAAGACCTCCATGAAACAGATATGGCGGAATATCGGCTATATAAAGGTATATCTCGGGATCATAAACGAAGATGCACAAAAGCTTGTATCTGCGCAGGATAATCGGAATAATTTCGTATATTTTGCGGATGCGAATAAACCGTTCGATTCCTACCCGGTAGACCATATTTATGCCACCGCTGAACAGGATTTCGCAAAGACGGACGGCAGCATGTACTTTCTGCCGGAATCACCGACCGCTGATTTTTTTAATCAGGGCATCGTGACGCAGGATTTATCCGGGACCTTATATGTAGTGTTTGAGCATGAGGGACTGGATATTAAAGGGCTTACGATAGACTTCGGAGAATGCTATCCGGTTGATTTTACAGTTACGAACGATCAGGGAACGCATGCGTACACTGGAAACGAGAAAAGTCGATGGGTAACCGAAGATGTATTTTACGGGACGACGTATCTGATCATTACGCCTACCAAAATGGTCAACGGCGCTGGACGGCTGCGTGTAAAAGAATTTATCTGCGGGATTGCGAATGTGTATACGGACAAGGAAGTGCAAGCGTTTACTTATAAGGACGTTGTATCCCCGATTTCGGAAAAACTTCCGTCGCAGGACATGACTGTGACGATCGGGAATCTGGATCGTTATTACAACGCGGACAACCCAGAAAGTGCTGTGCGGTTTCTGGAAACCGGGCAGGAGATTCGGGCGTATTTTGGATATGATGTAAATAACGACGGCAAAATCGAATGGCTCGACCCGTTTAACGGATACCTTAAAAAATGGTCGGCAGACGATCAAAAGGCAAAGTTCACGGCGACAGACCGATTTGACAATATGACCGGGAAATACCACAAGGGCACTTATCACCCGGACGGGATTAGCCTGTACGCGCTGGCAGAGGACGTGCTCACGGATGCAGAAGTAGACCCGCGAGAATATTTTATCGACCCGTACCTGAAAAAGGTAGCGGTACAAAATCCAATCCCCATTGTAAAACATACAGAAGCACTGCAGATGATCGCAAATGCGGGACGTTGCATTATGACGCAAGACCGGAGGAAAAAGATAACCCTCCGGTCTTCCTTTTTGCCTGATGTGAATGCAAATTCAGAAAATCAAACGGCATTCAGCCGGGTGGAAAATATCCTCACGGATGATCCTGTAGACACGTATGCAATGGGAAGCAGAGACTTTTCCACGACAGACGGGAGCATGTACTTCCTGCCGGAAAATACAGAATATCTGTCGATCGGATATGTGAGCGATGCTGTAGCTGGTGCAGGTGGCACTTTTGACCCACCGCCGAAAATAGATGTTGTGTTGGAAGCAGGATATACCTGCTATGGGCTGCAGCTGGATTTTCGGTCGGTTGCACCACAGGAGTTTGTTGTTCGTACCTTTTACAACGGCGAAGCGGTAGATGTTTATACCGTGGCAACCCCTGACCTGAATGCAGTGCTGGACGAGGAGCTGCAGCTTTTTGACCGGATGGAAATTACTTTTACAAAATCCATTCCGGGCAGCCGTGTGACGCTGGACAAGCTGCAGCTCGGAAACGTTACGGATTATGTTCTGGATGATCGGGAGCTGCTGGGAAATACGCCAATCGGAACGGTAGACACCAGATTAAAGGCGTTGACCGTAAAGAAATGGATTTACGCAGAGACAGAGGCAGTGGAAGACCTGAGTAGCGGGGACATAATCGTGGACGCGGACGGGCAGGAGCTGGAAATAACAATGAGTGATCCGGCATACGGCTATGCGGTTGAGCTGGATCATGAGGGAATAAACTGCGAAATTGCAGAAAGCTACAGTTATTATGTAAAACTGCGGTTTTCAGGCGTGAGCCAGTCTACGACCGTGAAATACACCCTGAAAGGGCATAAATACACGGTCTATGAAGGAAATTACAGGGTGCAGCACGATACGATTGGGGCAGAAAAAGAATGGAAAAACCAGCTTGTTAGCACCGACATGCACGCTGCTGATCTGGAAGAGTGGATCGCGGGATATTACCGGAACAACCTGCAGTATGAATTTAAGTACCGCGGTGACCCGCGTGTAGACGCAAACGATCTGTTTTATCTGCAGCGAGAGAATCTGGATACCGCGCTGATCCGCGCGCATGAAGTACAGCTTACCTATAAGGGGAGCTGGGAAGGGAAAATGAAAGCCAGGAGGAACAAATGGGCTGGATAGAACCGAAAACGGACTGGGACCCGACAAAAGACAGACTTAACCCGGAATCCTACAATCGTATCCGGAATAATCTGGCAGTGCTGGGAGAACTGGTGAATGAGATTTACGCCCCGCTTACGCTGGAAAGCATGGGCGAAGAAAAGAACTATTCCAGCTGGTATTATGCACGGGAATTTAATGTGTTTGAACGAAACCTCGATGCAATAAACCAGACATCCTATAACAAGGTTATAGGGACAACAAAAACATTTTTTGACAATGGACCATTTATCGACAGCAGCGAACTGAACAGAATCGAATCTGCAACATTGCGGCTATATGAAATTGGTCAGAACCATAAAAAAACATTACCACGCCTGAGTATACGCTTGGGCAGCTTGAAAGGAGTAAAATAAATGGGAGTAAAACAGGTAAAAGCCGTCATTAACGGCGTAACAACAGTCCTTACACTGAACAGCTCGACAGGGAAATATGAGGCAACGATCACAGCACCGGCGAAATCCAGTTATAAGCAGACTGGGCATTATTATCCGGTATCTGTAACCGCGGAGGACTTGGCAGGAAATACAACCACGGTGAATGATTCACACAGCACGCTTGGGTCGAAGCTGCGCCTGACCGTAAAGGAAAAGGTTGCGCCGATTATTGCGATTACCGCACCTACATCCGGCGAGCTTACTGCAAACAACAAGCCCACCATTACGTTTAATGTAACTGATGAAGATTCCGGTGTAGCAGCAAGCACTGTGAAACTGTACATCGACGACAAGGAAGTTACGGGACTTACCAATTCGGCAATCACAAACGGTTACACCTTTACTTATACTGTTGCAACAGCCCTTGTCGATGGAGCACATACCGTAAAAGTAACCGCATCCGATAATGACGGCAACGCAGCAGGTGCAAAGACCCTGACCTTTAACGTGCTGGCTACTGCTCCGAACCTTGCGATCACCAGTCCTGCAGAGGGTGCTTACTTCAAGGCGAAGACGGTAAGCTTCGCAGGTACCACAAACGGCGCGAAGCTGACTGTAAAGGTGGGCAACGGAACCGCACAGAATGTGACAATTACGGACGGCAAGTTCTCCGGAACTTTCGATCTGGCAGCAGAAGGCAAGAATGTTGTTACGTTTGTTTCCACAAGCGCATCCGGCGTTACCACAACGGTTACCAGAAATCTGTATCTGGATACTGTCGCACCTGCTATTTCTGCAGTTACCATCACCCCGAACCCTGTGGATGCAGGCAAGACCTATATCATTTCCGTATCCGTAACAGATTGAGGAAACTGATATGGTCGTAAAGCTGACAGGAAAAGTAAACGGCGAGACCATCATTTTTGAGCGCAAAGCGGGAGGATTGTGGGTAACTGCAATCCCCCGCGTAAAAAGCGGTGCCTACGTTGTGGAGCTGACAGCAGTTGATGAAGCGGGAAATGAGACGTTTTGTACAAAATACATCCTGACAGTTGACCTCGGTGCGCTTACGGTAAAATTGGAACCGTTCCCGTACAGCGTGCAGCTGTTGCAAAGTAGTTTTCGGGAGGGCATGCGCATGACGGCGACATTTGATTATGGAGAAAGCAAGCATATCCGGCTGCTTGTAGTCTCGCGAAAAAAGGAAGATTTTGACATATCGAGCGCGTCGTATGTCCTTACGAAGGATGGCGCAAACGATCCGGAAGACAGCGGCAATGTGGTTATTGATGAACATGTTTTAGATGCACTTATAGCGCCAATGCAAAAAGGACGGTATAAGCTGACTATTACATATCACATTACAAATGAGACATTTGTAGAGGAAGTGCATATTGCTGTATTGTAAGGAGGTGTGTCTGTGGGAATCGCAATCACAAAAGTTACTGTGTCGAAAAATCCTGTTGGCACATCGGAAAAGTTCCTGATCACGGTGACAGTGAAAGAACTTACCAGCGAGCCGACGATGTACCGGCTCCCTTACACGTTGGGAAAGGAAAAAGGAGGACTGAAATAAAATGGCAAAAAAGGTACTGCCTACGAACTTTATGGATGATATCCTGAATGAATCCATGAACGGGAAAAGAAGATGGACCATTACACAGAACGATGATGGTACATACACATTAGAGGATGCGACCACCTACGACCAGCTTGGAAATACTTTCGGGCAGGCACAGGTGAACGAGATGAATAAAGCGATCAACGAGAGCGTCGATCAAGCGCGGGTGATTGATGATTACAAAACGCTGGCGGCAGTAAACCAGGAGGGTTTCGTGTCAGGCGCGAAACCAGTTGCTCAGTTAATTAGTGAATTAGGAACAGGAGACGGCGAAATGAGTTTAAAATCTATGGTGTCTGAGCTATATGGCAAACTTGCAAACTTTGATCTGGTCGTGGATATATCAAAATATTTTTCGACAAATACAGCTCAGGTATTTGAGGTTAAATCTTCTACCGATTTATCCGGATATGAATATATTGCAATATGCGCAACATTCCAAAAAGGAAAGTCCGGAAATTTCACCGAGATATCTGGATGTGAAATTCTTGATCAGCTCGGATGGTCCCATACAACGAGCAGCGACGAAGTTGCAATCCATCTGGTTATATTAAAAAATATTACAGGTGCAATTAGCATTTTAGGTAGAGCTGGTGGTACTGGCAGTGCTACCGTCAAAGCTTTTGGGTTTAAATAATAAACACGCGTTTGGTATCGGATGATTCTGTGTCGATCGTAGCTCCCTTATTCAAGCTTGTTACATCCACAATTGCTAAAAAACACAATGTGCCACCAATATGTGCAGGCACGATCTGTTTGATGTTATATGAGCCGTTTAAATTTTTAATTGTAACATTTTGAGTTGCGGTTTTTTGGTGGCAAAAAGTAAGCAATGTGCAATCACCATAATCCTGCGTGCAAGTGTATGGCATATCTCCCAGGTAAGTAATGCCATTGCTACCCAATTTTTTTGATACTGGATCAGCACCATCTGCAGGTACATATGTGATGTACACGCCATCCTCCCTGGCATCCATGCCAGTAATTGCGCCATTGTCGTTCATGGCGCTTAAATCACTACTTAATGAAGTAACCCGTAAATGAACCCAGTAGGGTTCTTTTTGCTATGAAAGGAAAATGATATGGCATATATTAAATTCCGAAATTCAAAAGACTTTGTAAAATGCCTCATCGAACCGAAAGAAAATATTGTTTCGCTTGCCTTTCCACTCGGTGACGCTGTATCCACAAATACAAGTGGATTTGACGCTTATCTAGATGCCAAAGGAGAATTACTTATCGGAGAATATGGCGCATATACTACGGTATATCGAAATTGTCCGGAGAAAAACGGCTATGAACTGTCGAACGATGGAAGCGTGTACACGGAACCGGAAAAGATAATTTCTTTCCGGGCGGAAGTAGGCGGAAGTTTAGACGGCGAGACAGATCAGGTGGTGCAGGATTATGCGGATTTGACTACCCCAGAGCCGAAACCGGAACAGAATTATGTATTCGTGGGATGGGTTCCGGAAATCCCGGAATCCGGAGCGGTAAAGGAGAGCACTGTGTATCATGCGACTTTTGAATATGTACCTACATTAGAGGAAGTGCAGGAGGCGAAAGTAACAGAAATGAATACGCTGCAGCAGAGCGTTATTGCAAGCGGGCTGGATGTTACTCTTAGCGATGGAACAACCGAACACTTTACGCTTACCGGGCAGGATCAAACCAGTCTGATGGGGTTACAGACGCAGGTAGCAGCCGGCGCAGAAAATATCCCTTGGCACACCAGTGATGAAAAGGAGCACTGCAAATTTTACAGCAATGCGGATATGCTTCTGATTGTAACCGCGGCTATGGAATTTGTGACATGGCATGTGACTTATTTCCGCGATCTCAGAATTTACATTCGCAGTATCGAAGATAAAGTTGCTGTGGCGGCGATCCAGTACGGCACTGACATTCCAGAGCAGTACCAGAGTGCGCCGCTGAAAGCGATGCTTGCGGCGCAGAATACATGAGAATGGTAAGACCGCTAATCTTGTGGATGATCGGCGGTCTGATCTATACACTTCTGGAAATTGTAACCCGCGGTCGTAGCCACTGGACAATGTTTATTGTTGGTGGATTATGCTTTTACCTGATCGGACTTATAAACGAGGTTATTCCGTGGAAAATGGCTTTCTGGAAACAGTGCATTATCGGGAGCTTTGTGGTTACCGGGATCGAATTTGTTTCCGGTTGTATCGTAAACTTGTGGCTTGGTTGGAACGTCTGGGATTATTCCAATATGCCTCTTAATCTTCTGGGACAGATATGCTTGCCGTTTTCGCTGCTGTGGGTGCTTGTTTCCGGCATTGCCGTGATTTTGGACGATCACCTTAGATACTGGCTGTTTGGAGAAGAAAAGCCACATTACAAGCTGTTTTAGAAGCTGCGTTCTGCTATTCTTATGGCAGGAGGTAACGCCATGAAGGAACAAATTGTAATGGACATTTTGCGCGAAATGACGGCGATTTTGACGCAGGAACAGTTGATGCGGTTAAAAGAGGTAGTGCGCGTGCAACTGTGCGGATACGACATCCGCAAAAAAGAAACCGCTCTGATGCGAACGGATCAGAACTGGTTAAATTATCTGAAAATGTATCTGGACGGCTTCCGACAAAACGGGAAGTCCACGGGAACGATAGAGCAGTACAATTTGCATTTAAGCCGAATGCTCTCGTATGTTGCAAAGAATGTGCAAGATATAGAGGACGACGACCTGATTGCGTACATGTACAAGTATCGTGCGTTACGCAAGGTATCGAACAGATATCTGAACAATATGCGGCTGGTATTTAATTGCTTTTTTCGGTGGCTGCAGCGCCGCAAAGTGATTCTGCGGAACCCGGTGGACGGACTGGAACCGATAAAATATCGGCAGGTGGTAAAAAAGCCGCTGTCCCCGGAAGAACTAGAAAAAGTGCGTTGTGCATGCGAAAGGGAACGTGATCTTGCGATCGTGGAGTTTTTGTATTCCAGCGCCGTCCGAGTATCTGAACTATGCCAGCTAAACCGGGAAGATGTAAGCTGGCAAGCTGACGATGTGCTTGTGCTCGGTAAAGGGAACAAGGAACGGGAAGTGTACCTGAATGCGCGGGCGCATTTACATCTGCGGCAATATCTGGAAAGCAGAAATGATAATGACCCGGCATTGTTTGTGAGCGCAAAGGCGCCACATCAGCGCCTGACAAGAGCGGGCATCCGAAATATTTTGAGTAGGATCGGAGCCATTGCTGGGGTAGAAAATGTGCATCCGCACAGGTTCCGGCGGACAAGCGCCACGGATTTGCTGCGTATGGGCATGCCGATCGAACAGGTGCAAGAATTGCTTGGACATGTAAAGATCGAGACAACGCGGCTATATTGTACGGTTACGAAAGAACAGGTGCGTGCATCGCACCGTCGTTATATGTCCGCATAAGTTAGATGGTATACGCTGCTTTGGATGGTCGGCGGAGACGGCGGCTTTATAAGCATGCGCGTTATGTGCAAGAAGCGAACGATAAACCCGCTGTCGTAACGAACTAAATAGTGATTTGAAAGTTGTAAAAGAGCATTCTGTCTGGAAACAGATCGGCACATTGTCCGGAACTGCGCAGAAAACTTTTGACTTTTCGCAGTGTAAAGAAATTTGCCTTGTTACAACATGCGCTGGAAATGCAAAATTGGTTTATACGGTTAAAATACCAGTAATTGCATTGAGTGAAGACAAAATACATGTGTGCAACGGCGGACATACCGTTAGAACTGGAGCGGAGTGTGAATGGGAAATCTCAAAAACGTCTTGCCGGTTGCTGGCTTGTTATGTTGGAGGGACAAACTATACTGCTTCAAATACGGTTATATACGCAATATGATTTTTATCTATACAACAGAATCCGTAACAATCACTTTTAGCACTTCAAATAATAGTGGAAATGCGTATGGATCTTAGATTGTGCGAGTGTGGTATCGCTAATATTACTTAATCATAAGTTTAAAAACATGTCCGTCTCCTGTTCCTCCGTGCCTAAAATTAACTTTCCCGTTAAAAACAGGGTTCGCGATTAGCGCAAAAGAATAGTTTCCACCAGGCTTATTACATACAATGGATGGACCACTAACCCCGCTAAGTTCGATCGACACCACGCTACCAGCCGTAACCGCGAATAGTGCAAGATAAGAGTACGCTGCATCTTCCTCGGTCATTGTATAATAATGTAAAACGTTCGGGTTTCCAGCAGCTACAACATACGGAATCGAAACATTGTGTTCGTAATCGAAGTCCAGCTCACCCTTAAAAGGGACTACTGTATCTGCACCTCCGATCTTGTATCCCCAGTTGCCATCAGCGTCCTGACCAAAAGACAGACCGCCCAAATCACTATTTAATTCAGTCAACAGAGCTAAAAGCTCTTTTTTATTTTAAAGGAGAAAGAATATGGACGCACTTATCGAAGCGTTTGGTAGCTACAGCATAGGCTCTGTTATTGTGCTAGTAGCTGCCTTTATATTTTTGTACAAAATCTACCGCAAGGCTGCGCAAGCAATCGTGGAGCAGCATGACACAAAAAAAGCGCAGGACGAAAAGATTCAGAAAATTTTGGATCAGGAATCGAAATATCCGGAATGGCGCAGACAGTCGATCGGCATACAAGAAAAACTTACGGATCGACTGGATAACATCGAGCAGTCGCAGAAAAGTGTTATCCGCCGGCTGGAAGAGATCGAAGCGGAACGCAAGCGGCAAAAGTGTAATGAGCTGCGTGACAGGTTGCTGCAGGCATACCGGTACTACACAAACCAGGACGCGAACCCGCGGTGTGCGTGGTCGGAAATGGAAGCGAGTGCGTTCTGGGACATGTTCGGAGACTACGAGAAAAACGGCGGGGACGGGCATATGCACACTGTTGTGCAGCCGGCCATGAGGGCGCTGGAAGTAATTCCGATGCACGAAGCAGATCGGGTCGTGGAACTGATGCAGAGCAGGAGATGAAGCAGATGCGGAAACGGAAACATAAAACGAAAAAGACATGGTTGTGGGAATTTTCCAAAAAGCTTGTGGTTACATGTTCCTTATTGTATATCATAAGCTTTTTTTATGCCTGTGCAGCTATGTGGTACTTTCAGGATTTTGCATATCTTGGGACGTATATTGAGCAGGCATCCGACATTCTGCGGACGTGCGTATTCGGCTATTTCGTAAAAGCCGGAATCGAGAACGTATTTAAGATTAAATCGGGAAGCAATGACAATGATGGAGTATTTTAAGAAAGCGAGGAAAAAATATGAACTACACAGAACTTATCAGCCAGATTTTACTTATCGTGAGCGCTCTGACGGCGCTGGTAAACATCGTGACCGAGGTAGCAAAAAGAACGTTTGACTGGGTGCAGGGGTCGAAGGTAATTAACGTCTTTGTGTTGGCGCTGTCCCTGATCCTTACCGTGGCAGTCTTTACGGCATACTGGCAGATCAAACAGATGGAGCTTGCATGGTACGTCATCGCAGCATTTATTATTGTCGGCTTTTTAGTCGCCTATGCAGCGATGTTCGGGTACGACAAACTTTTGAGTTATTTTAAAAAGGAGGGCTGACGATGGCAACACGAGAACAGGCATTGGGTTTTATCAAAGAGATTGAACCGATCAATCAGAAAGTGAGAGTGAATGATGGGAAAACTGGTAATTGATATCTCTAAGTACAATGCCATTGATATTGGCAAATTGAAGGGCGTTGTTGATGGTGTCATGATCCGGTGCGGATACCGTGGCTATGGGTCAGGGAAAATTGCAGAAGATTCGAAATATCGAACGTATGCTTCGGAGTGTGTAAAAAATGGTATTCCATTTGGTGTCTACTTCATGTCCCAGGCAATCAATACAGCAGAAGCCGCGGAAGAAGCAGAATACGCTGTCAAAGCTGCAGAAGACTTTGGCGCAACGCTGCCGATTTTCATTGACTCAGAAGACGGAGATGGTACCCAAAAAAAAGTCAGGGCGGATGGTCTAACAAAAAATGAAAGAACTGCTATCGTAAAAGCATTCTGCAAACATGTCAAAACGCGTGGTATGAAGGGCGGCGTATATGCAAGCGACAGCTGGTTCAATGATTGCCTAAATTACCCAGAACTGGTTCAATTTTTGATCTGGGTTGCGAAATACGGCAGAAATAACGGAAAGCAGAATACAGATCAGAAACCCATATACGTCACGAAATACGATATGTGGCAGTACACAAGTAATGGAAAGATCAAAGGTGTTACAGATAAAATTGACTTAAATGAATGCTATTTTCTGGAAAATTCTTCCAGAGCATCCGGTACACTTTATGCTGCGGTTGCTGGTTTTTGCAATACGGCGGCGGAGTGCCAGGCATTCCAGAAGCAGCTACAGGCTGCGGGAATGATTACGCAGGTCTGGGAGGTAAAACCTGTTAAAAATATTTCGTAATTCTATAGGTGTAGTAATTTATAATATACTGTTGAATTCGAGCCTCATGCAACTGCCCTGGAGCAAAAAGGCGACGGCTATGTTGTCGCTTCGCTGGGAGAAGAGTCCGGCTATGTGCCGTATACAGCATTTTCTGCGAAAAAAAGCTATCTGGAAGCGCATCCGGATACCGTGCAGGCCTTTGTAAATGCACTGCAGCGCGGTATGGAAAAGGTGTCACAGAGCACGCCGGAGGAAATTGCGAAAATGATTGCACTGCAGTTCCCGGAAACGGACGAAGCGGTGCTGACGGCGATTGTGAGACGCTATGTCGAGCAGGATACGTGGAAAACCGACCTGATTTTCTCGGAGGATGCATTTGTTCTGCTGCAGGATATTCTGGAAGAGGGCGGCGAGCTGACAAACCGCGTTGCATATGAAGAGCTGGTCAATACAGAGTTTGCGAAAAAGGCGCTGGAGCGCTGATCGTTTTGAAAACAGCAGCAAAAAAGAGCGGGGACGCCGGAAAAATTTTCCGGAGCCTTCGCTCTTTTTTACTCATGTAATGTAGACAAAATGTGTGCATTACAGTGTTCACCGGATCCGATTCCAAATCCTGTTGCAGGATACCCCCTCTTGCACCTGCGGGACTTACTGTTCCGAATCGGGTTCGGAAGCTTCTGCCATTCTGGAGAAAACCAGCTCGTAGCCGTCATTACCGTAATTTAAGGAACGGTTGACGCGGCTGATTGTAGCAGTGGAAGCGCCTGTTTTTTCTGCGATATCCAGATAGGTTTTCCCTTCCTTTAGCATGGCGGCAACCTCAAAACGCTGGGAGAGGGAAAGCAGCTCATTGACAGTGCAGAGATCTTCGAAAAAGGCATAACATTCTTCCTTGCTCTGCAGGCTCAAGATCGCGTCAAACAGGTGATCTACGGCCTCCGTTTTAATTTTTTTGTTCATCCGACTAACTCCTTTACTTTTCTAATGGAGTGGACTCCGTTCGTCCATATATTTCTATTTTAACATATTAAAGTCTAAAAGTAAAGCGGACAAAGAGAGCGTCTTTCGTCTTGTATCGCAGACTAAAATCTGCTAAAATCGAAAAGACACTTATAGATGGAAAAAAACAGGAAACAGTGGGGAACTATGAGCATTTACGATACCTTAAATGACAGACAGCGGGAAGCTGTTTTTAAAACAAAGGGACCGGTGCTGATTCTGGCAGGAGCCGGCAGCGGAAAAACCACTGTGGTGGTCAACCGCATTGCAAACATGGTGGAATTTGGAAATGCCTACCACAGCGACTACTGTCCGTCGTGGGTGGGGGAAGAGGAGCTGTGCTTTCTGGAGGACTGGCTGGACGGCAAGCTGGATGACGGCGACATCACCAACGAGCGGTTGCACCGCATCGTGGCAGACCGTCCCATCAAGCCGTGGAACATCCTGGCAATCACCTTTACCAACAAGGCGGCAGATGAGATCGCAGAACGTCTATCCAGAAAGGAAGCAGAACTTACGGAAGAAGAACTGTGGGGATTTGGAACCTTTCACAGTGTTGCCTTAAGGATTCTGCGAAGATTTCTTCCGGAAAAGGCAGAAGACGGAACAAAATTGGAAGAATGGAACCGGGAATTTACCGTTATCACACCGGAAGATGAAATGGAAATGGTGCTTGCCATCGCAAAAGAAGGCGG